>Ga0307487_1000843_pt1 | contig 23040 bp, 21 predicted proteins | sample CBIW12metaG_FD_203665 | JGI IMG/M metagenome (GOLD analysis project Ga0307487, IMG submission 203665) | Sea-ice brine microbial communities from Beaufort Sea near Barrow, Alaska, United States - CBIW 1.2 | ecosystem: Environmental > Aquatic > Marine > Coastal | place: USA: Alaska | collected... | reverse complement strand
CGTCTGTCTTGGAGTGCGTTTCTGCCGCTGCATATATGGCCTTGAGATAAGACTTGCCCGCGGCCTTCATCGTCCGCTTTGCTTTAGTCATTGAGGTTTTATCGTTACTTTGAGTAGCGTCCTGATGAGCCTTAACTTTGTCGGCGTAGGCGTCTCTGAGTTTGGTCAGTTTGGAAAGGGACATCCACCACCTCTTCAAATGCGTTACAGGTCTTTACCGATTTCTAACAAGTACCCTCGATCCGCGAAGTACGGATTGCTCGGTACCTTATGATCAGTAACACTGGCCAGGGTTTCGTAATGCGTGTGTTCGAACTGGTAGTTTGGCACCAGATTGCTTTCACAACTGATCACCCACTTGCCGTCGTCGTCTTGCGCCCAGTATTCTTTTAACTTCCCACGCTGGCACAATAAAGGCCACCTAGGAACGTCGTGCCAAAAGAAGATTCCAGGCAGTCCGGATCTCTCTACCTGATGTCTCTCCACGTACAAGTTCGGCGTATCAACCACCACGGCAAAACTCTCCGGCAGTTCCAGGAAATTCTCTATCGTGGTTTCACTGCGTAACAACTCGCTTACTACTCGCTGTGACTCGTTGTGTTCGAAAGACTCCAACTGAGCGTCGAGTAACGACACGTTCATCAGACTGCGCGAGTCGTAATACCGTTGGATCATGGGATAATTGTTGAAGTCGATCTGAATCAACCCGTTTCCTATCTCCTTGTATTGATTGTCGAGGATGTGTAGGTACCCCCCTAAGACCAGCAGTACGGACCGGTTCTCTGTATCTACCCCAAGGTTCAGGTGAGCGTACTGATAGTGTTTGGCGGCCTCCTGAGGACGGTAGAGCATCTCTTTGGTTAGGTTAACAAACTCAAGTCCCCCAAGTTTCGAAAAATCCGTGAGTGAGAGGTTGGTTTCCGAGCTGTCGACTCTGACTTGAGCGCCGTTTACGACGTAGAGGCCCTGCTCGCTGTACGAGGTTTGCCGCACCAACCCATTGACCGTCACCAGACAGTTGTCATAAAGTTCACGATAATCTGTATCGGGGCGAGTAAGAAGAAGATCAACTTTCTGTTCGGTCGCCCAATCGTTGTCTGGGTGCGAGCCCATCCTCGTGGGTTCTATGTTGAACCCAGCCATCCATCCGTCGCGGTGATCTACGGTGACGGTTTTCAACTGAGGCTTACCAAGTACCGTGGGAAGACTGGCATCGCCTAAGGTATCTAACCATTCGTCAAATGTAAGCGACTGGTCGGTGACCCGTTCTCTAATAACATCCAGAGTCAGATACTGTTCGCTAGAAAGGGTGGGGTGAGCCAACTCGATCTGGGCTGAGTGGTAGTCACTTAACAGGACTTGAAGTTGGGTGTGTTGCAAGTCCACTTCAATCCAACGACCCCCACGAACCTTAGGTTTAGCAATGGCTTGGACGTACGTATACCGCATGGAATCTCTCCTTCGATGGGTCTCAGTCACGGGAGGCCGTGGACCGCCGGTTAAATGATATGGTAAATATAGAAGCTCTCTATAGGATTTCACTCCTTTTAATCAAAGGATCGTCACATGAGTGAACAACAGTATGCTTATCCGTTTGATCCTACGGGTCAGGTGAGCAGTAATCGCATCGTTAATGAACGTCACACCATCAACCCACCGGACTACACGGATTTTTATTTCGTGGTACCTCTGGCTGGGCCGTTCTTCAAAGAAAACCTAACCGTACGACACTGGCCCAGTGGTAGAGAACTTATCGATGGCGTTGATTTCGTTCTAGGGTACCAGTTCCTGGGCGCATCAAGAGCCACGGCCAAACCGGTCTATGGGGCGATCTCTATTTATGACCGTCAACTCACTGGGGTATTGGAGATCACGTACAATACCCTAGGTGGAGAGTGGACGATAAACGAAGAGAAAGCCGCAGAGATGCTGGCAAACGTTATGTACAACCCCCGCATCTCAACGTGGGAGCAGGTGGTCGATCAACCTGCGACTTTCCCGGTCATTGATCACGAGTGGGATCTGGTGGATCTCGTCGGCGGTGCCGAGGTGGTCGATATGTTGGATGAGATTCGGCAAGCCATTCTAGACGGAAGTGGTGGCGAAGACGCCGTGGCGTCACATATCCTGAACTTTGAAAATCCACATCGGGTCACTAAGGCGCAAGTGGGTCTGCCTTTGGTTGGAAACTACCCGTTGGCCAGTATCAACGAGGGCAACGAGGGCGCGCGCGACGACCGATACATGACCCCAGTTCGGACTAAGGATGCCATCGATACGTTTGTCGGTGACGCATTTCAACAACACGCCAGCGACATTGAAAACCCCCACCAAGTCACTAAGGCTCAAGTTGGGTTAAGTGAACTCAATAACTACCCCACGGCTAACGACGTCGAGGCCAGAGACGGAACCTCCCCGTCACGGTACCTGACACCGTACGGCGCTTCACTGCTGATTGCGGATAAAATTGGCACTGGGGTAAAAGCCCATTTGACCAATTACACCAATCCACATCAAGTTAACGCCAGTCAGATTGGGTTGGGGTCGGTTCCCAATTACCCAATGGCAACCAACGTCGTTGCTCAGGAAGGTAACTCAATTGAGTACTTCATGTCGCCGTACCACACCGCCATCTTGATTAATGAGATGGTCTCGGCACCGTTGGGTGCGCACATTGCCGACCGCGACAACCCACACAGCGTCACCAAGAGTCAAGTGGGTCTGGATAAGGTGGAAAACCTTTCCTTGGCCAATGAGTTCGAGGCGCGAGAAGCCACGGCGCTGAACAAGTACATGACGCCGTACACGGTACGTCTGACGATAGAGGAACTGGTTGGTGGCAGTCTGGCAAACCACCCTGGGGATACCGACAACCCACACCAGGTCACTAAGGCTCAGGTGGGTCTGGGTTCACTCCAAAACTACCCCATGGCCAACACTCCGGAAATGACACTCGGTACGGCAACAAACCGCTACGTCAGTCCGAAGTTGGTAAGTGAGTATGTGGCACAAGGAGTGGCGAGTGATCTTCAGAATCACAAAGACCGACTTAACAACCCACACCAGGTCACTAAGGCTCAGGTGGGTCTTGGAAACCTGAACGACTACGCCACCGCTACAGAAATCCAGTCTAGAAACGCGGTTCGAAGCGATCTGTATATGACCCCTCAAGGTGTCAAGTGGTCGATCGATTCGTTTATCAGTACCTCGTACGGTAATCTGGCCAACCGATTGGGGACGTTGGAAACAACCCAGGGCGACCACGTTAACGACCTCGACAATCCACACAACATCACGCTGACACAACTGGGGGGGATGAGTCAGACTTTGATCGAAGCCCGCTTGGACGGCAAGTTGGACATCGATGCCACGGCCTTGAACTCCGCGTTACTGGAGGGACAGTCGGTACAGGACATTCTAAGTCAGGTGGAATCAGATGTCTCAAACACCTACGTGACCCAGAACGAGGTGACCATTCTGAGAGACACGTTGTCAACAACGTTTGAAGACGGGATGTGGGAACTGCAAGGCAAGACCGCCATTCGACTCCAAGCCAGTTCGGCTAATGGGGTCTTCACGCAAACCACAGATCGTATCGTTGCAGTAGATGGAGGTGATGGAAACGTTTGGCACATCGGTGGTACGGGCGGTTTGATGGCTCGGTCAATCGATAACGGTCTCACATGGAGTGCTTCATCGCTGAGTACCGTTAACGACATCAGCGACATTAAGTGCCTCGGTATCGGCGTTTGGCTGGTCTCGACAGTAGTCGGTGAGGTGTTCCGAAGCACAGACGATGGATTAACGTGGTCACCTATGGACCTCGGGGTAGCTCCGGCGTTTGAAATCATAACCATGGTTACAGACGGCGTAGGTCGCGCGGTTCTTGTGGGCGGGAATACGATTCAGGAATCCACAGATTCGGGTGGTACCTGGTCGACACAGATCGCGTTGATAACAGTTACCAACGTTCAAAGTGCGGCCTTGGATGTGAACGACAACCTGTTGCTCGCTGGAAGCAACGGACTTTACGCCTACAACGCCGTTGACGGGGAAGTGTCGATGGCGGGTGTGCCAAACTCAGTTGCAATGCAACACGTTGCTGTGGACATCACGGGACACATTGTAGCAGTCGACGTTGACGGAGTTCACCATCGGTACAGTCCAGTGAACGTGGCGTGGCAAACTCTGGATTATATCAATAAACTCAAGGAACTGAAGGTTGATAACCAGAACCTGTGGGTGGAGATTACCATAACCAACTTGGTTCGGCGCTCAGTCGATAACGGGCGGTTCTGGGGCACAGTGCCAACGACCCCGGACGCCGTTGAATTGTTCGGACTGGGAAGTTCGGCCACAGGATGGATCGTCGGTGGGGCGGGCGGTAACGTATATCTGTCCATCGATTGATGTGGTCCTCTAGATGGATCAAATGACTCATCTAGAGGACGATGTGACGCACCGAAATAATAGGAGAGTACTATGAGCGACGCCCTGTCCGGGGTGTTCCTGTGTTCTGGGTTCAGTGCTAGACAAACCGAAGTTACCACGGCGTACGTCAAGCCCGTAAACATTCGGATTTATTCAGCACCACCGCCAGTCCGGATGCGCGTGATTACCTATGACATCGTTTTTGTTGAAGGGGAGTCGCAACCTGAGACGGCATTTGATTGGGAAGCTCATTGTAAGTCATACCAGTCACCGTTTACCGGACAACGAACGTTCAGTTTCACCACGGGAACCTTGGAAGTCGATGTGGACGAATTGCTTTCTCACATCCGACGTCACTTTTACGCAAGGGTATTAAAAGGCGAAGAGTCAAGAACTCGCAGTAACGCTTTCGCCCGAATAATGGATCTCAACTCCGCTACCCGTCGATACAATCTCGACGATGAAACGGTGACGTTAGTGTACGGTGTACACCACGTGAGAGTAATAGACAAGGATGTCAATTGGAAGCTCCGAGAGACCTTAGGTGAGGTGCGCTACCGTGGGGATATATTGAATTCCCGAGGTGAGACCCTGTACGATCTGAATTATAAGGATCGATACATAGGTTGCCCACACACCTACTCCGACGGTCGATCCTTACTCGGAGTCGCAACTGAGGACTTCAAAAATCCTCAGGTTCAAGAACGGATCGTCAACGCCATTCAGGCGATGTAGAAGGTTTGTGTAAAAAATTACCCATGCTATGGAAGACACAGTATTCCAGTGTCGATCCGACGAATGCCGTGGCACATCGCGCTTCGTAACTGGTTTCACATTAACTCGAACTTAAAGGGCATCTCCTTATGTCGTACGATACTCAAAATACTGCGGTTCGTAATGCAATTCTCGCATTTGCCGCTGAACTGAAAACTCAGCTTCAGAGCGCGTCTAGCGCTGACTACGCTGATAACTCCGGCAAACTTGAGGGTCTGACTCTCAACGAAGTGGTTGAACTGATTGCGGGTACCACCGGCCTGACCGTTCAAAACGTTCAAGACTCCCTGGACCTTCACATTGCTCGTACTGACAACCCGCACGGCGTTACTGCCGCTCAGGTTGGTCTGGATATGGTTGACAACTTCTCGTCAGCGACTGAACTCGAAGCGGCTGGTATTGGCTTCCTGTACACCGCTACCGAAGGTCAGACCGCATTCACTGGCGTTGATGATAACGCAGCGTCTCTGGAACTGGAAGACGGCGCCGTTGTTTACGTCGAACTGAACGACAACCGCATCAGCGATGCTAACTACACCATCGACGTCCCCAGTGACACAGTCACCCTGACCACTGGCGCTACCGTTGGCGACAAGCTGGTCGTTCGTGTTGTAACTGCCGACAAGTTCATGACCACTCAGGTTCTGTGGCACGTTATGGATGCGTTCTGGAGCCAGAAGGTTGGTTCTGCCCCGGCTACTCTGGACACCATCGCTGAACTGGCGGCGGCTCTGGAAAACAACCCAGACATCATCGACGGACTGACTGCTCAGATCGGCGCTAAAGCTGATCAAGACGACATCGATGCGGCCGTTGCTGCCCTGACTTCCGCAAGCGTTGGTCTTGGTAACGTTGCTAACTACGCAGTTGCCACCAGCCCAGAAGCGGTTGCCGGTCTGGTGACTGATAAGTACATGACGCCGGCTCTGACCAAGGCACACACGGACGCTGTCGCGTCTGGCCTTCAGTCACAGATCGATGCCAAAGCTACTCAAGCTGACATCGATGCTGCCATTGCCGCGATCGATGCGGTCACAGCAGCTGACGTTGGTCTTGGTTCGGTTGATAACTTTGCAACTGCGACGGTTCCTGAAACCGTCACTGGTACCGCCACCAACCTGTTTGTAACTCCAGCAGGCGTGAAAGGGGTTCGTGATGCAATGGAAGTCGATACAGCGGCTGCGTTGACGTCTCTGGAAACCGCATTCACCGACGCTCTGGCAAGTCTTCAAGCGTCGTAATAAACGGCAGTAACTGAAGTGCGAAGACAACGGAGGGACTAACGTCCCTCCGTTTTTAACGTCGGAGGCAATTATGCCCAGTCGGTTTGATGTGCAAGTAGCAGCAGTAGACCAATCGATTCAAGAATTTGCCGCTCAAATCCAAAGTAAAATTAAAACTTCCCGCCTGAACGCAACCGATTATAATACGCCATATTTTACCGGCGCAATTATAGACGGGCGTGAAATGTGGGGGGCGATACTCGACTTCGGTACCTTACCGAACACTACCACTAAAGCATTGCTTATACCGTCGAACATCGTGGGCGAGTGGAGTATGGTGGGTGAACGTTGGATCGATACGGGGAACTCGTTCGTGTTTCAAACCTCGACAGGACTTACGCTACCTCTACCTCACACCAGTTCGGTTACATGGAAGAAAAAAGGCCAATCTACCACCGATCAAATTGCCATTTGGATGAACGACGCTGAAATCATGGTAGCCACTGAAAGTGACCGTACCGATTTCAAAGCCATAATCACCCTTAAATATTTGAAGGTTCCAGTTACGTAAGTTAAAAGAGGCTACACCGTGTTTGTTAAATACGTCATGACCGACGTCTCAGACTACCGAGGCAACGTAAGGTTGATTGTTCGCAATGAGTTGAGTCAAGAAATTGCGTACAGCGCCGCCGAAGTATTCGATAGTGATATGGTCGAACTTACCCAGATCGAAGTTGACGCCATCCTCGATCGGTCCCCTGGAATCTGGTATAGTAACCGTAATTCCCTTATTCTAAAGGTTGATGAATACTCCGACAACATCCGGCAATCTCACCTAGAAGTGGGTTCTAATACCATCGACTTGGAATACAAACAGGTTGAGGAAGTTCTATTAGCTTGGCAAGCCGCCGGCTCTGACCCAAACACAGTCCCACCCGAAATCTCTGTGTGGCAACAGGTCACAGGGGAAACCCTAACGTGGGTAGTGAACGATATAGAAACTCAGATATATGGATATAAAAATGTCGTGTCGGCAATCCGCAGCATTCGACTATTGGGTAAGCAGGCCATACGTGATGCACCGGTTTCAGATTTAGAGACAACCTACACATCCATCATTGCAGACTTAGAAGTTTTGCGCGGCAATCCCAATGACCCAAATGTTTAAGATATCGCCAGAGTCCTCGACTAAGGTCCTGGGCTCGGCGATATCTTTATGAGTGTTATCGATTATTTAACAGTAAATAGAACAAGGGACGCCGTATGTCCGAGGTTAAAGAACATTTAAAACTGCCGTCCCTTAGTCCTTTACCCACTAGGCATTTTTGGGTAGTGAATGAAGACTGGGACTGTTATGGGTTTACCATACCGCGAGGTTTGGTCACCGACTTGGACAGCGTTCCGCACGTCCCAGTGTTGTTTTCACTATTTAAAGGGTGGGCCCGTTGGTCCGCGTTGTTACACGACTTTCTCTATTCCGGTACGTCGGTCTCTCGTGCCGTAGCCGACGCGTTGTTTCATAGAGCAATGTTAGAGGAAGGGGTGCCGTCACACATCGCTTTATTGATGTACTGGGCCGTGCGTGTTATGGGATGGCGACGATACAACAAGAAGCGGCAGATCTCAGCCGACGACCGTCTGGAACGTCGCATCGCAGACTACTCCGGTGAGGCGCCTTGCTTTAACGATGCCAAGACCCCCTGATTCTTAAACGTTTAAAAGGTTGTTGCCATGAGCGAAAACTACATCATCAAATACCCCCTGGATTTGACAGGGACCTCACCTGAGAACAACGTCTTAGGGGAACTGCACACGTTAGAGCCAGGGATAAATCGGGCGGCCATTCCTCGGTATGGAGCATTCTTCACCGAATCGCTTGTGGTACTCGACACCGACACCGGTGAGGCCCTCATCCCCAACGATCAATACGTGCCCATCATGTACTACGCCGATCCGTCTGAGAGGACCGGTAAAGAGGTGTGCGCGGGGATCATCGTCACTGACCAGACCGTTTCTTCCGAGCTTTCAATCAACTACCAAGTGGTGGGGGGCGATTACGCCAACATCACTCAGGTTATCCTTGACTTGATCGCCAACTTGAACCTCGACAGTCGTGAAGTCATGTGGGGGGATTTGCTGGGACGACCAGACGCTTTCCCGCCGGATAAGCACCTACACGACCTGGGTGATCTCTACGGATTTGAGTACGTGGTCCAGGCCTTGGATGAGGTACGGCAAGCCATTCTCTATGGCGATCAGGCGTCGCATCAAGAACTGCGGGACATGATCGACGCCCGGTATCAATCGGCTCTAGTTCGAGCGGAAGAGGTCCGAGCTGAGGCTCAGGTACACGCTGATCGACAAGATAACCCTCACGTGGTCACTAAAGCTCAGGTAGGGTTAGGACTACTGTCAAACTACCAGGACGCCAGTCAAGTAGAGGCCGAGGACGGAACCAGCAACAGTCGTTTCATGACCCCCAACCGGGTAAGACAAGCCATCGAAAGTCAAGCTGGCATACCTCTGAACGACCACATGGTTCGTATCGACAACCCACACAGCGTCACTAAGGCTCAAGTTGGGTTAGGTAACGTTGACGACTACTTAACGGCAACCTCCCAGCAGGCGGTAACTGGCGAGCGGGCGGACCTGTTTGTAACACCAGCCGCAGTGAAAGCCGCCATCGCCGCCCAGGCCGGCAGTGTGTTACAGTCTCACATCAGCGATTACACCAACCCACATCAGGTCACTAAGACCCAGGTGGGTCTGCCTTTGGTTCGGAATCACGCGATGGCCACTGTGCTCGAAGCGGAGGAGGCCGTCCGCGGCGACCTCTACATGTCTCCGGCCACAACCAAAGCTCTGGTGGACGTTGTCGCTGGTGCGCAGTTGGAACAACACGTCTCTGCCACGAACAACCCACACAACGTGACCAAGGCGCAGGTCTCTCTGGGGGCGGTTCAGAACTACGGTATGGCCAGCAGCCAGGAAGCCATTGCCGGAGAGATTGACAATCGATACATGTCACCCCTGCGCGTCAGAGAGGCGATCGACTCGGTGGCTGGTGAAGCGCTCCAACTGCATCTTTCAGACTACACCAACCCGCATCGGGTCACTAAAGCGCAAGTCGAACTGGGGAACCTCCCCAACGCCGTAACTAGCAGTCGGACCTTGGACGATGAGGCAGTACTGTTGTCTGCCAAGGCAATGAGAGATCACGTGACCTTAGGCGACCACGACGCTTCATACGTTAAACGTTCAGGCGATTTCGGACTGGGTGTTATGGAAATTGTCGGTCAACTCTCTGCGTCAACCCTTGGGTCTAAGTACGGCGACGGTACCCGCAGTTACGCTATGTTTGTCGATGGCGACACCACCGACAGCGGCGGCATTGTGGTACACGCAGCCGACAACAACGGAGACGAGAACGCTTTCTCTGCCGTCAACTACCTGAACAATGAGGTCTTCCGAGTCAAAGCGACCACTGGGCGAGTGGAATCGGCTCACGGTTTTACTCAGTACTCCGACTCACGCCGGAAAACCGACGTTGAGACTCTGAACAACGCTTTGACCACAGTTCAAGCTCTGCGAGGCGTCAGATATCGCCGAACAGATAGAGATGAGGATCAGGAAGAACTAGGGTTCATCGCTCAAGAGGTCATGAAAATCGTACCTCAAGCCGTATCTAAAGACGACAGCGGTTACTATCAACTGAACTACATCATGTTGATTCCTCTGTTACTGCAGGCGATCGTTGAGTTGAGTGGTACTGTGGAAGGTCTGCCTAATAATCAATAATTCGAGTTGAGTGTTGAACAAGGACGTTCGCACCCCGACCGATAATACTTTGGAGAAAACCGTATGTCGGTAGATATCAACGGCAACGAAGTCGTTTCAGACGTCCCCAATATCGACTGGAGTAGATTAAAAAACGTACCCTCAGGTGCCACGTCGACGGGGGACGTTACAGCACTCAGCGTCGGCAACTGCGCTGCCAATGGGACTTACTTATCGGTGTCCAATTGCAGCGGTACTGTGCAATTGCATCTGCGCGGTGGTGCGACGAACTGCACAAACTGTTCAAACTGCTGGACCAGTAACTGCACAAACTGCACATCGAACTGTTCAAATTGTGGAAATTGTGCTACCGACTGTGCCAGTTGTTTTGCGGAAGGCACACAGGTTACCATGGCCGATGGTACCGAAAAGAACATCGAAGACGTGGTCGTTGGTGACGTGGTTCTCACCAGTCACGGGCGGGATGTGGTAAAACAACTGTGGCGTCCAATCTTAGGACCTCGTCCAATGATTCAGATGACCGACGGGAAAGCCCGAGTCAGTTCCGATCACCCACTGTGGTCACGCGATCCCCAGACCCAACGTCAATTCTGGTGTACGCGCGATATGGAGGAGTGGCTCCACGACGTAAATTACGGAATCGGATCTTGGTTCGGTGACGATGCGATGCCGTTTGATCTCACCGGTAAACCGAACCGGCCGTGGGACTACGCTACCTTAGACGGGTTCAAGAGTATGTCTTGGGAGTTCTTACCGGCCAGTCCAGCCACTCAGCTCTACCACCTGATTTTGGAAAACCACGGCAGTTATTTCGCCGACGGATATCTGGCAATATCTCAGGGAGACAAATGCGGTGTCGATTGGACCGAGTTTGAATGGAACGGCCACCCGACCTACGAGTCAGTCCATGTCAAGACGTCGACATAAGGAAAACAAACATGAGTGTAAACATCAACACAAATGAAGTAGTCGACGACAACGGTCGAATCGACTTTGCTCGTCTGAAGAACGTGCCCGCGGGGGTGAATAGCTACGGCGATGTTTCGGCGGTTGGCGTTACTAACTGCGCAAACAACGGCGCTGCACTTAGTGTTGCTAACTGTTCTGGGACGGTGAGAGTTTATTTGAGCGGTGGCCTGGCCAATTGTAACAACTGCGCCAACAACTGTAACAACTGTTACAACGATTGTGGCAGCTGTTTCGCAGCCGGCACTCAAATACGCATGGCTGATGGTACCGATAAGAACATCGAAGACGTCAAAGTCGGAGACGTTGTTTTGACCAGTCACGGCGTGGACGTGGTGCGTGAGATGTGGCTTCCGATCTTGGCCAACCGGCCGTTGATCCAGATGAAAGGGGGGCGTGCCCGAGTCAGTTCCGATCATCCGTTCTGGTCCAGAGACCCAGTGACTAAGCGTCAATTCTGGTGCACCCGGGACTTCGAGGAATGGCTCAGAGACGTTAAGTTCAGCATCGGGTCTTGGTTTGGGGAACACGCACTTCCGTTTGACTTGAGTGGGAAGACCGAACAGGTGTGGGACTACGCTACTTTAGACGGCTTTGAACAAACTACCTGGGAATTTGTTGAAGGTCACTATAACCTGCCGTTGTATCACCTCCTGTTGGAAAACCACGGTAGCTATTTTGCAGATGGTTTCTTGGTGTGTTCACAAGCCGACAAATGCGGTGTCGATTGGACCGAGTTTGAATGGTCTGGACATCCATCGGTAATGGGAGAATCGACATGAGCATTTGTTTCAGAAAGCGGGCTTACGCGGAAGATGAACAAGCCAGCGGCCTTCCTCGTGAAATGATGGTGGAGATTAACGAAGTTAGTGAGTCTGCCATCCGGTTTTCTTACCCGGCGTTGATGCCCAATGCGAATGGGGAAGTTAATCGAAAGGATCTCCTGATCAGTTTGCGCGGGTACTTCCGTCCGAACACCTACCGCCGTATCTTTGTGGATGTATTTGGTAAACCCATCGCAGTGGACATGTCGGTGATTCTTAATGCGCGTGGCAGCAATCACTCGATTATTTCAGCTTACGAAGGCATTCCTACTGACTGGCGTCGGATCGTGATCTCCGTCTCTTACGGGGCCACTGTTGACGACTGTCACGCCGTGGTGGATGGCGAGTTCCTGAGTAACGTGGAGTTGGACGTGCATCCGGCGGTACATGCCACACAGGCGCTGATAGAGCGGGTGGGCGACAAGCACACCTGGTTACCGGCGTTTATGAAAACGTGGAAAGCCAAACGATCGCTGCTCGCTGAAATAGAACCTCTGGAGAGTTTGTCGTCCCTTGAAAAGCAAGTGGACCTATTGACAGAGATGGTGCTGGCGCTCGCCACGTCGTCGGATACTGAAGGAGTGGAGGTTCTCAAACGTTACTTAGAGAACAAATCCTACGAGACTCACAGCGATCACGACGAGTCCATTGCGATCAAGAAACGGCTGAGAGAGACAATCTCTCAGTATAAATCAAAGAAGTGAAATAAGGTTCCCACCTATGATTACCATTGACCTAGTCAACGACACGGGAAACAAGTTAATACTGAAGTACGATCAGCACCTCGGTACGCTGTACAATGAGGATGGCAGCGACTACGACCTCCCGCCCATCGAAGGCGTTCTTGATGCCCACTCGGCGCCATTGAAAGAACCGGATCGACGCATTCTTCGGGGTGAGATCGGTGGACGTAAGTCCTCGGACCTGTCGATATTGAAGATCCAGTTGGGCCTTAAATGCAATTACAGTTGCAGTTACTGTCTGCAGGCCACTCACATTGACGACGCAGCGAACACTGGATTGGGTGACGCTAAATTGTTTTTGGATAAGTTGGACACTTGGCTTACGTCGGCGCCGAAGAAGATCGAGTTTTGGGGCGGTGAACCTTTACTGTACTACAAGAAATTGAAGTACATGGTCCCTCTACTGCGGAAGAAATTTCCGTACGCTGAGATGAGCATGATCACCAACGGCAGTCTGTTGAACGATGAGGTGGTGGACTTCCTGGACGAGTACAAGTTCGGCCTGGCGGTCTCTCACGACGGCCCTGGGCAGTGGATGCGCGGTCCCGACCCATTCGATGACCCAGTAGTCGCAGCGGCGGTGGTGCGTCTGATCACGGAACAACCTCGAACCTTCTCAATCAACTCGGTTATTACCAAATCGACCATGGATTTCCGGAAGTCGCAGGACTGGTTCGATGAGAAGTTGGGTGTGCCCGCCCCTTTGAATATGGCGGAGATCATTGCTTTTTACGACGATGAGACCTTGGAACAGCATCGCTTTACCGCCGACGAGTTGTCGACCATGGAAGACATGCTCTTTTACGACATCATTGCCCCAGACGGTACCGGTCTGGGTCCTCAGGGACCCATGGTCGAAGCGTTGAAGATGTTCTACAACAAGAAGGACTCTAAGTATCTCGGTCAGAGTTGTGGCATGGATCGACCCGATGTAATGAGTTGTGACCTTAACGGGGACATTGCAACCTGTCAAAACGTGGCACCTGTTAAGGAACATTACGTAGGATCAGTCTACGAACTCGATGTAGCGGAAGTCAAATCCTCCACACATTGGGCCAATCGAGACATGTGTCAAGAATGTCCTGTGGTGCAATTGTGTAAAGGCAGTTGTATGTTTCTACACGGAGAGCAGTTCGACGCCTCCTGCGAAACCTCGTTTGCGTACAACATGGCTGCGTTGAAAGCGGCGTTGTATGTGATCACCGGACACGTGACCGTCGCCATGCACGGAAACATCATACGTCCAGCACCCATGGTGGTAAAACCGAAACCGCAGCTCATCGCGGTGGGATAAGTAAAGGCAGCATAAAAGGGAGGAGCCGTGGCTCCTCCCTTTTATGCCGTTGTCGATGTAGACAAGCTGCGAACGGCTTGTCTAAGGAGCTCAAGGCCCGCGATCAAATCGCCCTTGGGTGTGTTCAGTGGTGGCAGCACTCTAATCGAGGTTCCGTTACGTCCCCCTTTAATCAACAACAGTCCTCGGTCCTCGGCTGCTTTTAAGACTCGGTTAACGCTTGCGGCATCTGGTTTACCTTGATCGTCTACGAGGTCGAGTGCGATCATGTATCCGTGTTGTCGAACTTCTTTGACGTATCGAGACTCACTCTTGATCTGACTCAAGGCACTGGTCACCCAGGCGGCATTGTCGATCGAGGCTTGCATGGGGTCTTCTGAGGTAAATACTTCGAACGTAGCCAATGCTGCTGCCATTGCCATGGGATTGCCACCAAAGGTTCCCCCAAAACTTCCAGGGAGAAGGCATTCAGCGTCTTCACCCTTTAACGCCACATAACCGAACGGCAACCCACCACCCGCTGCTTTACCGGCAACGATCATGTCTGGAACTATGTCGGACTGCTCAAACGCCCAGAAGGTACCGCTGCGTCCATATCCCGATTGCACCTCGTCGACGATCAGTTTAGCGCCGATGCGATCTGCCAACGTTCGTAAGTAAACCATAAACTCGGGATCGGCTTTGCGGTAAGCGTTCTCTCCTTGGATGGGTTCAATCAAGATAGCCGCCACGTCCTCAGGGGACACCTGTGCATCCAGTAAGAACTCCAACTGATCAATGGCCTCCTCAACGCTTCGACCGTTGACCCCAGGATAACTGCTGTGCACCACCCCTGCCATCATTGGGTGGAACCCGTGTTTGATCTTGCTGCTGTAGGCACTGACTGAGGCTGCTGCCACTGTTCGCCCGTGGAAGGCCCCGTCGAAAGAGATCACGACCGAGCGCCCCGTTATCTGACGCGCCATCCTGACCGAACTATCAATGGCCTCAGACCCAGAGTTGGTTGGAAAGACGTCAGTCAGCGACGTGGGTATCCATCGAGTCACCTCGGCAGCAAACCGATTCAGTTGACTGCTGGCCACGGTGGTGAATTGGGCGTGCATCACCGCAGCCGCTTGCCGTTGAACGGCCTCGACAATAGTTGGATGCGAGTGACCCAAGTTAAGAACCCCAATCCCGGAAGTGAAATCGTAGTAGGCCCGGTCGGACTCGTCATAGACGTGACATCCCTCGGCGCGAGCTACAGTCAGCGACGATGTGGGTATAATGGTGCGAAGTAACATCTTATTCTCCTTACAAGGGGGGGGGGGTAATGACTAGACTATGTTTTATTGGTGTAGACATTGACTTGGACGTCAACGTTCTCATCGAGTATTGTCGGGAGACCTTAGGTACTCTTTTTATTTTGACTCTATATAGGCGGAAGCCGTGGAAATGATATGACAGTGTTTCTTTCTTACACACTTAGGAGAAGTATCATGCGTAATGCACTTGCTGTAATCGGCAGTTTTCTAATGAAATTACTGGGCACAGAGGCCGTCAAGATCCTGATCGTCAAAAAACTCAAAACCTACGCCGCCAGTACCGATAACGAAATCGACGACACGGCAGTGCGTCTGGTGGAAAGTGCGCTAAATAACGAAAAGAACATCGATGCACTTAAGGAACTTTACACCAAGTGGTCGGGAAAGACCATTGACGACGCAGTGTCTGAAAGTTAACTCTGAGTCACGGTGAACGACGTGATTCGCGATCCAGTTGGTAAGGGTACCACGGAACCGCATCATTACGTTTGAACCGCCGTTGAGGGCTCCTTAAACCAGGAGCCCTCGTCTTATTATTTTTTTGGGTACGGGGAATTATCATTATGTCTGAATCGAACAAGCAACTACGGTCGTCCATCGAATCGATGTTCACCGCACTCAAAAACCGGTTAGACGGATTGTTTAGCCGCACGGAAACTCACATTGGACAGAACGACAACCCACACAGCGTCACCAAGAGTCAAGTGGGGTTGAGCGAGTTACCGAACGGAGTAACCTCAGACCGAACCGTCAACAGCATCGGTCAACTACTCACCGCCAAGGGTATGTACGATCACACACTAAGCGGTGACCATGACTCCCGGTACTACACCCAGACCCAATTGGATCAGGCACTTGGGTTAAAGATCGACATCGCCACCATCGTCAACGATTTGACAAGCAATACCGTCGACGCCCCGTTGAGTGCGGCCCAAGGCAAAATCCTTAAGGACGCCGTGGATGCGATCAACACGTTGGTTAACAGCGATGACGGTACTCTGGATGAGATTCAAGAGATCGTTGACTTCATCAAGGTGAATCGAGACACCTTGGAAAATCTAACCATCGCCTCTATTGCTGGACTGGGCTCGGCCTTGTCGGATAAGGTCGATAAGGTGACTGGGAAGGGTTTATCGGAGAACGATTTTACCGATGAGTTGCTGGATAAGTTGATCTCCATCGCCACAGGCGCCGAGGTTAACGTAGATACCAATCTAACCGCCACTCCAAGCGACTTAATCTACACGATACTCAACGACAACGGCTCCGGATTTGCCTTGCAGCCCGCCACTTCAGCGCTGGTTGGTCTTATGTCCCCTACTGACAAGATCAAGTTGAACGGTGTTCAATCGGGTGCCCAAGTCAATCCAGCCACTACTGCCGCCCGGAACGATGCGTCTTCCACAACGGTTTTGCAAGCCGCGGCTATGAACAACCATGCCGCTAGCAGCGACCACGACGACCGGTACTACACCAAAGGTCAGACCGCTACGTCACTAGAGACCAAGGTCGATAAAGTCACTGGGAAGGGTCTCAGCACCGAAGACTACAGTTCCGCTGAACGGACCAAGCTTACCGGCATCGCATCTGGGGCACAAGTTAACGTGCCCACCAATCTGAGTATCGCAGGATCGGGTGACAGTCGGTCAATATCCTCGTCTACTGGGAACAGCGCGTTGTTGCCCGTTGCGTCATCGGCCAGCGCCGGACTACTGTCTCGAGTGGATAAAAATAAGTTAGACACCGTTCAAGCCAATGCTGAACCCAACGTGGCTACCAACTTGGACCGGTCTCTGGCCGTCAGTAGTTTAACGATCACCAACAGTAACGGCACCAACGCCGTTCTCCCAGGAGCGACGACCAACACCGCTGGGGTACTGTCGGCGCCAGACAAAGTCAAACTGAATGACATCGAGATAGGGGCACAAGTTAACGTAAGTACGGACCTGTCCTTAATCGGCAACGGCGATACCCGCACTTTGGTCAGTTCCACCGGGACCAATGTGTTCCTCCCGCTGGCGACTGCCACAACCGCTGGATTAATGGGGGTTAATGACAAGTCTAAGTTGGATAACGTTGGTGCAGGCGCTGAGGCTAATCCAACCACCACCGACGCTCGAGACAGTGTCAGTACCACTACATTACTGCAAGCTAAAGCCATGAACGACCACGTCGACAGCGCGGATCACGACGGTCGTTATTACCAAAAAGCTAAGATAGACAGTGAACTCATCGCGGTCGAAAACCGTTCTGCAAATTACATGGAAACACGGGTGGCGGTTGAAGTCGACCAAGTGATTAACTACAACCCCGCGCTGGTTCTTGACGCGGCGTCCGTAGAGTCTCAGAAAGGCACTGGAGAATCGTTCGAGACGGTGTTGGATCAGTGGTATCGCTTCTCGCACAGCACCACTGGCGTTTATCCAGCAGACGCGTCTGAAACTACGTCCTGGACTTACAACTCCGCCACAGACCAAATTGAAGCCACCATCAATTCGGCTACGGTCATCGGGTTTGTCTCTCCCGATCGGTACGAAGACTACAACTTCGAAGTGGTAGTTAACTCCTCTGGGGCTGACGACGATGAAATCGGTATTGTTCTAGCGTTTGCTGAAATCGACGGTGTGGAGTACATGCTCACGGCAGGTCGGAATACTGGGGGCATTGGACCACAACGATTCAACGTGGTGTACAACTACGGTCAAGTCGATTCCATCGATCTGGGATCGAACAGCAATGGTGGGATTGGCCAGATAGGGATGTGGAGTGAGTTCACTGCCGGAGCGCGTATCAGGGCAGAACGGCGAGGTAACCTCATCACCGTTAAAACCACTCCATTGGACAGCGACGTATACGACGAAGCCGCCACGGTGGTTATCGACTTGAATAACTTACCGCAATTGAGTAAGTTCAAAGGACCGTCAAGTTACGGCTACATGTGTCGATCTCAACCAAGCTCCACCTGGAGTACCTTAGCCAAACCCACCGCCATCGATGAGGTGGTGGATGTAACGAACCGACTGCGGTGGAACTATGATGGCACCGTGTGGTCTTCCAGACCCATCCCAGTAGATGAAGACCTGGCTGCACCCAAACGACTGTACTTCAATCAATCCTTGAAGTCGCTGTTGTTGTCAACGGACGACGGTCTTCGTCAAATCCCTATAGTCGACCCGAGCGACGGGGTACTGAGACACAAGGGGGGGTTAGAGATCACCGGAGACGTGACCTTCGACGACCAAAGCAAAGCGGTTCGTTCCAGCGACATACTACGGATCGTAAAGGTCACGCAAGCAAACTACCCGGCGTCTCCTGATCCTGAAACCTTATACGTCGTTGTTGAGTAGCGACTTTGAGTGCGAAGTTCGCTGTGAAGGCGCCCGCTGGGAATAACTTATGGAGTAAATGATGATCATATCCGAAGCCGTAAAGCGGATTACAGTGGGCAACGACCGAGTGGCTTACATGGTCAGTAACGGCAAGCCCCTATATATCAATGCAGATGGTTTGAAACCGTATCTACCGGTGCTGAAAGCCAACCGCAATGGTACTGGCGGCGTCGGCATTGGTGGGACAGTGGGGTACGTTGAGGATCTGACGGGTAACGGTAACGTGGCGGTGGCCGTGACTGCCGCCAACGCTCCACTATACAACGCCGGCGGTGGGTTATACTTCGATGGCATCGACCACTACTTGTTGGTTCAACCGTCACCGTCTTTGGATTTTGGGGGTAAGACTCAGATTACCTTAGAGGCTTGGGCCACGTCGGACGTTGTAGGGTGGAAAGGGGTTTGGAGCTTAATCAGTCGATACAACCAGTTCATTTTAGGACCCAACGGCGATGAGATGTCGGTACTGGTGATGACCACCGACCCCAGCGTTAGTTGGTTACCGCTCAACTACAGTAGCATCGATTGGGGCCAGGCGTCCGATCCGACGTTCGATGAATTACAGTGGCATCATTACTGTGGGGTGATGGACACGACTGCTGGGTACGCCAAACTCTACGTCGACGGGGACCTTAGGTTCTCTCAAGTCATCCCAACCTCACCGATCATTGGTGACGACGGTCCTATTCATTTAGGTCATCGGGAAGCAGATGCGTCTGGCATCAACAATCTTGCAGGGCGCCTAGCCGATCTTCGAATCTGGGATAGGGCACGCAATCAAACTGAGATCCGCCGAGACATGAATCGTCGATTGTTGGGACACGAGGTGGGGTTAAAAGCCTATTGGCCGTTCTGAGTCTCAGACATGAAAAAATAGGTTGGTCTTATGAGGATAGATAACGTCAAGACGATGTCTGTAGGTACAGATCGGGTTAATCGTATTGAACTTGACTCCAAGGTCGTGTATCGTCGCCGGAGGTTCTTTACCGTCAGGGCCAAGCCTTACCCTGAGGACGGTTACGCTCCCGTCGCTCGGATGGAGGAAGACGGGGTGGCGATTACCCCACAGATCTCTCGATCCTGGACCTTTTTCGTTTGGGACTCGGTTCGTGGACTCTGGGCCACCGACCTCGACTATGCCGGCGCCCGGGCCATCGACCGGAGCCTTCCGATTCCAGCACCTAGATACGACACCTGGGACGTTGCGGTCGCTACTGCCCAACAGCAGGCGTTCTGTGACGCCATCGATCTGTTAGCCGACGGTAGAGACATCATCATTGTAGGTACCCACGCACCGGAGAACTACTCCGCCGCCATGGTTACTCGAATGAAACGATGTGGAGGCAGCGACGCCAACTTATCGTGGACTGCTCGTAACAGTTACATTCTGGTAGGACGCACCGGTCTCGGAGCAGGTAACGCCTACCATGAGGTTTTGAACAACGTAACTCTCAACGGTAAGTCTAACTCCGCCCAGATTGATATCGAGTGGTAAAGATCAAGACCACCATTTAAACCTAATACATACAAATCCGTCCGAGGGAAGAATCATGGGAGTCATCGAAGCCAGTGTCGCTGCCAAGAACGCAGCCGATGCGTTGTTTACAGAAATAAAATTAATGCTCTCGGCGAAGGTCGATAAAGTCACCGGGAAGGGACTGAGTGAAAACGACTTCACAACTCCCCTGAAAGCCAAGGTGGATGGTAGTGTGCAGTCGACTGACTTCACGTCAATCGTTAAAGTGACTGAGTCTAACTATCCAACGACCCCAGATCCCACCACGCTCTATTTGATTGTGGCAGACTGAGGAGGACGTATGTTACAGTCGCCGATCGAAGTCTACGCTGGGCTTGATAGAGTTGAGCAGGCGTATTTGAATTCAAAGTTGATGTGGGATAGAGAACTACAGCACCTCAGAGAAGGGTTGGTGCTTTGGGTTCCTGGGCTGTCTGGACTGACGGAAATGGCCCAAGACCTTACGTTAACTTCTGATACGCCCGTCACTGCATCCGGCGGTCTCCAGTTTCGAGATTCAAACTGGGTCGACCTACCGAACGATTTAGGGTACGGCCAGCAAGTCTCCGCTTTCTCCTGGTTCCAAGAGATCGGGGTCCCGGCGAGCAATCACCACATCATCTTCGGTGGGTCGCAGTTAGAACTTACTGTACACGACACCGGGTATCTGCGCACCGGGCTTGAACTCGACGGCGTACGTCAGGTCGCTAACTTCGGCGGAGGAATCGCCGACGGCAATCCGCATCACGTGGGATTTACCTTTGACGGCACGACGATGGTCCGGTATATAGACGGGGCGATTGTGGGTCAATCGACGTTTTCCGCCCCGGTGTTGACGAACGTGTTTTCGACCCGACGCATTGGACGGTTTGGTCCCTCGGACGTGTACTACCTCAACGGCAATGTTTACGACCTGCGGATTTACAAACGTGCTCTGTCTGCGGAAGCCGTGGAGGCGCTGGCCAGAAAAACCACGTTCGCCAACCTTGCTACCGTGGTTGGATATAAGGGAATGAAGTAACCCGGCGATCCAAATAATCTGGAAATGAGAAAATCATGTCAACTGACCAGTTAATTCAAACCACCACCACAGATCAAGACTGGGCAGCGGGAACGTCCAAAGGACTTGAAATAAGTACTGGCGAATTATCTTTAGTGAAGTTACCCGTATTACATCTACCCATCCCAGGTGTAGGTGCCACCATTCCGTTTGACAGTAGACTGAAGACCACAGACAACGTCGATGTGGAAGTGTCGGTTCGCATAAACAGTTACCACACTAACTACGCGTACCACATCCATAATGGCGCCAGTACCACTACCTCCACCTGGGTCTTATACTTTTTTGGCAATTATCAAGGCAACGGTAATGAAGGCCAAATCGGATTTTATGGCAACGCGGGTGGCAATTGGAAAGGACTGAGTGGGCAAGTAAAATTGCAGATAGGGGTCTGGTACCGATTCAGATGGAATTATCAATCGGGTATCGGTGGACAGCTGTGGGTAAACGACGTTCCCATTGGCGTCAGAGCTGGGTCAGGACTTCTGTCCAACAACAACACAGAAGCCCTGACTGTCACTCCAGGTTACGTGGATGTCGGCGATTTTCTCATTAAGCACAACGATGTTGTTGTGGGTCACTGGCCTATGTCTGAGGGTTCTGGAGACATCAGTTACGATCAAGGACCCTATGGAAATCACGCCGCGTTGTCTCAACATTCTTGGTTGGCCAGTAACTACCTAAACGCGATATCGCGAGAGTATGGTGAACGAGTAGCAAACGCTTTAGCCGTATCTCAACTCGGACTCTATTCAAGTAGTTTAATCTCTTGGGTAGACGACACCGTCGGCGGCGGCGTTTTGGTGGAAGCCTCATGGGACGGCGGCCTAGTGTGGCTAACGTGCACCAACGATGCCCCACTCCCTAGACCTGACGATAAGGTTCAGTTAACGCCACAGGGACTTCTACTTAAGCAACGTCTGACTACTCAAGATGGAAGTCAAACCCCCAAATTGTCATCAATGAGGGTGATGATAGAAGGTGCCACCGCTCTCTTTAGGATGTGGGATGGGACGTCTTGGAAAACGGTACGAGGATTGATCAAAGATCCGTCTAGCAATTCATTAATAGACGTTAGTCTCTGATTGACGACTTTCTATAGGAGAGAGATTGAATGCGAGTAATCAAACAGGGGAGCCGAGGCGAGACCGTCAAGATGCTCCAGCAGTTACTGAAAGAAAAGGGTTACCTTCGAGGGGACGCCGACGGCATCTTCGGGGCAGGTACCCACAAAGCACTGGCCAAGTTTCAGAAGACCAATGGGCTATTGGCCGACGGGGTCGCTGGGAAACGGACCTGGGAAGAATTGGAAGGCAATCGCGTCGACACGTGGCAACTGACGGAACAACACATCGTACAAGCCGCCGGCAAGTTGGGGGTGGAAGTCGCTGCCATCAAAGCCGTATCGGAGGTAGAAAGCCAAGGCGGGGGGTTCTTTGAAGAAGGCATGCCAAAGATCTTGTACGAACGCCACATCATGAACCGTCAGTTACTGGCAGCCGATCTGCCATTGGCCGCCGAGTTGGGACGTAAGGGTCGGCCGGACTTGGTGAACAGTTCCTGGGGCGGTTACCGTGGGGGCAAGCACGAATGGACCCGTCTGAATAAAGCCATGGAGTTGAACATAGAGGCGGCGTTGGAATCGGCGTCTTACGGGCGATACCAAATCATGGGATTCCATTGGAAGCGGTTGGGGTATCCGTCGGTGCAGGACTACG
>Ga0307487_1000840_pt1 | contig 23128 bp, 19 predicted proteins | sample CBIW12metaG_FD_203665 | JGI IMG/M metagenome (GOLD analysis project Ga0307487, IMG submission 203665) | Sea-ice brine microbial communities from Beaufort Sea near Barrow, Alaska, United States - CBIW 1.2 | ecosystem: Environmental > Aquatic > Marine > Coastal | place: USA: Alaska | collected... | reverse complement strand
CCTGATTGTAATTAGGCTCATAAAACTCCTTTTCTTTATAGTAGCCTTTTACTTTGGTAAGATTAAATTTTTCAAGAAGTTCGGCCTCGCTAGACTCTGGGTAGTGATATACTATCGTTTGCATTTCATCTGCGGTAAAACTATACGGGTGACCACCAACTTCTCTTTTACCAATCCACGCCGTATATCTTTTACCTTCTATAGGTTTTGTTCCACCAGCTTCTGCAGGACAGTTTAAAATACCACATGAAGCAACATAATCATCATTTAGATTGAGTTTTGCCAGACTATCCAATTTCGCCAGGTATTTATCCCTAAAGCCTTTTGTTTTCTCACCTTTTACCAAAACCTCATCGAGGTTGATCCCATGGCGCATACTGGTGCTTATAACCGGCACCTCTTTTTCTTCAGTATTACCGTTTATCGGATAAACCTCCGCATAATTGGCGGCATCTTCTTTTAAAACAGCAAAACCATCCGAAATTTTCACCTGTACCTCCGGCTCACCTTCCGGCTCAAAGTGCCTGATGTAAATACGCGTGCCCAAGCTCAGATAATCCGGCTCAAGATGAAAGCGTTGTAAGCTGTCCAGTGCTACCAGGTTTACAACATTGCTATTGCTTGGATCGATGATCATCACCCCCTGTTGAGCTAGGGCATTCTTCTTTGGTTGCGTTATACTTATCCTGCCCGTAACGCCATCTTCCATAATCAAATCACCTTTGTTACTTTTCAGTTCCTTCTCTGTCCAGACATATCTTCTCCAGCCTTGGGTTAAAAGGAGCAGGTCGAGCGCTTTTCGCCGGTCTTCGTTTTCTTCGTCAAAATAATATTTCGGGTCGTAGATCCTTCCCCTAAGCTGGGTGGAAAGCTGGTAATGCGTCAGGATGTTTTTACCATCTTCCGAGTTTTTGTACAACCTGTCATAGACGCTCAATCCCAAATTGGACCGGACGGGATTCCCTTCCTTATCGGTGACCTTGATCTTTAGATGTACCTTTTCCTTTGTATTATATACCTCTTTTGAAATTGAAGTGGATACCTGCAAACTCTTTTGCGGATTTACATAGACGAGCCGTTCGGCCACCGGCCTTTTCATTTCATCAAATAGGGTCACCTCACAGATACCCTGAAGGAAGTCCCTTGTTGGGATGGTAAGTTCCAGACTATCCTGTATATGCGCCGAGGCCATGGCCTGCACCTGCCCCCTTATCTGTGCCCTCAGATAGAGCTGCTCATCTACGATATTTCCCCTTATTTTAAAAACCAATTTTTCCGGATCCCTGCGGGCTAGATGAAAGGACAGCCCCTTTCGCTGAATCTGTGGAATATCGTAAGAAACCGATTCTTTTTTATTATTTAGATTCAGCTTTACCGAGTAGTCATTCTTTATATTAGGAACAAAGCTAAAACTGCCCATCCCGGCATAAAAGGTTTTGAATTCTAATAAAGGTTTTCCGTTTTCGTAAAGTGTCCCGGAAACATTGATAGGCATTCCCGTACTATCGACCGCCTTAAATGCAAGTTCGCTCTGGATCCCATTGATGAGGGAGCCGCCCTCGGGCATAAGGTTAAAATGAATATTTGGTGCCAATTTTTGAACAGTATCAGGGACAACCGTTTTTCCGGCAGAATTATCGGTCTCGGTGTTCTTTATATATTCAGTAATCCTATCGACAAGTTTGATCTTTCGGATGCCCTGATATTGCGTCGTTCCACTTCTAATGGAATGACGACTATAGGCTTCCAAAAGATAATCTCCCACCGCCAACGTATCGGCCAGATAGATGTGGCCGTCAGAAAAACCGTTGACGATCTCATATTTTTCCTGCCACACCAAACTATTATTTTGGCTGTTTCTAAGCTGCACATACAAGGTTTTATCAATTAGGGAGGGCAGAAAAACCTGGGCATCCAGCACCGTGGCCTTGAACCAAAGGTCTTCCCCAGTTTCAAAAATCCCTTTATTGGTGCTTAAATATATCGATGTATCCACACCATCTTTAGTAAGTGAATGGAATTGCCGGGCCATACTGTCCAGTACCGCTTTAGGAGCTTGGCTGAATAGACTACATGAAAAAAGCAAACAGCATGTTAAGTTGCAAAACCGCATACTAATTTTGCTTTTCGGTGTAAAAATCTTTAGCATATTGCAAGATAAAGAATATCTCCTCCCATATTTAGGTACTAGTGGTAATGACCCCCTTACTGATTTACATCCCAAAATAATTTGTATTTTTATTCACTGGCCTTTTTTTTTAAAAGACCAGCTCTAAAATATTTTCTACATCTAAAAACGAAATTCAGCGTCTGATAGTGCCGATTGCTATCGGGATGTACATAATAAAAGTAAAAATAAAAGAGGGTCGACCTGACAAACGAGATTCAAGTTTCCATACACTTAATCCCCTTTTGTTCTTTCTTTTCTGGTTTACAACTTAAATTTTGAAGCTTTTATTTAAAAACGCAATGAAGATATACAAATATGTTACCACACATTAAAAAGAAAGAAATGAAACTAATTCAATTAATTTTAACGATGCTACTTTCAGCGTGTATGGGAGGCCAAGAAATTAAAAATGAAATAACCATCGCAGGAAATATAACCGGAAAGATTCCCGATCGGATTGATTATACCTTACCCATTAGCGGAATTAATTATTTTGGATTTAATGGTTCTGTTCAGCCTGATTCCCTAGGCGATTTTCACATAAAACTCGCTGTGGATCGTGCCTGCTTCATCGAATTATCAAACGTGTATGATGCCTACGGAACTATAATTGTGGAACCTGGAATGGACTACAGTGTCTTTATCAATACCCAGAACAAGACGAACAAGTTTAAGATAAAGTGTAAAAATAAAGAGGGTCAGGATTTATACAATCAAAATACCAATCGAAGTATGATAACGGGCCATTTTGAGTCAGAAGCACATCAATATAGTAATGATTCCATCCCTTCTCAGATTAAACAGAACATTAAGAGCAATAAGGAAGCTGAGATATCAAAATACAGAAGATTATTAAAGACCAAGGTTATTTCTGAAGATTTTTATTATCTGGTTCGTACAGACAGGGAGTATTTTTATGCAGGTGTGCAAGGTAGCGTTGCCTTTATAAATTATCTTTTCAGTGATAGAGGGGAAAATACCTTAAGCAAAAAAGAATATAGTGAATTATGGGAAGAAATTTTTCAATCATACCCTCCATCTAATCCCGAACTGTTACGCTCACCATGGTTTTTTTATTACATGCAAAATTTTTTACGATATAAAGAACTCATTGATGGCCCCAAAGATTCTGAATCTTTATCAGAAATAAATAAACGAGGGTTATTGAACACTCATTATATCAACACTGCAAAGGAATACCTATCTGGTAAACAATTAGAATATTATTATGCCGCACATATATATTACGAGGCAATCAACAAAAACTATGAAAAAGAGTTAATAACCCTGTTTGAACAATTTAAGAAAGATTATCCCACAAGTTCATTAACCCGTTTTATCGAACCCGAAATCACCGAGATCATAGCATTTCAGAAAAAACAAAATGAATCTTTAAATAAGAATACCCATTTTATCGACAACCCCGATAAAATAAATTCATTAAAAGAAGCCGTAAAAGAATTGAAAGGCGAAATATTCTATGTTGACGTTTGGGCAACTTGGTGCGGCCCTTGTAAAAAGGAATTTGAGTATAATGATAAATTATATAAGTTATTAAAATCGAAAGGAATAACCATGCTCTATCTTTCGGTGGATAAAGAAAACAGGAAAGAACAATGGGGGGAAATGATTAAATACTATGAGTTGAAGGGATACCACATTAGAGTTAATGACAAGTTTCATACTGATTTAGAGAATTTACGCGGAAATGACACGTTTGGCATTCCTTGGCATATTTTAACTGATGGAGAAGGAAATATTATTAAGAAATATGTAAGTGGCCCTTCTGATATTGGAGATTTGGAGAGACAATTAAATGAAAATTAACGTCTGTTAATCAACACTACATCAAAGTGCTGGGATCTGTAAATTGAATTTTTATTTAGTAAGAAATAGCTATACCATCTTAAAGCCGTCAATATTGACGGCTTTTTTTAAAATTTAGAAATAGCAAACAGTAAATATTCTTAATTAAAAATCTAGTATTTCCTATTAATTTTTTTTTGAAGAAATCTGTAATAATCTTTTTTATCTTGAGTTAGTTTTCTTTCCAATTGAATAATATCATGAATCAGAGATAATATGTAACTTTTATTCTTTAAATTCAATAAGTCCGAAATATTAAGTTCTAGCTCCTGAGACAATAGCATTAGTGTGCTCCAACTACAAATATTTTCGGATCTTTCAATTCTTCCAATCCTAACTGAGTTTGAGCCGATCGATTGTCCTAATTGTTCTTGAGATATGCCCCTTTTTAACCTTGCGTATCTAAGCATGCAACCAACCTGAATAGATAATAATTCGATTTGTTTATTGGTATACTTTTCCACAAAGTAAACTTTATGAAAAGAACATAATTTATTCGATACAAATTTGTATCGAATAATTTTTTTTATATATTTACCTCATAATAATATATTTGCGAAACTTCTTGAAATAAAATATTAGAAGCATTCGCTTTGAATCTCGTACTAGAAAACTGGTAATTTTTAAGCACACGAGAGGATAAGCAAGGATGCTCACGACCCGGGCGTGAGTAACCGCTTATTTGTGTGCAGGTATACCAGTACCTCTAGTACAATAAGCCGAGCCACGCCCTTTTTGTATTCAGGCCGTACTACTTCTTCAAAAGATTCAAAGCTTTGTTTTTTCCGCTAAAGAAGCTTTGTAAATAAATCACCCCTAATTCTAAAACTGGCCATACCGGCCATCGCGCTACAATGTGCGACATACTAAAACTTGCAGTACGGGAAGCAAGTAAACTTAACGATAATCCCGTGGGTACGGTTTGTCCTTGATCCGGCAAGCTGTAATTGGGTGGGTATGTCTCTTTATCATTAGTTAGGTAGCAGAGAGGCTGGGCACGGCTGCATTACACTTGCTGTGCAAACGTTATAATTAGCCATTAAAAAAAAATTGTCTGTGAAAAAAGAAAAATGATCAACCCGCTTTTGCGGTTTTAAGCAAAAAAGCCCTCCCTTGAGATTGGCGTCTGACAGGGAAGGCTTGCGCTTAAATAAAACAAATGTTTTATTTAATCAACACTTCAAAATTATGAAAAATAATTACGGGAACACCCTTCCCCTGCCCCTATATTGCCTGCTTTTTTTAACCTTTTTTACCGGTGGCCCTTATGTACATGCCGCCGCCTATGCCCCACCAGATCGGGCGACCAGCTATGACTATACAAACTTCGTCCAGCAACAGGTACGCGGCACCGTGCGCGATACCAACGGGATTCCCCTGCCCGGTGTTACCGTACGGCTCAAAATAGGTACAGGTGGTACCAGTACAGATCTGGATGGCAACTATGCGATTGCTGCCTCGCAAAATGATACCCTGGTATTCTCCTATGTGGGCAGTGAGACCCAGGAAGTCCCTGTAAACGGCAGAAGTGTGGTAGATATACAGTTTAGTGAACTGGCCACCGCACTGGATGCCGTGACCATCAACGCGGGTTACTACAGCACCACGGAGCGGGAAGCTACCGGGAATATCTCCAAGGTAACTGCCGAGGAAATTGAAAACCAACCGGTGGTGAGCCCGTTGCAGGCGTTGCAGGGACGAGTTGCAGGATTAGAAGTGGTAAACCAGAGTGGTGTGCCGGGAGCAGCACCTACTATTCGCATTCGAGGTCAGAATAGTTTACGTAATAGACGTAGCGATAATGGAAACCTCCCTTTATATATAGTTGACGGAGTGCCCGTTAATTCTAGCCCGGTAAACTCCATAAACCAGTCCATAGCGTTAAAAGGAACAGATCCACTAAATGGGCTCAATATTTCGAATATCGAAAGCATTGAAATCCTTAAAGACGCCGATGCTACGGCAATCTATGGTTCTCGGGGCGCTAATGGGATCATACTGATCACCACTAAAAGTGGAAGCTTTAATGGTGGAAAGGATAAAATTGAAGCCCGTTTATACAGTGGGATAAGCAGGGTTTCCCATTTTGTGGATCTTTTGAACACCCCGCAGTATTTAAAACTTAGAAAACAGGCGTTTGAGAATGACGGAGCAGAACCTACTGTTGCCAATGCGAAGGATCTGCTGCTATGGGACCAAGAGCGCGACACCGATTGGCAGGAGGTTCTTTATGGCAAATCGGCACCTACCCTAAACGCAAATTTAAATTATTCCGGAGGTGGAGAAAACACCTCTTTTAGTGTAGGTGCATCTTACTTTAAACAGGGTAGTGTCTTCCCTGGGGATTATTCTTTCGAGAAAAAGACCATCAACCTAAACCTGAACCATCGATCTGACAATCAAAAATTTCGTTTGAACCTTTCAGTAAATTACGGGATAAATGATAATGATCTCTTTAGCAGTTCTAATTTTGTGAGTAAGGCTTTGGGCTTGTCGCCAAACGCTCCAGAAATTTACTTGGATGACGGTACGCTGAACTGGGAAGATTCTACCTGGAACAATCCTTTGGCACAATTGGAAAGCGACGGTAAATCCAGCACCTATAACCTGATTGCTAACGCAGGCCTGCGGTATCATATACTGAAGGGCCTTACGATCAAAGCCAACCTGGGCTATACCCGTCTTGATAGCAAAGAGGATATTTTATTGCCCATACAGATCTACGATCCCGCCATTTGGGACCGGGTATCCAACCGTTCTCAGCATTCCCTTATAAATAGAAAATCGTGGATTGCAGAGCCACAACTAGTTTATACCGCAAATACTGAAAAACATCATCTTGATGCACTAATTGGGGCTACTTTCCAAAGAAATGATGATTCTCAATTACGGTTTAATGGTACGGGATACGCAGACCGGCACCTTATAGGTAACCTAGAAGCTGCAGATGCCGTAAGCAATAGCGAGGATCGGGATCTCGTATATAAGTATAATGCAATTTTTGCAAGAATGGGATATAATTGGGACCATATCTATTTTCTTAATTTAACGGGGCGAAGGGATGGTTCCTCGCGGTTTGGGCCAGATAATCGTTTTGCCAATTTTGGGGCTATAGGGGCTGCATGGATATTTTCCAACAATGAATTTATAGGTAAAAACCTCCCCTTCCTGAGTTTTGGAAAACTTCGCGGAAGTTACGGGGTGACCGGGAACGATCAGATCGGGGATTACCGATATCTGGATGCTTACGAACCCACCCCCGGTCCGGGCGGGTTGTACCCTACACAACTTACCAACCCGTCATTTTCCTGGGAGTCCAATAAAAAGCTTGAAGCCGCTATGGAACTCGGCTTTTTTCGAGATCGAATAGATCTGAACCTTAGCTGGTACAGGAACCGTTCCTCCAATCAACTTGTGGGCTATAGCCTCCCGGCAATCACCGGGTTCAATACGGTGGAGGCCAACCTCCCTGCCACGGTTCAGAACTCAGGTGTAGAAATCGAACTTTCCACACTTAACATAAAAAGCGGGCGATTCCAGTGGAGAAGCTCACTGAACCTCACTATACCGTCCAATAAGCTTATCAGGTTTGAAGGTATTGAACAGAGTTCCTATGACAATGTGTACCAAATAGGTAAGCCCCTCAACCTGGCCATACTTTATCGGTTTGATGGGATAAATACCGAAACCGGACTTTTTCAGGTCAAAGATGTCAATCAGGATGGTCGTTATGATTTTGATGACCGGACAGTTTCAAGAAATCTGGGAAAGGAATTTTTCGGGGGATTTAACAACCAGGTCAATTACGGGAACTTTTCCCTGGGTTTTCTTGTGGAATTCGTAAAGCAGCAAGGACGTAAGATATATAATGGCGTCCCAGGTTCACTCGGAAATATTTTTGAAGAAGATAGTCATGGGTATACCATGGAAAATAACAGCATGGAGGTACAAAGACCTTCTCAATCCATAAATGCGCTGATTTCCTTTTTAAATGCCTATTCCAGTGATTATGGCATAACCGATGCCTCTTATGTACGGTTAAAAACGCTTTCATTAGGTTACGATCTTCCAGAAAAAATACTGAAAAACCTAAAGTTATCAGCGGTAAAGCTCTTTTTGCATGCACAAAACCTATTCACCATAACAGACTATAAAGGGCTAGATCCTCAGAATCCCGGAACCATTGCCCTCCCGGCCCTTCAAAGCTTTACGGGAGGGTTACAAATCAATCTTTAATACCAATTTATTATGATAAATAAAAATAGATTATTGGGTCTTTCCATATTCGCGATATCGTTTATGATAATCTCGTGCGAAGATTTTGTAGAAGTGGAAACGCCAAACTATAAATTAAATAGCGAGACGGTTTTCGCAAATGACCAAACAGCCCAAAGTGCTCTAGATGGGATTTTCAATCAGTTGTTCAATACTGGTTTTGCCAATGGGGGAGCCCAGTCGGTGAGCTTTACGGCCGGTATCTCTGCCGATAATTTTGCGGTGACCACGACCACTCAGGAAATTGTACAATACCATCAAAACCAGATAATACCCACCAATAGTTATAACCTTACGTTGTGGTCGGGCGCCTATAACCTGGTTTATATGGTGAATGCGATGTTGGCAGGTATAGAAGATAACCCCTCACTCTCCCAGGATTTAAAGGACAGTATGGAGGGGAGCGGAAAATTCATGAGGGCCTTTACCTATTTCTATCTGGTAAACCTATACGGCGAAGTCCCACTGCTTTTAGAAACCGATTATCAGGGAAATGCATTGGCTTCTAGGACACCTACCGAAATTATCTATAGCCAAATACTGGAAGATCTCGAAAATGCGGTAGCCCTGCTCAAAGAAAATTATCCTGAAGGTGATCGTACCCGTCCCAACCGTTTTGCTGCAATGGCACTCTTGGCAAGGGTACATCTTTACCTCGGAAATTGGGCGGAAGCTGAAAATTACAGCTCCCAGGTAATAGGGGCTTCTTCCTATTATGAAATTTTGAAAGACCCCAACAAAGTGTTCCTAGCCAATAGCCGGGAGGCCATCTGGCAAATTTCCCCGAGGGGATGGGGAAATAGCTTTACCCATACCCGGGAAGGAAATTTATTTATCAAAAACCCGACCTCAAACACCCCGGTAGTACTTTCGGAAAACTTTTTGAACACCTTTGAAAATCCACGGGATAAACGCCGTGAGGATTGGGTAAACAACTTCATTACCGAGGGGGACACCTTGTTTTTTCCCTATAAATATAAAATACAATATGATGATTCCGGCGGGGAGATCACTGAATATTCCATGGTCTTACGTTTGGCCGAGCAATATTTGATCCGGGCAGAAGCGAGGATCAGGTTAAAGGAACTCCGGGAAGCTGTCAAGGATCTAAATGTAATCAAATCCAGGGCCGGAACCCCTATCATCCAAGGATCACAACCCATAATTACCGAAAATGAGCTGCTGGAAACGGTAACCCGGGAACGTCGAAAGGAACTATTTGGCGAATGGGGACACCGCTGGTTTGATCTGCAACGCTTTGGCCTATCTGAAATTTTAGTAGATAAAAAGAATTCAAGTTGGACCCCAATGTCCGGCCTATTCCCTATTCCCTCAAGTGAACGGATGAAAAACCCCAACCTTGACCAGAATCCCGGTTATTAATCTGCAACATTATAAAAATGAAGAAAATCATCTATTTAATTCTATTTTTTGCTCTATCAAATGTCCTTATGGGCCAGAACAGCGTAAGAGGGGCAAATACCAATAATTCAAAGTTTACGGCCAAAGTTGGTCAACTTGAAAATGGCTTTCGCTACATTATAAAACCCATCGAAGGGGATAAAGGGAAAATCCTTATGAACTTGATTGTGAATGCCGGAACTAACAATGAAGATAGCGATCAATATCAATTAGCCCACCTTTTGGAGCATATGGCCTATAATGGGACCGAACATTTTCCGTCTTTAAGAAATGATCCACAGTTCTTTTCTCAATTGAACATGGAACCTCGTGATATGTCGGCTCATAGTGGGGGTAATATCACACAATATAAGTTTCGCTATCCCCAAGATGTTTCAAAGGCCCTGGACACGGCTTTATCAATATATCACGATGTAGCATCCGGAAAAGTCCTCTTTGAAAAAGAAGCAGTTCAAACAGAGCGCAAGGCACTTTATCAAGAATATCTGTATGCTAATACGGCTAAGTCGTATGCATCATATAAAGTTCGGAACGCCCTGACCAAATGCAAGGACTTTATCCCATTTCCCAAAGACTATGAGGACACGTTGATGAATTCTTCCATAGATGCAATGAAACGGTTTTATGGGGACTGGTACCGACCGGATCTTATGACGATCTCAATAATAGGGAATATAAAAGATGTTGATCAAGTAGAAACTAAAATCAGAAACAAGTTTAAGGACCTCAAGGCGCCTGATCATCTCAGGGAGAAAGAAAATTGTTGGCAAAACTACATAAACAGTCCAAAGCAATTTGTTATACAGAGAAGAGCGGCAGCACCGTCAGAAACTTTACCGTCCCAAACCACGTTCCTGTTTTACTTTCGTAATCCCCGAATTAGTTTCAGGACACTTTCAAAGCCGCAGAGCGATATGTTGTGGAGTATTTTAACAACGATGATCAGCAATAGGTTGAAGGATCAACAGTTGCAATATAATGTAAGATACACGACCGGTTTTCACCCCGGTTATGGGGTACCCGCAGTTAAATTGAAGATATCGGTTCCCGATGATGCCGAGAATGTCATAAAAAAAGTTTTTAAGTCCCTTGCGGGAATTTCCACATTTGGTTTTAGGACGGAAGAATGGCAATCGATTAGAAATCAAAATATTAAAAATATTCAAGACCGTGACTATTCCTCTCCAGACCTATGGTCGGATATCATACTAAATGCCATAACAAATGGGGATGCATTACCGAATCCAACCAACAATAGTGAGATAGGGTGCTTAAAAAACCTGAATGTAGGAGACCTTAATACACTTTTAAAACGAGAGGTTGTTTGGAAACCGGACGATATCGCAATAATAGTTCCCCACGAAGCCGATAAAGACCAATTTCCCAAAAAGAGAATAAGAGATTGGATAAATAAAGGATTGAAACATCCCGCCAACTATCGGCCGTCAAAAATGCCCGAGCAATTGCTCTCAGAAAAGAAAGTGGTAGAGCTGCAGGAAGGTAAAATTGTTAATCAAAGGTTTGGAGATTATAATGAGGATGTTATTGAGCTTAAAAATGGGGTGAAAATTGTTTTAAAAGCTATTGATCCAAAGAGCGGCAGGTCCAAAAACAAGATTATAGTCCATGGGTTCAGCCCCCATGGAGCCGCCTGTTTTGGTCGTCATGACATCGATGCGTTATTTGCACCCAAAATTATTCAGAACTCGGGAGTGGGTGAATACAATAAGTTTGAAATCAATAAGCTTCTGTCCACAACCAGTATTCCTTTCGGTGTAAGGGATTATATTGAACAGAAAGAAACAGGTGTAAAAGCAGAAGTTGTCCCTGAAGATCTGGAAATACTACTACAACTTATCTACCTCTCATTCACCAAACCCCGATATGATAAGAACGCCTTCGAAGATTGGAAAATACAGGAACTGCAAAAATCATTGCGAAATGATAGGCCGAACAATACCTTCATAAATCTGCTCGATCGAGCGCTTGGCGTGGTTAAACTTCCTGCCGGGGGCGATAGGTACCAACAAAGCTTAAAAGTAATTCACAAAAAGGCCCTTCACGAATATAAAAGTTTACATTCAAAAGCTAAAGACTTTACCTTTATGGTAACCGGGGACTTTACAAAAAACAAAGTCCTGCCATTACTCCAGAAGTATTTGGGGAACCTTCCCAATACTAAAAATGATCATTCCTGCAGACGAGATCTGAAAAGTGATAGCCTTAAATTAAAGATGGAGGCCAGAAATTTAAAATTTGATCTACCTGAAAATGTAAAGAATGATTTTCTTGTAATTGGATATACCACCCCCTTAAATATTGATCCGGGTTTCAAAGATGAAATACGGTTGAAATTCATTAAACAGGCATTGAACTTAAAATTAAAGGGCTTACGGTATGAGAAAAATTTAGGAGTATATTTCTCCGTGGCATCCGAACGTATTGATCATAATAATAAGACCAAGACCATTCAAATCTATCTTCGCTGCAGCAGGGAGGATTTTGACAAAGTTCAAGAGGCCTGTAACGGCTTTTTTGATGAATTAAAAACGGACCTTGTCCCTGATAATTTTCTAAACACCCTAAAAAAATCCTCTTACCTTCCAAAATGGCAGGAAACGCTTAGCGATCAGAACAAATCCGTTATGCAGGTCCTTTATGATTTTTATCGATTTGATATACCCATAACAGAAAAAGAGCGGGCAAAACAATTTATAGAAAAGTTTGATGCAAAAGATCTTTTAAGTACAGCAAATAAGTACCTTGATAATGAAAGCAAGTGGACATTTATTGGTAGCCCCCGGAAAAAAAAGGAGGGTTTAAATTAAAAAACAAAAAAAGCCCCGAAGATTAAATCCTCGGGGCTTACTGTTTAACACTATATATTACTCATTGAGAATATAGGGTACTCCCATGCCACCATCTTTCGGTTCATTTAAATCAGAACCCGTAAAGACCTGATGAACATTGTCTGGATCATCGGTAAAAATTACCTGACACTTATCAGTGGTGGGCGCGTTGCACGTTTCATTTTCGAGTTGATATGGAGCTCCGTTCCTTTCCACCCATCCCGGGCTTTGAACGTCCGCCGTATCAGCAAAGGCCAAGCCAACGGCAAATACGAATGCCATTACAGGCATCATTGATTTCAAATTTTTCATAATATAAAAGTTTTAATATTAGTAAAATGCCTACTCTGTTATCTTCAGGTTTTCGGCTTCCCCTGCATCATCGAGCGATAATATTTTTATGTTTCATTGATGTTTTCGGCCCTTCGGGAACAGATAAATAGCGAGTAGGGTCAAAAGTGTTATTGTTATATTGAATACCAGATGCCCTTGCCATGTAAAATTGTTAATGATCCCACCACAGGAACAGGGTAGTTTTGTGCTGAAAAGTAATATGCCACTTATATAAACGGTGAACGATAACATGAGAGCAAGAGCGGCGTACATACCCATTAAACGGGAATTCGAAAATGCCAAAAGAAAGGCAACCATGAGTTCAAGGATGGGGACCATCCAGGAAAGTATGATGGAGATATCGGGATTCCCAAAAATTGGACTGTTCCTCAAATCATTATAGAATTTCTGATGGTCTAAAAGCTTATTGACCGCCGCGTAGACAAACAGTACGATCAATAGGTATCGTATAATAACCGTAATGTAAAACTTCCACCGCATGAAATGTTGCTTTTTTAATTATGATATAAAATTGGGCAACATAAGTTGGTTTTAAGGGATAATAAATTGATGACAAAGGATTTATATCTAAATGAGACTAATTTGAGTCAAAATCTATTGCGCTTCCCTTTATAGTAGGATGGTTTTTTACCGTATTTGATTTTGAATACTTTAGAAAAATGGCTGTAGTTCCGGAAGCCGTATTTTTTAGCCACGATTTTTAAAGATGCAGGGGTATTCTTGATCATCAGTTTTGCCATCTCGAGACGTTTTTCCAAATGAAATTTAAAAATGGTGGTATCGTAAAGTTCCTTAAACCCCTTTTTGAGCTTGAATTCGTTTAAATTGAACTGCCTTGCCATAATGGGGATCGGTGGAAGGGACTGGTGCAGGTTAAGCAGGATATACTGGTGTACCTTTCTTACCCGAAGGATATCGGTCTGGTACTGTAGCGTCCTGAACGCATTGGCCTGGGTCAGATCGGCGATTTGATCAGCGTTTTTAGAAGTTTCAGTGGGATCGTTTTTTTCAATGATCGGGAGCCCCCGAAAAAAGTAGTAGATCCCCCTAGTATTCTGCAATAGATGACAGTAGCCCCAGCACTCCATTATATTCCCGTAGCGGGATACAAAAGCAACCAATAGTCGTATTGGAGTAAAGGTCTGCTCCGCCTTGGAATTGACATGTAACTGTTTTGTTAGATAATCAGCCGCCTGTTCCGTCATAAAATCAGTGATAGGCTTTCCTATAAGTTTTAATTTGGGATATTTTAGTAAGTCCGTAAAACGGCAGTTAACCCCTGATATCCTTAATTCGGAATCCATCATGAACACATAAGGGTCCGCAAGATCCTTTTCCCCAAAAGAACCTGGATGAATAAAAAAACCACTTAATTCCTCCGCCAATAGGTTCAGCATCAGACCCAGCTTTTCGATGTGGTCCTGATACCCCTTCGGCTGGAACCGATGGGCAAAATTCCCCATGGCAAGTTCCAGGATCATATTGAGCAATTCTTCGTAACGTATGTCTTCGCTAGAATTTTTCATTTGACAAAGGCATTTAAAAATTCCAGAGCCTCCTCATGGGAAGTACATAGCTTCGTTGGAACTACCGGCTGATCTACCTTGACAAAAAAATGGGTCAAATGATCCGTAGTCGGGCCTTTTAAATAGGCCACTGCTTTGGTCAGAATAGACCCTTCAATGGCCAGGTACCTTCGTGCCTCAAGATCTGGAAAGTTCAATTGTCTGATATCACACAATATCGGATAAGGAATTTCCCCCTGAATTTTTAACCGGTCGGCCACTACCTGTTTTGCCATTTGGATATTAAAATTTGAAATGGGCAGATACGTAAAATAGAGAATGCCATTATTAACTTCAATCTGGGCATAGGGTGTTCTTAAAAATTCCATGGTAGCAGTTATTAATTCTTAAAAATAATAGTTAATGAACCTCATTTAATTTGATCCATTTTGATCCTGTTTGAACGAAGTTAACAGTAACTCTTCGAAAAAAGTTGTCTTTAAGGGATAAAAACCTTGTCAATAGGGATTCATTTTATCTTTAGGCATATTTCGTTTGTTAATGCCATTAAATATTTTCTAGCTTCAAGCCCCATTTTATCTAATCACATAAAATTTTGAAACTATGGCAAAAATTAAGCACAACAATTTTCTGAATACGGTCGATCAGGTTTTCACACACGCCAAAGAGATGAAGATCCTACACCTTAAAGCGGAGGGCCTTTATTTTGATGGAAGGTTTATACAGGTGGAGGGTAAAAAATTATATCATTTTGGGACAACGGGGTACCTGGGGCTCGAACAGGATAAGCGCCTCAAAATGGCCGCCTGTGAGGCCATTAATAAATACGGGACGCAGTTCCCCTTATCCAAATCCTACATTGCCCACCCCCTTTATGAAGAACTTGAAAACCTGGTGCATGAATTGTACGGGCGGGAGGTCATAGTCGCAAAGAACGCAACACTGGCCCATATGGCCGCACTACCCGTGCTCGTTGGGGATGGCGACACCATTATCCTGGACCACCAGGTGCACTGGAGCGTACAGGATGCCGCAAAGCGCTTAAAACTTCGGGGGGTCAATATCGAACTGGTGCGTCACAACCAAATGGATAAATTGGAGGAAAAAATCCAGAAAATGGGCTCTAAATCAGATAAGATCTGGTATATGGCCGATGGCGTCTATTCCATGTACGGGGATTATGCGCCCATTGAAAGACTCCGTGAACTGGCGGAAAAATACAAACAGCTCCATCTGTACTTTGATGATGTGCACGGGATGAGCTGGTCCGGGAAGAACGGGAGGGGGTATGTTTTTGACAGACTTGAGGGGATCATCGGCAAATGTGTAATCATCGGGACCTTGAGCAAAACGTTTGGGGCAAACGGCTCTATTATTATCTGCGGTGATCCGGAACTTCACCGGAAGATAAAGAATTTTGGCGGGTCCCTGACCTTTTCGGCCCAATTGGACCCGGGCTCCGTAGGGGCGGCGATCGCTTCCGCGAAGATTCACCTATCCCCCGAAATTGAGGAAATGCAGATCCAACTTCAGGAAAAAGTTCAATACTTCAACGACCTTTTGACCGAATATGGACTGCCGATCGTTGAAAAAAATGATTCCCCCGTTTTTTTTCTGGCCACCGGGATCCCTGAGACCGGATATCAACTTACCAGCCGGTTACTCCAAGAGGGTTTTTATGTGAACATGGGGCTGTTCCCGGCCGTACCATCAAAAAACACCGGCCTGCGCATCACGTTGTCAAGGCACAATAAAAAGGGAGAGATCAAAGAACTGGCCCTTGCGCTCAAAAGGTTGTATCCAAGGGTCATGGGATCTACGGGGAACGATTTTGACAAGCTGAGCCGGTCATTCAAAAAGGATTTTGCACCCACCGGCAAAGTTGCACCCGGCATTGATACGCTTAACGTAGCTGTGTATGAAAGCATAACAGACCTTAAGCCTGAATTCTGGGACCACCATTTTGCAGGTCAGGGAATCTTGGACTGGAACGGGTGGAATTTCGTTGAGAAAGTGTTCGGTGACGGAGAGTTGCCGGAGGACCGGTGGAGGTTTTTTTATGTCAGGATCACCGATACTAAGGGAAACCTGCTTCTTTTGGCGGCCTTTACGCTTTGCCTGTGGAAGGAGGACCTCTTGTCTCCTGTTGAAGTATCCGAACAGATTGAGAAGGAGCGCCTTTCTGACCCGTATTATCTTACCTCAAATGTGTTGAGCCTGGGATCGCTGTTTTCGGACGGAATGCCCTTATATGTCAATAAGGACCATCCCGAATATGATAAAGCGCTCAGCGTATTAATAAACCAACTTGATGTACTGGCTGATAGACATCAGGCCCCCAAGCTTATATTCCGGGATTTTCCCTATTCCAAGGACTGGGACAGGACCTTTAACAAGAATGGCTTTATTCCAATAGATATGCCCGAAACAGCTTTGGTGGAAAACCTTTCTTGGGATGGGGAAGAGGAATTTCTTAAAGGGCTATCTGCCCGGTCAACAAAGCATTTTAAGAAAGACATACGGCCCTACCAAGATAAGGTAAGGTTGAGGGTCCGATCTACGGTTGAAAAGAAAGAACTGGGACGTTTCTATGCACTTTATAAAAATGTCAAGGAGCGAAATTTAGGGCTCAACACATTCATCTACCCTGAAGGGGCCTTCAAAGAAATGAACGCTTCATCCCAATGGGAATTTATATATCTGGAAGCCGGTGATAAAACGGAGAGTGAAATCCTGGGGGTAATGTTCTGCTACAAAAACAGCAAGCAAACCTATGTTCCAAGCCTTATCGGAATGGACTATGAACATAACAGGGAATACCAGACCTATCGGCAATTATTATACGAGAGTATTAAACGTGCAAACGAGCTCAATTTCCAAAGAGTGGATTTTGGGATAAGCGCCAATTTTGAAAAAAAGAAACTTGGGGCGAAACTTTATAAAAGGCGTGCTTACGTGCGCAGTGAAAACAATTTTATTGCAGAAGTTCTAGAATCACGACTAAATAAATAAACCATCTTCTATGAAAGGCGCAGAAACGATCATAAAATGGTTCACCAAGAACATAGAGGAATTAAACGGCAGGAAATTAAATCCCTTAAAACACGCTCTGCAAGGCATACCTATATGTAATAAAGCGCTTTCCCGATTGAAGATCTGGGTAGAAGAAAATGATTTTGAGTCCATCCCATTGGAGATCTGTTTTTTTAAAAATCTCAAATCCGTGCCGATGAGCCACCTGATCTATTTTACGGAGATGCGCACCTGTGAGCTTCAGAAGCCAAAGGCCGGCGTTCAATATCAAGCCAATTTCCTTGAAAAGGAGCTTAAAAAAATCAATAAGTTCTTTTACCGGAACTCGGACTTTGTTCACTACATGGAACTGGGATATACCTATCTCGACCATCAGTATTTCTCCCGTACAAAAAACCCAGAATACCCGGTTAATCCATTGGCCAATTACTACCAATTTCCAGAGTTTTCCACCTCTCACGATATGCTGTTATGTAAGGTGAAGGCGATGAATAAACTTATTCATTATATTCGAGGAATGTTGGAGGATCTTAAACCTGGGCAAAACCTTTCCCGACAGCAAAAAAAACACAAAATATTGGTATGGACGGGATCCAAAACCGCCTTGATCGAGTTGATCTATGCACTTTATTCCGACGAGATACTCAATCATGGTTCCGCCGATCTAAAAACCATCACTTCTGGGTTTGAAGATTTCTTCAATATCAAACTTGATCAGATATATAAGACCTATTCTGAAATAAAAGAACGCCGGGGCAGCCGCACCAAATTCTTGGACGAACTGACCGTCCACCTGCAATACAAGATGGATCAGGAGGACAGGTAAAAAAAGCAGGACTACGAACCGTATGGTGATATGTGCAATTACTGAAATTAATTTTGATTTTAAGTGTTTAAAGGGCCCAAACAATAAAGTTTGGGCTTTTTTAGTCCTCTACCGTGGGGTGTTAAATTTTTTCGTAACTACGATTGCCATAGGGATTAAAATCGATCAAACAACTTCAAATTTGTGGAACGAAAGTCAAATCGTGATAGGGGTCACCAACTAAAAAAATTAACCGTTCGGTGGCCCCTTTTTTAACTTAAAAACCGTTCTATTATGCCAACAAGTATCATTACCACAGACGATCTTCGGGAGTTCAAGATGGAACTCCTAGAGGACATTAAAGGACTCCTTGCCAAACAGGCCACAGGGAATATCAAAAAATACCTGAAATCCTCCGAAGTGATGGAGCTGCTTCAGATAAGCCCCGGCACCCTACAGAATTTACGTATCAACGGAACGCTCCCCTACACCAAGATAGGCGGGATCATCTTCTACGATTCCGAAGAAATCCAGAACGTGATGACCGCGAACCGGGTACACCACAAACTTGATTCCTAAAAATGAATTACATCAAGCTACTCAATGCGGCTTTTGAGAAATTCTTTTTTGATGACCGCCTCAATCCCACGCATATAAGCCTGTATATGGCGCTGTTCCAAGAATGGAACAGCAGTCGGTTTGCTGATGAATTCTACGTCAACCGTAAAGACTTAATGCTAGCTTCCAAAATAGGATCAAAATCCACATACCACAGATGCGTTCGCGAATTGGATTCTTGGAGCTATCTGTTCTATTTCCCTTCAAAAAATCCTTATAAGGGAAGTAAAATCAAGATGTCTATTATCGAGACAAGTGATGAACCTGTTTCGGGACAGTACAGTCCCAAATTAGAACATCTTGCGGAACACTACCGTCCCATACGTGAACCAGTAGTGGGACAGTACCATCCCACCTGTGGACAAGCTGTGGACCGGCACAGTCCCACCAGTGGACAAGCACTGGTATCTAATATAAACAATACCAAACAAGTAAACATTAATAAACAGCCAAAGGGCAGGCAGACCGTTTTAGATTTTTTTATTGAAAAAGATTTTAATGCTGATGAAGGAAAAAAATTCTTCGCGCATTATGAAGCCAACAATTGGCAAACGAGCGATGGAAAGTCGATAAGGGATTGGCGGGCTTTAGCGAAAAACTGGATGGACAGAACCGAGTTATTTACAGAAGAAAACAAACCAAACATAAAGGGAGCGTCCCAAAATCGGGACAACCTTAAAACCACTAAAACCAAGGATTATGGACAACCCCTCTAAAATAATCGAAGGCGGCGTGGAATATTCGCTGGGCAAATTTGACGGAAAATGTGTGCTTTACGATTTTCCGAAAATCCTGATTTACCTAAATGCCAAGGGAAAGCTCCTATTTGGAAAGAAATTTAAAATTTATGAAGAGGATAAGGATATTTTGCTAAAACTCTGTTCCTACTTCATCAAGGACAAGGAAAACTGTCAAAAATTCGATATCGATGTTGATAAAGGCATTTTACTTTCGGGGCCGGTAGGGTGCGGTAAAACCAGTTTATTGAAACTTTTACGGCATTTAGTACCATTGCAACGCACGTATGAAATGATCCCCTGCCGGAATGTGGCATTCAGTTTTAACCATCTTGGTTTTAAAACAATTGAAGACTATGGAAATACAAAGTTTTTCTGTTTTGACGATCTGGGCGTAGAACCTGCCGGAAGATTTTACGGGAAGGATCTGAACGTAATGGGTGAAGTCCTTTTATCGCGATACGAGCTTTACCTTCAAACAAAACATAAAATCAAAACCCACGCCACTACCAATCTGAATGCCGAAGAATTGGAAGAACGCTATGGCAATCGCGTTCGTAGTCGAATGCGGGAATTGTTTAATTTGATAGCTTTTGATGAAGTTGCTGGGGATAAAAGAAAATAAATTTAAGTCGAACGCTTTTTAAAGGTGTATGTGTTTTATTCAAGGTTTACTACCGGAGGCCACAAATACACCCCCATAATTGAAACTGTCATCTACTTTAAAATCGGATACTTTGGTCTGCAAATATTGCCAAATTGGCCTGTCCACTTCGCCTTTCCCAATCCATTTTACAAAACTGCCCCTCAAACTCGGTTTTTCAAGATACCAGTCCAAAATCACAATCCTTCCCTTCGGTTTTAAGATTGAAATCATATTGTCAATTATATTTCGCCATTCGGGTAGCCCAGACAAACCAAGATCGCAAAATATAGCATCAATGCCAATTGGTTCATTTCTATAATTACGAAGCCAACTTTGGTCAATTTTAGTAGCGTTGTTTAATCCTGTTTCGATATTTGTCCATCCGTTTTTTTCTATTTTTTGTTTTGCCTTATCGAGCATTCCACTTGAAAGGTCTATTCCGATGATAAGTCCAGAATTGTTCAAATATTTGTTAAAATATTTGAAGTTGACCCCTGTTCCGCAGGGCAAGTTTAATACGGTTTGTCCATTTTTGAGTTCAAGCTCCTCAATGGCATAGCTCCTGGCTTTTTTATAGTACCAGTTTGAGATATAATCATAAATGACGGAAAGCTCATCGTAATAACGAATCGCTTTTTCTTGATTTTTTTTCGTTCCGTACATTTGTGTTTTCATTTTATTTTCAACTGGTAATGGGTTTGTTGTATAAAGATACTCATTACCGGTTTTTTAGAGCATAAATGTGCCTTAGAACTTCTGATAAAAAAGTTTTTAATATTTCGCCAATACTTTTTACAGCTTCAATAAATAAATCTTTCATAATTGTATTTTTAAGTAGTTCTCAATTCCTTTTAAAATTGCCAACGCCATCGCCTCAAGGTTTGAAGGTTGCGAAAAATAACTTCCTTCATCAACATTGGTCAGAAACCCCAATTCAACCAAAATAGCCGGGCAAAACCCTATCGTTTCCCTAAGAACTTGAAAATTGGCGAATTTCATCCCTCTATCTTCAATTTTAAGATTTTGGTTGGCTTCGCTTAAAACTTCCATTCCCAGGGTAATCGATTTTTTTATGTTCGACTCTGAATCTTCAGAAAATGAATTTATAGTGTAAACTTCGATCCCTTTGGAATCGTTTGCGGATGCATTGCAATGCAGCGAAACAACCAAATCGGCCTTCAATGATTTTGCCAATTGGTTTCTGTCTGAAAGCGGTATAAATCTGTCATTGTATCGCGTTAAATAAATATCGTACCTGCCTTTGAAAATCATTTTATTGAGTGCGCATATTCCACTTCCAATCTTCAGGACTACCTCTTTTTCCTGTACGCCATTTATTCCAATTGCACCGGAATCTTTTCCACCGTGTCCAACATCAATAACAATTCGTTTTTGAGGTGCGATTTCCTGCCCAAAAATGAAGCACATTTTTAGGAACAAAATCACAAAACTGACGTTTTTGAGTACTTTTTTCATTTTTACTTTTCGAGTTATTAACAACATACCTTCCCAAATCCATAAAATTTGATGTCAAATAATGGCAACAGAATTCAATAAATATCAAATAATATTTTATTCACAAATATTTGATAATCAAATATTTGAATACAAATATATGTACTTTTCTCTTAACGAAAACAAATCAAAAATTTAAACTGTTCCGTTATGAAAAAATCAATCTACTTGGCAACTTTTTTGTCGTTGCTCTCAACATCGCTTTTTGCACAAATCGGGGGAATCGAAGATTCCGTTGATGATGTTTCCAATACTATCAGAACCATTTTCCCGATCATCTTAGGAGTTATTTTCCTTGTTGGATTCCTGTTCAATGCCGGACATTTCTTCGGGGAAAACGCCGATCTCAAAAAAGGGATTACCCGTGTTCTCGTCTTTGTTTTGATCGCTGGGGCGGTTGTGGGCATCTTTACGTACCTCATCGGAATCGTGGTCTAATGAAAAGGTTTGAGGTCTATAAAAACATCAGGAAAAGGGCGGTTATTTTTGGGCTGCCCATTTCCCTATTTGCCATTATGATGGTTTCCATCCTCGCTTCACTATTGGTCATCATCTTCTCGTTCAGCTTTGGGATGATCATTGGCGTGTTGGTTCTTAATTCAGTTCTATATATCGCCCTGACCCGAATAACAAGCAATCCACAACTTTTCCAAATGGTAAAAGCCTTACCAAAAATCATCAGTAACAAAAGAAATTCCGGCATCGACTATGAACAAGATTAACCTTTCGGCATACCGACCCATCGCAGATATTCAGGACAATATCATCTTTGCCAACAATGGCAATGTGGTTTTGTGCTATGAAGGCAACCTGCCTGAAATCTATTCCTTGTCCGAAAAGGATTTTGAGGATATGCACGGGGCCTGGTTTCAGGCATTGAAGTCATTGCCTGTCGGGACGGTAGTTCACAAGCAGGACATATACCTTAAAAAGTCCTATTCCTCGGAAGAATTGCCCAACAAAACCTTTTTGGAAAAGGCGACCCACGACCATTTTAAAGGACGTGAGTATATGAAACACCGCTGTTATCTGTTCTTTATCCTGACCAAGAACAAAGCGCTCAACAATCCAAAGTACTTCAACCCCTTCCGAAAAGTTTCCAAGGGTATTGTTCGGGAACTCGATGATACCGTACAACGCTTTATTGGTTCGGTAAGCGATTCGGTTTCCTTCATCAACAATAGCCGCAAAATGGAATTTTTTCCTCTTGAAGCGAAAGGAATTGAGCAACTGACCAATGGGTACTTTAACGGCTTTAATGAAGGTTTTGATACCGATATTTTACTGGAAAAGAAAAGTGTCAATATTGGCG
>Ga0307487_1000838_pt1 | contig 23137 bp, 16 predicted proteins | sample CBIW12metaG_FD_203665 | JGI IMG/M metagenome (GOLD analysis project Ga0307487, IMG submission 203665) | Sea-ice brine microbial communities from Beaufort Sea near Barrow, Alaska, United States - CBIW 1.2 | ecosystem: Environmental > Aquatic > Marine > Coastal | place: USA: Alaska | collected... | reverse complement strand
AAATTAATTGCTGGTCAAGAGAAAGGAATGAAGCAAAGAAAAAAATCCAGTGGTCATTTACAAGACAGGATGCAGATTATAAATTGTCCAAACATTACGTTGCTTAATTAAATTGTAACTACACTAGGTGGGGCTGAATCAAAAATATCAATAAATACTTACGGAGGTTTTCAAAATTTTTGGCGTTCTACCAATGTATTAGATGCACCTACATGGGGTGCATTGAGAAATGAAGCTATGGTAGCTAGTGGTTTGGAGCCAGGGATAGAGGACCCTCTATCCCTTCAAACTACTAATTGGTTCGATGAAATTTCTCAACATAATGCATTCATTTCTTCAACAGATATCTCTGCATCTGGAGGAGGAGATAAAGGAGGTTATTTTTTAAGCGGTAGTTACTTTACACAAGAAGGAACAATAAAAAAGACTAATTATGATAGAGTTACTATGAGAGCAAATACAACTCTTGATGTTAAACCTTGGCTTACAATTGGAGAAAACTTAAGCTTATCTAGGTCAAGGTCTAAAAGAATAGGTGAAGGAGATGAATGGACAAGTGCTATTATTACTTCTATAGCAGCAGATCCAGCTAGTCCGGTACGTAATCCTGATGGTACTTTTGCTAGAAGTGTTTATAACGACACATGGAATCCAGCAGCTATATTGGCTTTCACTAATAATAACTTTTCATCATACAGAACATTAGGAAATGTTTTTGCAAATATAAGGCTTCATAAAAATTTCACAATAAAAAGTAATTATTCAGGTGAGTATACTTTCAGTCAAAGTTCAAATTATGACCCAATTTATGCAGTTGGTCCAGTTCAACAAAACAGTGTAAGGACTCTAACCGTAGGAAATAGTAATCTATTAATAAGTCAATGGTCTAATACATTGAATTATGAGCAAATTTTTGGCGAACATCATCTTACGGCATTGGTAGGTGTTGAAACATATAATTATACAACTAGATTTACTACAGCAACAGCTAACAACTTGCCGTCAGATGATATTGATATTAGGTTCTTGGATAATGCTTCTGGTAATAATCAAGCATCAGTAAGAGGAAGTAAATATGAAGAAGCCCAGTTATCGTACTTAGGTAGGGTCAATTATAATTATAATGATAAATATCTAATTACCGCTAATATTAGAGGTGATGCATCTTCGAAATTTTCAAAAAAGAATCGATGGGGTTATTTTCCTTCTTTCTCAGCAGGTTGGAATATATCGAATGAGAATTTTATGGAAAGTTTAGCGGCACTTAACCAATTGAAGTTAAGAGTTGGATGGGGAAAAATTGGTAATCAAGGAAGTGTGCCTGCATATCAAGATGTAACAACTGCAAATACCGGTTCAAATTACCTTTGGGGCGGTGTTCTAGCTCCTGGTTCTGCTTTTCCAGGTTCTGGAAATGATGAGATAAAATGGGAGACTTCCACAACTCTTAATTTTGGATTAGACTTCCGTTTCTTCAGAGGTAAGCTATATGGTAGTATTGATTATTACAATAAAGAAACGACAGATATGCTACTGCAAGTACCTGTTCCAGGTCAAACAGGTATACAGATCCCTCCTACCCAAAATGCTGGTTCAATGAAAAACACAGGTACCGAATTGGCTTTGAATTATAAAAACTATGATAGTGAATTCAAATATTCAGTAGGTCTTGTTTTTTCAAAAACAGATAATGAAGTTGTTGATTTAGGTTCTGCAGGAGCATTTATAAATGGAGCCAGTTTTTTTAATTCTTATTTTGTAACTAGAACTACTGCGGGTAAACCAATTGCACAATTTTATGGATTTAAGACAAATGGATTATTTCAAAATCAGGCGGAAATTGATGCTCAAACTGCACAGAATAATGTGGCTCCAGGTGATGTAAGGTATGTGGACGCTAATAATGATGGTGAACTCGATTTCTTTTATTTAGGCAGTCCTTTACCAGATTTCACTTATGGGTTTAACACAAATTTTATGTACAAAGGATTTGATTTGACTATAAACATTCAAGGGGTACAAGGAAATAAAATTTTTAATGGAACATCACAATATAAAAGATCATCCACGGGTGTATGGAATTTAGGAAGAGATATGGTAAACCGCTGGATAGGTGAGGGGACACAAAACGACGCTCGATATCCCAGGATGAATTTTAATGATGTAAATAATTCTAGGATGTCTGATAGATTTATTGAGGATGGATCTTATCTCAGAATTAAAACGGTTCAACTAGGCTATAGTGTATCAGAAAAATCAACAAAAAAAATAGGTATAGAACGATTAAGACTTTATGGAAATGTTCAAAACCTGTTTACTTTTACTAATTACTCCGGTGTAGATCCTGAAATAGGTATGAGGTCTGGAAATCCACTTGATATAGGTGTTGACAGAGGGCTTTATCCACAGCCACGCACTTTTACATTAGGAATGAATATCTCTTTTTAATATGCTCAGAACCATGCTTCTTAAATAATTTTTTTTAATAATTCAAATAATAATAACATGAAAAACAAAGTATATCATAAAATGATTATTTTATTGGTTGGTATAGTGGCTTTCTGGTCTTGTGACCAAAATGAACTATTAAATACTCCTGCTCCAAATGTAGCTGATAATGTTTTTTTCTCAAGTGATGATGCAGTTATAAATGCATTGGCTGGAGTTTATGATCCCTTAGGATGGTACAATTATTCACAATTAACGGAATGGGCCATTGGGGATGCTGTATCTGATGATGCCGTTAAAGGTGGTGGTGGTGACGGTGATTATGCTGAAATATTTGCTCTTACTCAATTTAATTCCAATTCAGCAAACCCATTAATGGGAAAGCGTTGGAAAGATTTTTATGTAGGGATTAACCGTGCGAATCGATTAATCGAAGGATTGACTGATAATATAAATATATCAGAAGGGATAAGTAAAAGAGCCATAGCTGAAGCCCATTTTTTAAGAGGGTTTTACCTTTTTAATTTGGTTAAGACTTTTGGAGGTGTTCCAATTGTAGATCATTTGTTATCACCATCAGAATTCACTTCGCCAAGAAATACGGAGGCTGAGTGTTGGGCACAGATAGAAAATGATTTTATTGCCGCCGCTGCAGAACTTCCAAAAAAGAGCCAGTTAGATGCTTCTGAATTAGGCCGAGCAACATGGGGCGCCGCTACTGCGATGTTGACTAAATCTTATATTTTTCAAGCGAAATGGCCTGAAGCTGAAGCTACTGCTAAGGCTATTGTAGATTCAGGAGAGTATGACCTTCAATCAAATTATGGAGATCTTTTTACTACCAGTACAGATAATGGAATTGAATCAGTATTTGATATTCAATTCGCCGATTTACAGAGTCCAGGATGGTTAGATGAGCATGAAGGTAGTCATTTGGAAGTCATGATGAGAAGTCGCGATAGTAGAAATGGAGGTTGGGGCTTTAACCTGCCAACTCAAGACCTGTATGATGAATTTGAAGACGGAGATATTCGTAGAGATTGGACTATTATTTCCGATGGAGATATCTTATGGGAAGGGACTCCGGATGAAGAAGTTATACATACTGCTAAAGATCCTGTATTTAATCCTGATGCTGTAACAGGTTATAATCGTAGAAAAGGAACCTTGCCCGCAAGCTTAAGAGGTAATGGTGGAGATCAAGCAGGGCTTAATTTACGCGTAATAAGATTTGCAGATGTTTTGCTATGGCAAGCAGAAGCAGCAGCACACAACGGTACAGATTGGCAAACATCTTTGAATAGGGTTCGCGCTAGAGTGGGTATGGGAATAAGCCCTATAACAGATGCGATTATGGCTGTATATCATGAAAGACGTGTTGAATTAGCCATGGAAGGGCATAGATACTGGGACATAGTTCGCACCGGCAGAGGAAATTTAATGCAAGGTTATTCAGAAAATAAAAAGTTCTTTTTAATTCCACAGGTAGAGATGAGTTTAAATCCTCAATTAACACAAAACCCGTATTAATTTACATAAATAAGAAATATTATGAAATCAATAAATTATTTAGCCTTAATAATGCTTTTAGCTTTTGTTTTTTCTTGTGAACCTCAAGAAGATAGTATAAAAGGAATTGGTGAAGGTCCATCGAATGGATCTATTTTGATAGATGAGTCAAATCCCTATCAACCAATATTCACAGCTTCTTCTGATAATGGTTTTATATATCATTGGAAAATGGGTAATGGGGAAGCATTAAAAGGGAAGGAGGTTACTTCATACTATGCTTTTTCAGGAACTTATAACGTGACTTGCATTATTTATGGTGCAGGGGCGAAAAATATAGTGATTAACCAAAATTTTAAAGTAAGCACCACTGATCCCAGTATAGCAAACAAAACCGTATGGAAAGAACTTACTGGTAGTGGTGCAGGAAAAACATGGGTATATGATACAAATACAGAAACTGGGGTGCCTAATTATTGTTACCAAACAACCTCAGATTTAGAGACATATCCTGAAGGATGGACCCTGGGATGGGGTTGGGGACAATGTGTAGGAATCACACCTGATATCAAAGGAGAGATGGTATTCGATCTTAATGAAGGTATTAACTATACTTACCATCAAACTGCTGGTGATGCTGGAATAAAAGGAAGTTTTATTTTGGATGCAGAAAACTTAACCTTAACCATAATTGATCCTTATATTTTAGATCATGATATAGAATGTACTAATACAGAAGTAACTTCAAAAGGTGTGTACAAAATAAAGTTATTAACCGACGATCAAATGGTGTTATGGCAGAACCAAGGAAATGGTACTGGTTGGTCATGGAGATTCAAAAGAAAAGAATAATCTTAAGATAAAAAGATTGGATCTTGTTTTTAAATAGAGTTAAAGAATATTTTAGTTGAATTTAGTTTGAGTTTGTTTAAAAATTGTTTTTCGGGGAACCAATTTCTGTGCCTTCCCTGTATAAACTAGTCTGACTTTTGAACTTTAATTTCATAATAATGATATTCACAATATAAATTTGTTATTAATTTTATGTTTTATTTATTTTTACTTTCTTGTCGTAGTCAAAAGAAATCAAAAGAAATCAAATATTTAAAATATGGTTTCTAAATTTATTTAAAACTTAAAAATTATAATTATGGAAAAACTAGAGGGGCCAAACATGTTTTCAGAAGAAAGAAGACGACATATTTTAGAAATTATAGAGAAAGATGATAGAGTTAATACTAAATATTTGTGTGAAAAATTCAATACAACCCCAGTCACGATTAGAAAAGATCTTGCAATATTAGAAGAAAAAGGTGAGCTTCTAAGAACTCATGGTGGAGCCATTCAAGGCAAGAAACTTTACCAAGGATTAGCATTAAGCGAGAAGGAAAAAATGTTTCTTGAAGAAAAAAATAGAATTGTAAAAAATGCAGTTAATTTAATTTTACCTGGGGACACTATTATATTAGACTCTGGATCCACAATATCACTTTTGGCAAAAGAAATTAGAAATTTAAGCGGCATAACCATAATAACAAATGCGGTTAATATAGCTTATGACCTTTCAAAGAGTAATAATGTTATCATCCTAACAGGAGGACATCTTAAAAAAGATTCTATGACCTTGACTGGTCCTTTAGCTGATGTAGTCCTAAACAGAATATCAGCTGGAAAACTATTCTTTGGAGTAGACGGTATCGATTTTGGGGTTGGTCTTACAACTCCGGACATTATGGAGGCTAATACAACCAGGTGCATGATGGCCATTGCAGGTGAAAAAATATTATTGGTTGATTCTTCAAAAATAGGAAGAAGGAGTTTGGCAGTTATTTCCAAAATTGATGAAATTGATCAAATCATTACTACAAAGAAATTTACTGAAAAGGAGATAAAGAAATTTACCAATTTAGGCGTAAAAGTGAAAATAGTATAATAACATAATAAATTAAAATGAGAACAATATCAAAATTTTTAGCTCTATTTCTAATAATGATCAATTTAGTCGCATGTGCGCAACAAAAAGAGTATCCCCAAATAGTGGAAAACCATCTGATTTTAGAGGGTAACGTGAATGAGTGGGATGAAGGCGCTGTGCATACTTTTTCAGCAGTAAAGGCGGATAAAGATGGGTATAAGTATTGGGGGTATTATGGTTTGGATCATTATGAAAGTGATCCAAAATTCAGAAAAGGAGGATTGGTTAGAAGTAATGATTTGGTAAACTGGGAAAAGTATGAAGGAAATCCTATAATATTAGAAAATTGTAGATGGCCTACGGTGGTATACCATGATAGTACATTTTATATGTTTTATGCGGAATATAGAAAACAGAACGGTGATAGCCAGATAGTAATGGTTAGTAGTAAAGATGGAATAAATTTCAATGACCGAATTGTAGTTGTTCCATATGTAAATGGAGAACAAAATCAAAATCCCTTTATTTACTTTGATAAAAATGACTCCAACTTCTATTTGTTTTATTATAATGGTACTGAGCAAGCAGTTAAAAATAAAAAGTGGAATATAGCCGTAAAGAATAGTACTGATATTTTGTCACTTAAAAAGCAGAAACCAATCGAAGTTCTTTCATCAAATAAAACATTAGCTGCACCTTCAATAGCTTTTTATAATAACACATATTATCTTTTAGTAGAGGAATTTGATAAGGCTAAAGACAAATGGGTTACAAACGCATTTCAATCCAATAATGTTCTTTCAGGATATACAAGAGTATTGAACAACCCTATCTTAGATAATAATGACGCATGTGCTTTCCAATATTCCTTTAATGACCAACTATATGTATTTTATTCATATGGCCTCAATTTGAAAGAGGGACTTTGGAATCTTAGAATGATAAAACTTAAATAATTATGAATAAATTTTTAGCGGAAATATATGAACAACCAACGGCACTATCAAAAACATTAAATTTTTACTGTGAAGGAGATGGTAAAAAAGCGTTGGAAAAAATAAAAGGTATATGCAATGAAAAGTCATTTGAACAAATTGTATTTACGGGAATGGGCAGCTCCTATTTTATATCGTTTGCTGCCTCTACTCTGTTTAATGATCTAAAAATAAATTCATTTGTAATCAACTCTAGTGAACTATTACATTATAATTTTTCTTTGCTAGATAAAAGTACCCTAATGATATGCTTTTCACAGTCGGGAGAGAGTTTTGAAATAAAGGAAATCCTTAATAAAATTTCAAAAAAGGTATTCTGTGTTGGTATTACAAATGAAAAGGATAGTACTCTTTCAAAAAAGGCAGATGTTACATTGTTGAGTAAGGCAGGTAGGGAAGAAATGACTTCAACAAAGACCTATGTCACGGGTAGTTTAGTTGCTTTCATATTAGGCTGGGCACTAGCAGATAAATGGAATGATCAGAAAATGGGCGTTGTGGAAAATTTCATCAAAAATTTTAGAAAAGATCTTGACAATCAAAATCATTGGCTCGATGATGCTCTTGATTTTATTGGAGATATTCCGGCTTTACAAATAATAGCAAGAGGCTCTGGATATTCTACAGCTTTGCAAAGTGGATTAATGTTTAAAGAAGCTTTAAAAGTGCCCGCTTCTGGAATTTTGGGAGGTGAATTCAGGCATGGCCCTATAGAAATGGTTCAGCCAGGTTTTAAAAGTATCCTCTTTGCACCATTAGGGAAAACTTATGAGCAAAGCATAAGCATGGCTAATGATATTGCTAACTCAGGAGGAAAAGTTCTGTTAATTTCAAATACAAATATTGATTCTAATAATGATAATATATTGAATATACATATGGAGGAACAAGATGAATTTTTGTTCTCTATAGAAAGTATCATACCAATTGAATTGTTTATTGACAGTTTTGCAAAACGAAAAGGGTTTAAGGCAGGTAGTTTTGCTATTGGAGGCAAGGTAACAATGAGAGAATAACTCATATTGATTAAACAAAAATAAATACCATAGTTGACAAGAAAAATATTAATACATATTAAGGATTTGGAAAAAAAAGTAATTATTGGAATTGATATTGGCGGCACCAAGATTATGATTGGCGCTATAACTCAAGATGGAACTATACAAGGTACTCCAATCAAATTCCCTACAAATAGTAGCGATCCTTCTGAAACTATAATCAATCGTATTGTTAGAACGGTTGAGGAATTACTTGAAAATTTGAATCTATACATCAGTGATGTGATTGGTATAGGGATTGGTTCAACTGGACCCTTAGATATTGAATTGGGCATGATTTTAGATTGTCCTCAATTACCTACAATGAACTATTTTCCATTACGAGAGATCATTGAAGAACACTTCCCTGTGCCTGTATTCATGAACAATGATGCTAATTGTTTGATTTATGCTGAGACAATTTTTGGCACAGCCAAAGGCATGAAAAATGTCCTAGGATTCACGTTGGGTACGGGAATTGGTTGTGCCATTATTTTGGATGGAAAAATAATTAATGGGGCAACAGGTAATGCTGGTGAAGTATGGACATCCCCTTATGGAGTGAATATTATTGAAGATTTTATTTCTGGCCAAGGTGTTAAGAACATTTATAAGTCCATAACTGGAAAACAAAAATCTTCTCTGGAAATCTTAAAATTAACAGAATCTGGCGATAAAAATGCCCTAGAGACATGGAAAATATTTGGAGAACATTTATCAGTTCCCGTTTCATGGGCAATAAATCTAATAGATCCGGAAGTGGTGATTTTGGGAGGTTCAATTGCAAATGCCCACCCTTACTTTCTTCCGCATTTAGAAAAAAAATTAAGCTCTCAGATTTGTTCAGTACCAGCTTCAAAAACCAAGATATATTTATCTAAACTTGGAGATTATGCAGGATTTATTGGAGCGGCTTGTTTAGTTATTGAAAATAAAAAATAAATAAAAATGAAAAACTTTAAACTTTTCTTGAATATTTTTTTACTAACTTTTATTATAACTTGTAAAGCGCAGAATAATAAAGTTAACGATTTAACGCCAGGTTTTAATGAAAGACAATTACTGAGTGAGTGGAAAATAAAGTCCTCAACACAAGTAACTGAAAAGGGTAATGACATTTCAACATTGAATTTTGAACCTGTAAAATGGACAAATGCACATGTTCCTACTACTGTGCTTAGGGCACTTGTTAAAGAGGGCATTTATCCTGACCCACATTTAGATTTAAATAATTTTCTTATTCCTGATGCATCTAATGAATTAAATGAAAAGTTAGATCTAGGTAAATACAGTCATTTAAAGGGTATATCTAACCCTTTTAAGGATCCTTATTGGTTTAGAACTGAATTCAATGTGCCACAAAATAAAGTTGGTAAAAAAGTATGGCTCAACTTCGATGGCATAAACTATAGAGCTGATGTTTGGGTAAATGGAAACTTAGTAGCCAATAATAAAGAAATGGTCGGGATGTTTCTCAGATTCAAATTTGATATTACGCCATACGTCCATGCCGATGTTAAAAACGTCATTTCTGTCAAGATCCATCAGGTAGATCATCCAGGAACGGCTGACCCTGGTTATCAATTTGAAGTTTTTGGTCCTCATAGAGGACAAGGCAAGGATATTTTTAAGGATGTAACCCTTAAGTTTTCTGCAGGATGGGATTGCGCCCCTGTGGTGAGAGATAGAAACATGGGAATATACCAAGATGTTTTCTTGACCTATACCGGGGGAGTTGATATTATAGATCCCTATGTGGTTACAGATTTACGATTACCAGATACGACCAACGCGGATTTAAGTGTACATGTTGAACTTAAGAATGTGACCGATCGTGTTCAAAAGGGAATCCTCAAGGGAAGTATCGATTTGGTTAAAGAGGTTGATTTCTATACATATACGAAGACAATGCCCGGAGAAATGAAGACCATTTATTTTGAAAAGGAGATTGAAATTGAGCCCCAAAAGACCAAAACCGTTGTTTTGGATCCAAGGGAATTTAAACAATTGACCGTAAGGAACCCCTATTTGTGGTGGCCCAATGGATATGGCGATCAATATCTCCACAATTTGAAACTATCCTTTAATGAAAGGTCAGATGTATCGGATGCGGAACAGATAACATTCGGGATAAGGGAAATAAGTGATTCACTTAAGGAACTTAATGGCGAATACGGTAGGGTTTTTTATGTGAACGGGAAAAGAATCTTTAGTAGAGGAGGTTGGATCCAGCCGGATATGATGCTCGACATGAATAAAAAACGCATGTACGAGGAAGCTCGACTATTGGCGGAATGCAATGTGAACATGATAGCAAATGAGGATATGCCTTCACCACCAGAACATCTAATGGAAACATATGATAAATATGGATTATTAATTTGGGAAACCTTTTATCAATGTTGGAGAATGTATCCAGGTGAGAAATCTTTTGAAGAAAACCCACAAGACACTGAATTGGCCTTAAAAAACTCTTTTGATATAATTAAAAGGTATAGAAGCCATCCTAGTTTGGTTCTTTGGACATCTGCAGTTGAAGTAACCGTTCGCGAAGAAATTTATGTTCCGTTAAGAGATAGTGTAAAAAGCATGGATGGTACTAGACCATGGGTTGCAACCTCAAGCTATGGTTGGGATGTAGGCAAACTTACTCCTTATATGAAAGCAGATTTACCTACTGGTATGACTGATGAAGGGGCCCCAGACTACACTTGGTATCCACATTCTTATTATTATGATATGATATTAAAGGTTAAACAACAAATGTTCAGAAATGAATTGGGTGTTCCATCGGTACCTACTTACAGTAGTATGAAAAAATTTATTTTTGATTTAGGAAAAGGAGAAAAAAATGAAATTTATCCGTTAGATAAGAACTGGGCTCACCATGGGGCATGGGATGGGGATGGGTATGCTTATAGAGCATACGATAAGGCAATCCGTTCGCAATATGGAGATCCAGCTTCAGCAAAAGATTATATCCGAAAGGCACAATATGTCAATGCCGGAAGTTACAGGGCGATGTATGAGGCTGCCAATCACAAAATGTGGGACATTACCACCGGTGTTATGCTTTGGAAGCTAAATTCAACATGGCCCACGGTGCTTTGGCAATTATACGATTGGTTTCTAAACCCCACATCGGCCTACTATTTTGCGAAGAAGGCATTGGAGCCATTACATATTCAATTGAACGAAAACGATCATACCGTTGCGGTCATTAATGCGACACATAAAAAATATGATGGTCTGACCGCAGAAGTCAAAGTATTCAATTTTGAACTTAATGAACTATGGAGTAACGAGATAGTTTTCGATATGGAAGAAGATCGATACACAAATTTATTTACGCTCCCTGCCTTGAAAAATCTTACAGAAACCTACTTTGTAAAGCTTACCCTAAAAAATAAGAGCGGAAAAATTGTTTCGGATAATTTTTATTGGCTTTCCTCTTCGGAGACCCCAGACTTTAAAGATTTGATGTCACTTGAACAGGTGGATTTAAAAATTGACCCTCAAGTTTTGAACGAAGACGATTCGGAAGAATATAATATTACGATTAAGGTTGCTAACCCTTCGGATGGATTGGCCTTTTTCAATAGAATGATGATAACCAAAGGAGAAGGAGGGGATGAAGTATTGCCCACTTTTTGGAGTGATAATTATTTTACGCTTCTCCCGGGGGAAGAGAAGGTTTTAACGGCGAGGGTAGCTAAGATCAACCTTGAAGGGAAAACTCCAGTTATAGTATTGGATAAGGAACAATAAAAAAAATAACCTATTTGTTGATAGAAGAATAAAGATAGCCAAATAATTGCAATGCCAAAAAAAAATTTTGAAAATATATACTAGGAATTAACAAATTATAAAATGATTATGACTGAATATTATTATAATTATTAACTTAAATTTTTATTATGAGAAAACTAAATTATTTTTTTTGTATTCCAACAACTTGGAAAAAAATATGACCTTAATTTTTTTGTTCTTAAATGCTATCATTATTGTTAGTTGTACGGAAAAGGATAATCAGCAAATTGTTGATCAAGAAATTGTTGGAACAGAAAAAACTTCAAATTCCGCTATGTTAACTCTAGGACCTGGATGTACAGATCCGTATTTATCTGGAACCTTTGTTGATTTTTGGAATAAATCAACATGGAGTCAGACACAATGGAATGACTATATGGACGAAATGCTTCTAGTGGGAGTAGAGACGGTTATTGTTCAATTCACAGCTTATAATCAGTATGTTTGGTGCAATTCCTCTAATAGTTACAGTACTGAGGCTTATGCAAATGCTCTACCTCGATTGTTGACTGCTGCCAGTAACACTGGTATTGAAGTATATGTGGGATTATATTTTAATGATGAATTTTGGAGTAATACTACAAATACAAGCATCCTAAATACTCATGCAAACCGCAGTAAAGAACTAGCAACGGAGATTTGGAATCAATATGGAAGTTATTCTTCCTTTGCAGGATGGTATATCTCTCATGAACCAGCACCATACTACTATGATACAACTTTAAAATTCAATATATTTAAGAATAATTTGGTAAATGCGGTTTCAAACCACTGTGATAGTATAAGCAATAAGCCAGTAGCTATAGCAGCATTTTTTAATGAAAGTCTCTCATCTTCTAATGACTTGCTGTATTTCATGAATAGGCTTGGCGGATGTAATCTGGATGTTATTATGTTACAAGATGGAACTGGGGCTAGTGAAAATGGTACTACCCCTCATTGTGCTATTGGAAATGTAGCTACCTATTTTAATGATGCTAAATGGGGATTGTACGGTGAAAGTCCCGTATTTGGTGGAGATTTTTGGAGTGATACTGAAACATTTAAACCGGATGGTTCACCTGAAACTTTTACCAAAGTTGAACAGAAACTAAATATAGTGGATGCCTATGTTACAAAAATAGTGACATTTCAATATTTTTTGGATATGGGAATTGATAGCCCTCACACCGGAAGTAATCAAATTGCGGCTGACAGCTTAAGAAGTCAATATCGTACATACTACGCTAATTAGTAATATGGCTGACTGAATCTATCAATTTTTAGAATATTAATTCTGACAAATTTAACACTGCTAGGGTTTTCAAATTTTAAAAGTTGATAAATTTCTTATGTGAAGATAGTTACCCTGTAATGGTTCAATCTCACGTTGCTAAGAAGTTAACCAATTGTGAATGTCTACAACGGGAATTAGCAATGCCCCAGTGACCAAAACTGTTTCATTCCAATATTTCACGGATATGTGGCCCACAGGACCATACCGCGAAGCTGCTGGAAATTTAAGGAATGATTATTATGATTTTATTAATTCAATTGACTAGAAAAGGATAAAAATTGTCCGTATTGCGACATTGGGTTTGCAGGTCTTTATAAAAGAGAATACATGGAAAAAAGAGACATTGGTTTCAATGACTATTCGTTTGGTTATAAGAATAACCTTTTAGAGGATGTAATTCCTTTTTGGCTAAATTTTTCTTCTGATGATAAATGCGGAGGCTATTTTACCTGTTTGGACCGGGAAGGAAAAGTGTTCGATACGGACAAGTTTGTTTGGTTACAGGGAAGGCAGGTATGGACGTTCTCCATGCTATACAATAATGTAGAACCAAGAAAGGAGTGGCTGGATTTTGCCATACAGGGGGCCGAATTTTTAAAAAAGCATGGTAGGGATACTGGGGGCAATTGGTATTTTTCACTTACTCGGGAAGGAAAACCACTGATACAGCCATATAATATTTTTTCAGATGCCTTTGCATGTATGGCCTTTGGGCAGTTATACAAGGCGACAAAAAAAGAAGAATATGCAACAATTGCATTAAAAACGTTTCAAAATATTCTAAAAAGACAAAATAATCCCAAAGGAAAGTATTCAAAGGAAGTAAAAGGGACCAGACCCCTTAGAAATTTTGCACTGCCCATGATTCTCTGCAATCTGGTCTTGGAAATAGAACCTTTATTGAGTGCCGAATTGGTAAATGAAGTCCTTAATGACGGTGTACATGCTGTTATGGATGTTTTTTATCACGAGGGTACAGGTCTTATTTTGGAAAATGTTGGGCCGGACGGAAGCTTTTCAGATTCCTTTGAAGGCCGTTTATTGAATCCTGGTCATGGTATCGAGGCCATGTGGTTTGTAATGGACGTTGCCAAACGCAACGGTAATGAGGACCTTATCAAGAAAGCAAAGGATATTACTTTGAACATCTTGAAATTTGGTTGGGATGAAAAACATGGGGGAATATTTGCCTTTATAGATATCAAAGGTTATCCAACACAACAATTGGAATGGGATCAAAAACTCTGGTGGGTACATATTGAAACAATGATCAGTTTGTTAAAGGGTTTTCATCTTACTGGAGATATTGAATGTTGGAAATGGTTTGTAAGGGTGCATAAATATACTTGGGAAAAGTTTCGTGATCCCCAATTTGGGGAATGGTTTGGGTATTTAAATCGTCAAGGTGAAGTTTTGCTGCCGCTAAAGGGCAGCAAATGGAAAGGATGCTTTCATGTTCCAAGAGGGCTATATCAGCTATGGAAAACCATGGAAATGGTTGAATCAGATAGTTTAGTTCAAAATAGCTGATTAGTAAATATGGATTATGACCGTTAATTGAGCTTTTTACTGCGGTAATAACATACTTAATTCGTTGTTAATCAGTAAAAAGATTCAAAAAAAAGAGCAAAAACACTACAGTTTTTACTCCCTTCTACTCGTTTTTATTTAAATTTTCGGGAGACTTTTTCAGTGCCCTCAAGTTGAGCGTTTCCGCTTTTTCTGCGGATTAGCGCAACTAAGGGGATCAGTTTTTTATGTATCCAAGACTTTTTCGATGAAGCGCTTTCCCCAAATTACGGATCGTTTCATTGGGGGAGTGTCGTGATAAAGGGGAATGTGCTGAGGGGTGGGTAGTTCTGAATATAATTTTCCCGGGGATGTTGTTGGGAGCTAATATTATGGAATGCTAAAATTGTTGGATATTTCAGTGTTGTATTTAATGCTTAAAATGTCAGGCGTTTGGAATGATTGTCTTTAATGACAAGATTAGGTTTCTAAATTTGATAACCATCTAAAGTTATAAAGATCCTAATTAATTTCAAAACATGAAGTTAGTTCTTATCTGGAGGACTCTTAAAATTAATAACCATATCTAGAGCATCATCGGCATCTTTATGAATAAAATTTGCCTGATAATTCAGTGTTGTTTTTAAATCACTATGTCGATATAACTTCTGTAGCATCAAAGGGTGTATTTTGTCTCCAGCAATGTTTCCAAAGCTGTGACGAGCGATGTGGTTAGATAAATTTTTCTCGATATCACATTGTAAGGCGATTCTTTTCAAATATTTATTCAATAGTTTTGTAGCATTTCTCGTTTTAATAAAAATATCCTCAGTATTCTTAAGATTAGCCTTGCTTAAAAATGGAAATACATAACCCCTATAAATATCTTTTTCTCCCTTGTAAAAGTTTATTATTGAAAGGGCTTTATCTGGAATTTTTAAGGTCAACGGCTTTTCATTTTTGTTCATTATGTAGTAGAGACGACCGTCCTTAAAATCTGACCATCTCAATTTTACTACATCTGAAATCCGAATGCCAGCAAAATAGAAGGCAATTAGCCAAGCATTGTGGGTATGCCAGATTGCAGATCCTTTTACAAGTTCTAAAGCTTCAATTTTTTCAACTTCTTTAATTGTGAGACCTATCTTATTTCCGGAACCAATTCTAATTCTTTCCTTTTCACCCGCAAAGGGATAGAATTTGGGGCTAACAATTCCATCTTTGATAGCAATATTAAAAAGAGTTCTGACAAAAATTAGTTGGTTTGTTATTGTCCTTGTTTTCTGATTTAAATAAACAGCACAAAATGTTTTAAATTTTTCTAAAAAAGCTTCATCAATATCTTTAAATTTTAAATGTTGGTTTTTTTTGAAATGGTTGATTCTTTCTAAAAAAGAAAACTCCCCTTTACGGGTTTTACTGACCCTAATCTTTCTTCTTTGTTTAATTCCCTCAATAACATCATTCTTCGAAAGAGAAGATTTATATGATAGAAACTCTTCCAGGTTGTAAAGAATTGAAAGTTCAGATTTGGCTACCGAAAAAGTACCCCGATCGTATTTAGTCTTAACTCGTTCTGCTGCGACAGTAAAAAAGGATTTTGACCCACCAGGTCCGGTCAATTTTTGCTTTGCCTGTTTAGTAGTAATTCTCTCATCTTTGGAGTCAAAATAAACGTCATTAGCTTCAGTTAATTTCTTCATCAAAAAATTGTTTAGTTTTCTATAGTTAGGATGGGATCTTTTAACTGTTCCAACCACTTGATCCCAATCTTTTTCAAGCACATACTGCCCCAGCCATTTGTAATTAGTTTTATAATTCTCGCTAATCCTAAGAGCTAAAGGAATGGTACCATCCTTTTTCATCATGTTTTTTCGCAAAACAATTTTAATGTTGGCCATAATACTTTATTTATTGTCTTAATAAAGATAATCAAAATTTAAAAAAAAGTAGTACAGAATAAGTACAGAATAATTTGATTTTAATTGGTTTTAATTGAAAATAAAAAATATGAATGTTACGGAAATCATTGCATTTACGGGGCATTGATGAATTTTGGTATACATTAAGCTCAAGCTCATAACCCGAAGGTCGCTGGTTCGAGTCCAGTTCCCGCCACTAGGAAAATCAAGGCTTCACAGAAATGTGGAGCCTTTTTTTTTGGAGCTGGTACAACATAGGTACAACATTTCCCTTTTTTTATAACTCATAGCAGTTGGATACAATTGCATATATGCATTATCAAATTTTATATTTATGACCTGTATAGGTCACTTTTTAATAGATTAAGGACCTCATTCCAGATATTATTTTTATTATTTTACCATTATAATCCTCTCGATTCTTTATTAATTTAAGTTCAATCAGTTTTATAAGATTTCGGAGCCTGAGAATCCAAAAAATTCTATATTTTTCACTCCTCCGATCTGTGCTCTAAAGGGATTAATTTAAAAATTGATTTATAGTTTAATGTGAAAGATTTTGCTACAATTTGGAATGCCTTAAACCCTGATTCCTGTACGTTTATACCAATGGCCAGATTTATGCAAAGGTGGTAGACAAGAAAGTGGGAAGGGAAATGGATGAGCTGGAAGCTTTGAGAACGAAATTGGGTGAGAGAAAAAAGAATTAGAGGAGGCTTATTTTGATTTTTTTGTTTTAGTCCATAATTGGTGGATAGGGGAAACAATATGATAATCCCTATATATCCCCTTTGAGTTTGGGTAAAGTCGTCTAAAAATGTCAAGTATTTTGCGCAAGATACTTGACAACTAGAAGCTCGAAATTTTATCTTTAGTGTCCTAATTGGCCATCAGTTTTGGGACTGTGGGATTGTACAATCCCAAAAATGAATCTTTACCGTCCCACATAACCAAAAATTGAACAAGTGTTGAACAAGTGTTGAACAAGTTCTGAACAAGCTGTTTTGGCGAAAAAATTAAAGGGAAAATAAACAAAAACAAACAAAAGCGCTTGCGCTTGCATGGTTTGAATTGGTTTTTTTATTTTTTTTTAAATCTCTATATAGCCTTTACTATATGTTTTCCGTTTTTTCAGCTTTTTGAAGTGGAAAAGAGGGTAAACCGTGTCAATTAGTTGAAATCGGTTTGCTCCATCTCGAAAAACCATAGTGTTTGGTGCCCCTTGGTACTTTATGCACAGTTCCATCGCTTTTTTATTCGGAATTCCGGCGCTGTAATTTTTCTGTACAAATAATAGGTTTTTCCTGACCGCTTCGTTTTTTAATTTCGTGGCCGTGGAAGGGGAGATATTAAAAATCTTACAAATACCCAAAACAGAAACGGGAGCCGGTCTTTCCTTATAGTTGAATTTGGGAGAAAGAAAATGATAGGTACGGCCTTTTAATCGTACGCTTTTCTTCCGCTTTAATTTCCGCCAGAAATCTTTATGGAGGTATCCATAAATAACGGCTCCTGTAACTGCTTTTATATTCCTGTATGAACTACTGTCAATGGGAAAGGCCAGGCCTACTTCCCAGTTATTTTCCCTGCGGATCCTTTCAAAAGATTTTAACAGATAATATCCCGTCTTTTGGTTATAAAACAGCCAACCTTTCTCACGTAAAAACTCAATATGGCCCAGGCTTGTTTTCCGGCATCTTATTTCCTCGATGAATTCTATAAAAAGAAGTTCATCTTCTTCCAATCTGGTTTTTCCGCAGGAGTAAAGAAGTTTCAATAATAAAAAGAACCTGAGTTTTTTCGCATAGGATTTTTGTTGGGCATCAATGAACAACTGGATGGGAACAGACAGTTCCTTCGGCACTGATGAGCTGTTCCAGAGCGTCATTTTTTTTTATGGCGCTCCAGGAATTTCTGAACCTCTTTTAATTTATAGTAAATTTTCCCTTTTACCTGTACATATTCAATCAGCCCTTCATCCCTCCAGTTTTGGGCAGTTTTAGCACTGATCCTGAACATCTCCATGAAATCTGAATTGTCAAGGATAACAAACTCGGGATCCTTGATTCGCCTGACCCTGTATTCTTTCATTAGCTGATCTATCTTATTTTCCAGGGAGCTCATACTCTCGAGGAATGGATGCTGAAAATCTTTCATTGCTTGGTTCTGTTAGTAACAATACTTATTTGATATTCTCTTTTCTATGATTTAAACTCGATCCTTGTTATTAGAATCCGGAGCCCGGGGTACATCTGCCCGGAAATTGTTGTTCTCCAGGATCAGGGGTTTCTTTTTTGGTTCGGCTTGTTCCAGAAGCGCCATTAGCATTCCGGCAGTTGGTTTGGTTTGGGTCTTTTCGATGTCCTTCATTATTGCGATCACTGCATTTATTCTTTTCTTCAGGCTATTTTCAATTCGTCTGCCGGTGGGTCCAAAATTTTCTTTTGGAGAAATCTCATTATAAAAGAAAAAATCCAGCATCCCTGCCATAGCATCCGTATGCGTTTTGTAATGAGTTTTAGAAAATTGCTGAAAACGTTTTGCCGTTTCTCGTTTGAACCGAATGGTAATAAAAGCATCCATTTTTTCGTTTTTTTTACAGTTTGACGTAAATCTATCCCTGTTTACAAGCTCCCCCGGGGCATTTGACGCAAATTTGAAAAATTGCTAAAAATTATATATTATTAAAATACTGATAATCAACATTTTATATACAAAAAGGAATGCTTAACACCGCTTTGCGTGTTACCCTCTTGCTATTCCCTTTTTATTTTTTCAGAACAAAATATTCTTGCAATTTTGCCCCGACCATCAAAGAATCTTGGTACAAAATTCTCGTTAAAATTTAGAGATGTCAACCATTATTTGCGATGTTAATTTCGAAAATTTGCTACAAATAAATAATCTAAATACCCTGGAATTCAATTGTTTAAGATACATTTTTTTTCTTCCGGTGTAAGAAAAGAATTCAATTTTAGATGAAATAAATTTTGATATTTAATGGTATGAATTGGTGTATTTATTTCCGATTGGGTTGAATGAAAATGTCAAATTGCATCAAATAATACTAATCTGTTTTTTAACACTTTTTCAAATGATTTACTTTTTATATCCGGAGCGTTTTCCATTTTTGATTTTCATGTTGAAAGATAAAATAGAGGTTGAACTGAATACAGCCTTGTCGGTTTTGATTTACTTCCCATAGAGCCGGCTGCTGTTACCATTTTTTGATATGCCTTTAACCAGGAATTTAGAATTAGGATAGGCCGCCCGGGAATCCTGACTTTTGGGAAGGGTCGTCTATAAGGCCGGCTAATTTCTAAATTCCGGACCTTTGCGTTCTCAAAAAATGGTATAGGGCAGAATGGGTCTGGAAGGTGAATCAATTGGCAAGGTGAAGTTTCAACCGGTTCCGGCAAGAACTGATCGTGAAAGAAATTAAGATCCGGCGGACTCAGGCAAAAAAGTGCTTCCCGGAGTGGAGCGGTTCCGCTCCCGATTTTTTTTCGGGATTTGCGGATTAGCGAAACGAAGGGAATCAACTTTTTTGCCTGTGTCCAAGACCTTTTCAACGAAGCGCTTTCCCCGCAATACGGTTCATGTCATTTGGGGAGTGAGAAGTTAAAGGGGAATGTGCTGAGGGGTTGGTAGTTCTAAATATGATTTTTAATTGGAGATGTTGTTGGGAACTCATATTATGGAATTCTAAAAATGTTGGAAATTTCAGTGTTGTATTTAGTCCTTAAAAATTCAGGTGTTTGGGGGATTGTAAATAATGCCACGATTAAGTTTATAGGTCTTATCCAGCGGACTCAGGTAAAAAAGTGCTTCCCGGAGTGGAGCGTTTCCGCTCTCGACTTTTTTTTCGGGATTCGCGGATTAGCGAAACGAAGGGGATCAACTTTTTTGACTGTGTCCAAGACCTTTTCGACGAAGCGCTTTCCCCGCTATATGGAGCATCTTTTTTGGGGAGAATCGGGATCAAGGGGAATGTGCTGAGGGGTGGGGTAGTTCTAAATATGATTTTACCGGAGATGTTGTTGGGAGCTGATTTTCTTAAATCCTTTTACAATATATTCAAAGATTAAACGGTATTAATAAAAATCTATGTGATTTATTTTCTTTAAAAAATTAAGAACAACTTATATTATACAATATCCTTATGAAAATTATACCCACATATTCTTACGGTAAAATTTTATTTTCAAAATGGTATATTTTTCTCATTATAAGTTTTCATGTGCACCAAAAATATTAATCCCAATTAGTATACAAAATCCAAATTTTATTTATTGAAGGAAAGTTTAAAAAAGCTCTTGAATGATAACTGTTTATAAATCATTTATTTAAGCCTTATGGATCTTGTTTAAAAAAAAATTGTGTTATCGATTGCACTAATTGAATAAAAGTTTCTATATTTGACGGAAATCAACTAAAAAACACTCACAAAAAACATATATATATGAGCAAAATAATTGTTATAACCGGGGCAGGAGGAGTTATATGCAGTACTCTGGCGAAAGCCTTGGCAAAAGAAGGCCATAAAATAGCATTGTTGGATTTGAAAAAAGAAGCTGCAGACCAGCTAGCTAAGGAAATTGAAGTTGCAGGGGGAATTGCCATTAGCATTGCTGCCAACGTTCTGGAAAAAGATTCCCTGAATGCAGCACGGCAAAAAGTCAATGAACAATTTGGTTCCTGCGATATATTGATAAATGGTGCAGGTGGAAATCATCCTTTAGGAACAACGTCCAACACACACTTTCTGGAAGAGGATTTAAAAAAAAGCGGAAGTGATTTTAAAACCTTTTTCGACTTGGACACAGAAGGTATTAAGTTTGTATTCAATCTTAATTTTATCGGAACCTTACTGCCAACCCAGGTTTTCGCAAAAGATATGATTGGAAAAAATGGGTGTAGTATTATTAATATATCTTCTATGAATGCCTTTACTCCTTTAACAAAAATTCCGGCATATAGTGGAGCTAAGGCCGCAGTTTCAAATTTCACTCAATGGTTGGCAGTTCACTTTGCCAAAGTAGGTATTCGAGTTAACGCATTGGCTCCCGGTTTTTTTCTTACAGACCAGAACCGTACCCTATTAACCGATAAAAATGGTGGATTAACCTCCAGAGGTAAAACCATAATTGAACAGACACCTATGGGAAGATTTGGCGATCCTGAGGATTTGGTTGGAACCACATTGTGGTTATGTGGGGAAGGATCGGGCTTTGTAACAGGAGTCATAATCCCTATCGATGGTGGATTTAGTGCATATAGTGGCGTTTAAAAATTATTAAAATGAAATTGAATTTAGAAAAAACTTGGAGATGGTATGGACCTAAAGATACTGTTTCACTATCTGATATTAAACAAGCCGGAGCTACCGGTATTGTAACTGCATTGCATCATAAGGCAAATGGAGAGGTATGGTCCATTTCCGAAATCGAAATACGCAAAAAGCTTATCGAAGCTGCCGGGCTAACTTGGTCTGTGGTTGAAAGTGTGCCGATTCATGAGAATATCAAAACTCAATCGGGGTCATATATCGAGTATATTGAAAATTACAAACAAACCCTCCTCAATCTTGGAAAATGTGGAATTGATACGGTTTGTTATAATTTTATGCCTGTATTGGATTGGACGCGGACTAATCTTGAATATGAAGTAGAGGATGGTTCTAAAGCATTACGGTTTGATGCTACCGCATTTGCTGTTTTTGAATTACTTCTTCTTAAAAGGCCTGGGGCGGAAGAAAGTTATTCCAATAAACAAATTGCAGAAGCAAAAGTTTTGGAAAAAACAATGACTGATTATGAAAAGAAAGTCTTAATCAATAACATTATCGCTGGTCTACCAGGAGCTGAAGAAGGTTATACTTTGGAGGAGTTTAATAGTATTCTGGCAACCTATAATGATATAGATTCTATTAAATTACGACAAAATTTGTTCGCTTTCTTGAAACATATTATTCCGACAGCCGAAATAGCCGGAATAATGATGTGTATCCATCCCGATGACCCACCCTATCCAATTCTAGGATTACCCCGAGTGGTTAGTACAGAAAAGGATATTATGGAACTTTACCAAGCAATTGATAGCCCTAATAATGGACTTACCTTTTGCACAGGTTCCTTTGGAGTGCGTGATGACAATGATCTGCCGGGAATGGTGGAACGTTTAGGAGACCGGATTCATTTTATTCATCTTCGAAGTACAAAACGGGATGAAAAAGGTAATTTTTATGAAGCCAATCATCTTGAAGGAGATGTCGATATGTTTGCTGTAATGAAAGCATTAATTGTTGAACAAACAAGAAGAAAAGCTTCAGGGCGAAAAGACTTTAGAATGCCTATGCGACCAGATCACGGTCATAAAATGCTTGATGATTTGAAGAAGAAAACTAATCCTGGATATTCTGCTATTGGTCGTTTAAGAGGCTTAGCTGAATTGAAGGGGCTGGAAATGGGTATTAGGAAATCTATCACTTAAATTATTGATCAAATATTTCTCGATGTAAAAATTAATAATAAAAACTTGGTTTAAGAAAATGTTTATTTGTAATCGATTGTCTGTCACTTATAATCTTGTTTAGAGGAAAATCCATTCAACTATTTTATTGTTAACGAACTCATGCAGACGAGGAATTTTGGCAATGGAGAGACCAATAAATGAAAATTTAAAATATGATGAAATATTAATGAGATAAGAGATTC
>Ga0307487_1000837_pt1 | contig 23142 bp, 16 predicted proteins | sample CBIW12metaG_FD_203665 | JGI IMG/M metagenome (GOLD analysis project Ga0307487, IMG submission 203665) | Sea-ice brine microbial communities from Beaufort Sea near Barrow, Alaska, United States - CBIW 1.2 | ecosystem: Environmental > Aquatic > Marine > Coastal | place: USA: Alaska | collected... | reverse complement strand
GGCCGTGATAATATGGAACATGCTCAGTAGAGGAACCCCATACCGACCACCGACTGAATATCTGTTCCTTGACCAAAAAAGAAAACTAAAACTGGTCAATAGAATTAAAAGGAATATTGCTAAATTTGAAATTAAACCTGAAGACGTTGGGTTTGGTAAATCGCTGAATATCAGTACTTAAAATTTGACGTTAGTTGGAAGATTTAAATTAAGTTGCCAGTCTACATCTACATTTCCAAACTTATTTAAATAATCAGAATAAATGCTCACCTCATTATCCAGATTTACATTGGTAAAGATTTCCTTTTTAAAACCACTGGTCAGCAAAACTCCAAATTCGGTATTTTTACTTTCTCCTTCTTCAATAATATTCCCTTCTTCATCGTATACCGCGGGAGCAACACCAAACATCCCCTCATTTGCTAAAGTCTGATCAAATACAAATGTCGATTTTTGAGTAACCGGTGAGAGATAAACATTTAAGTCCTCATTTGGTGCTGAATATTCCGTGCCTATTCCCAAGAAAGCGTAAGCCATAAATTTAGAGATTGGTTTCTCCGTATTGGGATATTTGTACCCGTTTGCAAATTGTGTATTAAAATTAAATTTTGCTGAATATCGAAAACTGGAAGTAGAATCCTGTCGATATCCAAAAGTAGAATTGAATAAAAGTTGGTCTTCAGTTTTTCTTAAATTTCTGCCTTTTTGGGTATTCAGGCCAAATCGTAAAGAAGCATTGGTTTTCCAGGATAATAGTTTTTTTTGATAATTGCGTTGAAAATTACCGAAAAACAGTGCTGAAATGGAATTAATTCCTCCGGCGTTCCAGTGTACAAAAGCCACCTCGTTAAAGGTAACTCCCACTGCATTATAAAAGAAGAAATCGAGCATTGTCTTTAGGGCTTCTGTGTGTGATTTATAGTATTGCCGTAAAAATACCCTAAACCCTCCACTGGATTTTTCTTGAACCGGATGTTTTTAATGGTTCTATTTTTCGCTTTTATTTTTCTTTTTGTTGCGAATAGCACCCTGTTCATAAAGACTTAGAAGCATTTGCCACAATTCTTTTTCTACAGAATTTTATTAAGTTTAATAATCAACTGAAAATAAATTTTTTGTGGATAATTTGGGATAAATAACATTGCAACCGCGTGTTACCCGCTTTAAAATCTTCTTAAAAATTTTTATGTCCATACATTATGACTTAATTAAAATATTCCTAAATTGCATATCGTAATTATATCAAAATGAAATTTTCTATAGATCACAAAGCCCCTATTCCTTTACATGCACAGGTAGAAGCATTATTAAGGGATCTTATTAAGTTGGAGGAATATCAAAAGGGAAAGATTTTACCTAGTGAAGTGGAACTTGCCAAACAACTTGCTATTTCCCGGACTACTGTAAGGCAGGCTATTAAAAAGCTGGTTTTTGAAGGTTTGTTGATAAGAAAAAAAAGAGCAGGAACAAAAGTGGCTCCTATAGCGGTAAGTTCCAAATCCAATAACTGGCTGAGCTTTTCCCAAGAAATGAAAGTGAGGGGTATCCCTATAAAGAATTTTGAATTACATATAAGCTGGGTGAAGCCCGATGAATTTATAGCGAATTTCTTTGAAATAAAGGAGGATCGGCGAATTTTAAAGATGGAAAGGGTTCGTGGAAAACCACAAGAACGTATTGTTTACTTTGTTTCTTATTTTCATCCAAGGATTGAGTTAACGGAAGATGAAGATTTTATACGACCTTTATATGAGATGCTGGAACAGGAACATTCTGTTATTGCTTCTATTTCGAAGGAGGAGATAAGTGCAAGAATGGCGGATTTCTTTATTGCAGAAAAACTGGGGGTGGAGGTAGGCGATCCGGTCTTGTTCAGAAAAAGGTTTGTTTATGATCAGGGAGAAAGACCTATTGAATACAATCTGGGCTATTATAATGCAGATAGTTTTGTTTATACTGTAGAGAGTGCTCGTTAGAGCTTTTCTTTCACTTAAAATTTTTACTCATACTTGTTTTAACATATGTACAAGTATAAACTTTAGACATTATAAGATCTTTGCGAATACCTCTTATGTATTCTATAAATTATAATATATTTTTTAAAATTTAAAAAATACTATAAAAAGACTCATTTTTACAATTATTAGATTATGTTTGTACGTAGTTACATTAAATGATACATTTAAAAGTATCTTCTGTGGCAGGTGTAAATTTTTTAATCAATATTATGAGTAAAAGAGGATATCAAAAATTTAATATAGATCAAGTGGACACCGAGTCACGTCTATCCTCTCAGTTTCCAATGCCTTTTAAAATAGAAAAAGATGCTATAGAACCGGATGGTTTTAATGTGTATCCTTTCTGTGACTTAGGAAAAAACAAGATCTACAATGGATATGAGTCTCTTGCGGACTGGATCATTAAAGAACGTACGGTAATCATTGAAGGCTACGTAGGGCTTTTCTGGGATAATATCCAATCGGAGCTTCATCAGACACTAACGGAAAAAGGTTTCTCGGTCAACTGGTTGGAAACAGCGGATTTTCTTAAACCGGAGTCTGAAGTAAATGAAATGGTTGCTCCCTTTCTGGGATCAGCGGATTCCGTCTGGGGTACTAGGTGTACCCTCGAACTTGGGGATCTGTACCAAGTGGAGAGGCTTGAGGACCAGCTTCCGAAATTAGAATTTGACATTAATATTGTTATTGGTTCGGCTGCAATCCATAGTAACTGGGATGCAGCAATAATATATATTGATCTTCCAAAAAACGAACTACAGTTCAGGATGAGGGCTGGTTCGATCTATAATCTTGGGAGCAGTCGGGTGGATACGCCCTATTTGATGTACAAGAGGTTCTATTTTGTAGACTGGGTATTATTAAATAAGCATAAAAAAAGATTGCTCCAAGAGATCAGTGTATTGGCAGACGGTCAATGGCATGATACTGTTAACTGGATGTTTAAGGCAGATTTTACAGAAGGACTTGATTGGCTTGCCCGGTCAGTGATCCGGGTTCGTCCTTGGTTTGAACCTAGCGTATGGGGCGGCCAGTGGATCAAGGGGCACATTCCTAATTTAAACAAAGATATAGTAAACTACGCTTGGGCATTCTCTCTTATCGTTCCCGAAAACGGGCTGGTATTTGAAAGTGACGGGTTTCTGTTGGAAGCGTCCTTTGACTTTTTGATGTATCACAATCACGAACAGGTTCTGGGAAAACATGCCGAAAGATTCAAAGACGAGTTTCCTATCAGGATTAACTTTCTGGATACTTTTGACGGGGGCGATTTATCCCTGCAATGCCATCCCAGCCTAGATTACATCCGTGAGACATTCGGTGAGAATATTACCCAGGATGAAACGTATTATATTCTGGACTGTAAAGATGATGCGGATTTATTCCTCGGGTTTAAAGAAGATATTGATCCAGGAAAATTTTACGATGAACTCGTAAATAGCCAGATCAACAACACGGAATTACAGGTGGAAGACTTTGTTCAGAAATTCCGGTCGAAAAAACATGAGCTTTACCTGATCCCTAACGGAACCATACACAGCGCCGGAGAAGGAAATATGGTGCTGGAAATAAGTGGCACTCCCTATATCTTCACCTTCAAACTTTATGATTGGTTACGTCTGGACCTGGACGGAAAACCCCGTCCTATAAATATAGATCACGGATTTAAAAACCTGGATTTTGATCTTAGGGGAGATCAGGTAGTAAATACTCTCATTTCCCTCCCTGAGGTCGTGGAGAAATGGGATGATTACGAACTGGAGCATCTGCCAACCCATCATAAGCATTTTTACGACCTACACCGGATTGATTTTGACAATGAGGTCGAAGTGGAAACCGAAAATTGCTGCCATGTGATGACACTGGTGGAAGGAGATACCGTGAGGCTGGAAACAGAAACTGGTATTAGCAGGGTATTTGCATATGCGGAGACCTTTATAGTTCCAGCGGCGGCAAAAAGTTATAAGCTCACCAACCTGGGTAAGGGCAGGGCAAAAGTTCTAAAGGTATTTTTAAAATAAAAAGTATAAACATCTGCGGTAACATTAGAATGTAACTGCTCGAAAACGTTATCTATGCACGCAATTTATCAAAAGGTATTTATTTCTGTTCTTTTCCATGATAATTGGAACCGAACTGAATTTACTCCATTAGCTATTAAACCTTTTACTAATTAAAATTAATTTTATGAAAAAAGAATTGCTCTCTGAACCAACTTTTGATTTTCAAAAGTGGCTTGGATTTTTCGATTTACTACAAATGAAGTTTATAAAATTTTCTTTTGTAAGCTTAATGATCTTTGGATTCCAGTGGGGAAACGCCGTGCCCATAATATCTCCACCGCAAGAGGTTGTATCCGGAACGGTAACTGACATTAACAACATGCCCTTACCGGGTGTGACCGTTAGAGAATTGGGAACCAACAACGGAACACAAACCGATTTCGATGGTAATTTTACTCTTCAGGTAAAGTCAACCAATGCTGTGCTGCAGTTTTCTTTTGTTGGAATGGATACAGTTGAAAGAGATGTTGAGGAAAATATGGTTTTAAATGTGGTGATGGAACAGGGTTCACAATCTTTGGACGAGGTTGTTGTGGTCGGTTATGGTACACAACGGAAGTCCGACTTGACAGGCTCCATAGGAGTTGTTGATAGTAAAGAACTGACAAGGGGACCTGTTACAAATCCATTACAAGGTTTACAGGGCAAGGTTGCAGGTGTTAGGGTGGCTCTGAATTCAGGATCTCCTTCCTCCAGTCCCAGGGTCCTAATCCGGGGTATAGGAACTATTAATTCCTCATCTGATCCGCTCTATGTAGTTGACGGAGTCGTAATGGAAAATATTCGGTTCTTGAATCCGAATGACATTGAAAGTATGCAAGTGCTTAAAGACGCTTCATCAACAGCAATTTATGGAGCCAGAGGAGCTAATGGGGTTGTACTGATCAGTACAAGAAGAGGCGCTAAAACGATGGGTACAACCATCGGTTATGAAGGTTTTGTCAGCGTAGGAGTTTTACCTAAAAAACTTGATATTTTGAATTCTGCTGAATTTATGGAAGTTCTAGAGACAGGTTTTAATAACCACCCCCTTTATTCTGATCAACCTATTCCGGAATTTACCACCGATGACCCAAATCTTTTTGATGCAGAAGGGAATCCTATATATGATACAGATTGGCAGGAGGAGGCTACCCGAACTGCTATTTCTCATAATCATCAACTATCACTACAATCCAAAGCGGAAAATTCGTCATTCGGAGCTTTTTTAAATTACTCGGATATGGAGGGAATAATGCTAAATAATTATCTGAAACGTCTTAGCGGTAAAATCGCATATGATGCAAATCCTAAAGACTGGCTTTCCGTAGGGCTTAATCTTCTCGTGACCAATGTCCAGGAAAATGAGTTTGAGGAAGGTGGCGGACACCAGATGCCAAGAAGGTCTATGATTGAAATGCCTCCTATTTTTCCGGTGAAATTCCCCAACGGGACCTGGAGTAATTCAGGGATGGTAGATGATCCATACGGATTAGAGGCAATTCCGAATCCTGTACATGTTTTGGAAACACAAGACAGGCTGGTAGAGAGGAGTAAGATATTTGGTAATCTTTTTACTGAATTCCATATTCTGCCAGGACTAGATTTAAGGACTCAAATAGGATTTGACAGAAATATTTTTAACCAAAAATTTTACAGTCCTACTGATCTGATAAATATTTCATCCCCAAATGGATCCGCTACTCTAGCTAATAATAAAAGTCTTTACTGGCAACAGGAGAATTATTTGACCTTTAATAAGAGTTACGAGGACCATAATTTCAATGCTGTAGCCGGTTTGAGCTGGCAGAAGAGAACCTCCGAGTACTTTAATGTCAGTGCCTCAGGATTTTCTGATGACACCTTCCGATTTAACCGGATACAAGCAGCTAGCGAACCCGGATCACCCAATTCAGGCTTTGATGAATGGAGCATGAATTCTTATTTCTTCAGAGGAAGTTACAACTACCTCAGAAAATACCTGGTTACTTTTACGGGAAGAATGGATGGGTCATCAAGATTTGGTGCGAATAATAAGTACGGTTTTTTTCCATCGGTGGGTGTAGGATATGTTTTGTCTGAAGAGCCTTTCTGGGAAGGTATTGAAAATACATTCAATTTTTTAAAATTCAGAACGAGTTACGGAATAACCGGTAATACCGAGATTCCTACCTATCAATCTCTTGGAACCATTTCAACGGGAACTACTTTGATTAATGGTTCAAGGGCCTCAATAAGTTATGTTAACAGACTTCCCAATCCTGACCTGGAATGGGAGAAAACCAAACAATTTGACATCGGATTAGATATGGAAATGTTTAACCGTGGTCTTATTTTTAATTTAGATTATTACTATAAACTTACAGAAGATCTGCTTTTAGACCGACCAGTTCCCGCACATACCGGATTTTCTGCTGTTAGAGATAACATCGGTTCGGTCTCTAATAAAGGGATCGAAGTGCTCTTACAGGCTTTTCCTATTACAACAGATGATTTCAAGTGGGACAGTAGCCTGAATTTCAGTTACAATGAAAATAAAATAGAGAGCCTGGGTGTGAATGGAGAAGATATTTTTCCTGGCCCTAATTGGGTATCAGGAAGCCAGACAATTCTGCGAGTGGGCGAATCTTTAAGTTCCTTCTGGGGTTATGATAGACTAGGGACTTGGAGCACCGATGAGGCAGAGGAAGCCGCTCTGGTAGGAGCTATCCCAGGAGAAGCTAAACGTAGTAAGGAAAGGAAAATTATTGGAAATGGAATTCCTGTCTGGTCAGGGAGCTTTATAAATAATTTTTATTTTAGGAATTTTGATTTTACAGTAGATCTCCAGTTTGTTGCAGATGTCGATATTTTACAACAAATGACGCACTCCGCTCAGGATCGATCGGGTTATGGCAATGGTTTGGACGATATTCTTTATGATGCCTGGACTCCAAATAATCAAAATACAATGATACAACAGATTAGAAACGGCCCTTATTCCGGGCAGAATAGTGAAGTTGACAGCCATTGGGTTGCAGATGGATCTTTTATAAGGGGGAATCTCTTCGATTTGGGTTATAATGTGGATCCTTTTCTATTGGAGGATATGGGAATACAGTCTCTCCGGGTGTATGCAAACGTTCAAAATGCATTTGTAATTGACTCTGATGATTTTAGGGGCTACGATCCAGAAGCATCTTCCTGGGAAGGTAATCAGTGGGGGCAGAATATATTTTTCTATCAATATCCGCGTCCTCGAACGTTTTCGCTAGGATTCAGTATGCAGTTTTAAACGAAAAAAATTAAAGAAATGAAAAACTATAAAATATATTACCTGTTAATCATCCTTTTTACTACAGGATGTGAAAAATTTTTAGAAGAAGAACCGGCTGACGAAATTGCTTTAGATCAGTATTTCACACAACCCGAACATGCAAGAGATGCTGTTAACACGCTGTACAGGACCGGAGCCATGCAATTATATACAGGAGAGGTTTATTCCGGTGCAAGGATTATGTTCGGTCCATATATTACTGGTTTTGTGGATAATGAGTATAAGGGGCAGGAGGTACATGTAGGTTATGCTCAGAATTTAAGTTATAACCAGACGAACCTCTCATCCTACTTTAACAGTATGTGGTCGGATATGTATTTAGGGATATCCAGAGCTAATACAGCCATTAAATATATCCCCGAAGTTGAGGGACTTACGGAACAGGAGAGTGAACAATACCTTGCAGAGGCACATTTTTTCCGGGCGTTGAATTATTTTTATCTGGTAAGATTTTTTGGAGGAGTCCCCTTGATTACAACTCCATACGAAAGCTTGGGAGAATTAGAATTAGAGCGAGGTAGTACAGGAGCAGTGTACGATCTTATAATTGAAGATCTCAATTTTGCCATCAACAGCAACGGTCTCTCAGTTAGTTCTGTGCCCGGAAATAATGGTAGGATATCACAGGGTGTTGCACAGACAGTTTTAGCAGATGCTTATCTTACTAGGAGTGGAGAGGCTGGAGATGGTGATTATTATGCAGGGGCTGCGAATTCTGCCAGAGATATTATCAATTCCGGAGTTTATAATCTTACTCAGCACAGCTTTGACAGTAACGGTGAATTAACTGAAAACGGATCTGCCTATAACAAAAACAGAAAGCAAAGAATTGTTGAAAACGAATATATATATTATTATGAATATGCAATTGGGATTGGAAACAACCCTTATACTCAATGGACATTCCCTACAGCGCTATCTCCTAAAATGGCTTATGCTATTGTGAACAACGCATTTGCGCCAACCAGTGATTTTATTAATTCTTATGATCCCGTGAGAGATTTGAGAATTCAGGAAAAGCAATATTTTCACTCTTCTGTCACCATGCCTGATGGGGAACATTTGGAATTTGAAGTTTCTCCTTATTATTGGCTGGATGAGGAAGCAGTTTTTGAAACCGCTCTTTCAGAAAGGGCAACCCCGATATACACCTATTCCAATGTGTTGTTGATAGCAGCCGAAGCGATTGCACAATCTGAAGGGGTAACCTCTGAGGCAGTTGATTACCTGATGGAAGTCAGAGAAAGGGCTTACTGGAATGAAGATCCTGCAGCCATTCGGGAGGCATTGTCTGAATTATCTGCAGATGCATTTGTCGAAGAGGTTTTGAAAGAACGAATTCGGGAATTAGCCTTCGAATTTCAAATTTGGTTTGACATAAACAGAACTAGAAAATTTCCGGATCCTTCAAGTGTTCAGCCTGGACAAATTGATTTTATAAATGTCGTTGGAGCAACAAACAATTTCGGTGGTACAATAACAGAAACTGATTTACTTTTGCCGATACCAGAAATGGAAATGCAGCGGAATTCCCTGTTAACACAGAATCCAGGCTATTGATAATAAAAATTCAGCATGCTGTTTATGATCAGAACGGGAAGTATATTATTTCCCGTTCTTTTCTTACTAGAGGCTAGGTCAGTTCCACCCGTAGTAGTTACGTGATTAGCATTTCGAGACTTTAATTAAACACGGAACATTTTTTGTAAAAAAAATTTTCGGAAATAGGATTATCCGGGTTTCTCATGAGTATAAATTAGAGTGTGTCTCTTATTATAGAAATTAAATTTTCAATCACGTAAATAATAACAATAATCGTAATATATATATATGGATATAAAAAAAGAATTTCTGTTATCATAGTTTTTATGCGCAGTGTTCTGTGCAGTATTTCGTACTCCCAGAGATCTTCTTCAAACGATATATCAAAGAATGCAGAAACTACTATTCCACATGGCTGATTCAGTGAAGGTTATCCGAAAATTTAATAAAAATCGGTTTTACGGCAGGGGATGGTTATAGGGAGGTTTGGATAGGGGACTTTAATACCTTTATTGAGGTGGAAAGGTTAATCATTAGGAACTGATTAAAAAGCACTTGATAATTTTCTTTCAATTTCAGCAATCTGACGGAAGGATATTGGATAGGTATGTTCCAGATCCAAAAGATATGGAGGTTGGCTATAAATATTTCTATTTCCCATTGGTTCCCGGATATGCAGGACATAAGAATATCGTGGAAACAAATCAGAAGACGTCCTTAATACAGGCTGTTGCCAAGTATATCAAATTTACAGGAGGCAAGACTATTTTAACCGAAATCATAGCTTCTAAGACAATTTAACAGCGACTGGAGCTCGCAATGCAGTTTTTATTAAACGAACGTTTTGATAAGAAATATGGATTATTATGGGGTGCAACAATTGCAGACTGGGGAGATGTACGACCGGAACACGAACGGGGAGTTGAACTCAATGAGAAATCCCATAGAGCGATAGATGTGTATGATAATGCAATGTTTATAATAGCAATTGACAATTATCGCGAAGTGACGGAGGCCCAAAGAAAGGATCGTAAATACTGGATTAAAGTGAGAGACAATCTGAAGAAAAATATCCGGAAACACCTCTGGGATGAAAAGATGCAGAAATTTATACCACATATTTATTTGGAAACTTCTCCTTTCCCTGAATCTTTTGATGAATCGGAAGTATACTATCATGGTGGAACAGCGGTGACAATTGAAGCGGTTTAATTGAATAAAAGAGAAGTTAAAAATGCGTATTTTAAAATGCAGGATAATATGAAAAGGGATCAAATGGGGGGGACTGGACATGGTTTGGCGCCAGAATGGTGTCTCAACTTCTCCTTTATAATTTAATAGAGGAAGCAAAACAGGCACTTTATCCAATGCTGACCCGAGTAATAGTTAATAACGGATTTTATGAATGGTATACTCCGGATAATCGGCCGATGGGATCTTCAAGTTTTAGAGGTTCAGCAGGGGTGTTGTGGTCAGCCATCACGCAACTAGAGAAAAAAATCAAATAAAGGTATCCTAATTTATCCTTGAAGTGAAGTCGCATAAATCGATAATTTTTTTTTATAACCGTAAGTACCAAAATAGGTCCGTAGCCGATTCAGAATTGAATATTATCTACAAAAAAGATTTACCATGACAAAAACTTAACTAAAGGTATAAGGAAGAGAATATAGCATAAATAATGCTTTTCACTGGGAATAGGCTTGTGTCTGGAGATGTTAAGTAGATTATTAAAAAATAAAATATGATATATAAGAATCGATATCAATGGAGCTACTGTCTGATTTTAATGTTGGGTGTACTCTCATATACAGGTGGATGTAGCAGCTATTCTACGGATGGGATTGAGCCAAACAAAACTTATTCAGATAGCACCACTTCGGAAATATGGAGCATAGGAAAAAATGATAATTCGGCATCCGATCTTGCTCTGGGGCCGGCGGATTATAAAGATTTTCTCAGTAAGGATTTTGGATTCGAAGACAGGTATTTTCTTATTGGTCTGTCCGAACCTTTGAAGGACTTTCCATATGTGTTACCGGGACCAGATGACACTTGGGGTGGAACCTGGGGAACTGCCGGATGGAGGACTCATGAGATAAACATTCTCTTTGGAGTGGATGCTATTCCCCCGAGAGGCTCCTGGAAATTCATAGTTGACCTAGTTGATTCCAATCCAAACAGGTCACTTATGAAAGTAAGCATCAATTCGCAAGACGAAAAATTCCTTTTAAAAGGACAATCAGATTCTACCCTGACCGGAAAACTTGTTGAAGGAACGGAAAAGATTCTGGAAATACCCATAGAAGATGGAGTGATAAAAGTGGGAGGAAATAAGATTACCATAACGGTACTAGAGGGTTCCTGGGTTGTTTTTGATCATCTGAGACTGGAAGGTCCTGGTAGAACAATTTTATCAGGGAATGATAAAGTCTTTGTCCGATCGGTGAATCCTGCTCCCTATGAATTTAAAATTGGAACTTCCAGTTTTCAGTCCTTACTAGTTGATGTGGAACATCTATCGGGAAATCCCCTACTGGAAGTAGAAGTAGACGGTAAAAATCTCTTAAGTAAAAAGCTGGACACAGCAAGATATGTCCTGGAAGTACCGATGCCTTCCGTTGCAGTCACAAAGAACAGCAATTACAGAATACTTGAAGATGGAAATGAAATAGAAATCGGTGTGGTTGAGCGGTCTTCTCAACCCTTGCAGACCCCTGCTGATTATGTAGATACGCGTATTGGAACAGCTCACTCCCGATGGATGATTGCACCCGGTCCCTGGATGCCTTTTAGTATGGTTAAACTGAGCCCGGATAATCAAAATATGGGTTGGCAGGCTGGTTATCAGCCTACTTTTGAAACTGTAGGTACGTTCAGCCATATTCATGAATGGACTATGGCAGGTCTGGGAATGATGCCAACAAATGGGAAATTGCAAATTAAAGAGGGCGACCAGTTCGATCCTGATTCTGGCTACAGATCACGTATTGATAAATCCACAGAAGAAGCTCCGTTGGGATACTACAAGGTGTACATGTCTGATACCGATATATGGGCAGAGGTGACGGCAACGACACGGGCAGGGTTTCAGCGATATACTTTTCCTGAAAATAAGGATGGACGTGTAATGATAGATCTGCATGTTCAGGCTGAATATGATTACAAATTGCTTGATGTTGAGATAAGCAAAGTAAGCGATTACCGTATTGAGGGTAAAAGCCATCAGATCTCCCCTAACGTGTGGAGTAATGATGCAGATCAGGAATACATTGTTCATTTTATTATTGAATTCGATCAGCCGATTAAAAAAATCGGAGGTTGGCTAAATGATGATCTTGTGAATTCAGACCGAATTGCGGGTAAAGATCTTAAAGATGCTGGAGTTTTTGTGGAGTTTGACACAAAAAAATCCCAGGTAGTTCAAGCACGCTCTGGAATTTCTCTGGTAAGTATAGAAAATGCTGCAGAAAACCTTAAAACTGAAATTTCTGAACCTTTTGGCTGGAGCTATGATGCAGTGGTTCAAAATCAAAAAGATGTATGGAATGAATATTTGGGCAGATTAGATATAAGTTCGGACGACCGTTTTGAAAAAATACGTTTTTATTCGAATTTTTACAGGACATTTAGCCGAAATACTTGGAGTGATGTAAATGGTCAATGGATTGCAGCTGATGGGAGTTTACAGCAATTCTCCGATCCCAATCACTTAGCCCTTGGGGCAGATGCCTTTTGGAACACCTTTTGGAACCTCAATCAGTTGTGGAACCTGGTGTCTCCGGAATGGTCGTCAAAATGGGTGAATTCGCAGCTAGCCATGTACGATGTAAACGGATGGCTTGCCAAGGGACCTGCAGGGATGAAGTATATCCCGGTAATGGTAGCAGAACATGAGATCCCTCTGATCGTATCGGCTTATCAAATGGGAGTTCGGGACTTTGATGCTGAAAAGGCCTTTGAAGCTGCTAAAAAAATGCAAACCACACCGGCAGAGGCTGTAGCCGGTGGTTTTGCAGGGAATCGTGACCTCATCCCCTATCTTAAATACAAATACGTTCCTTCGGATCTGGGGAGATTCTCCAATACCCTCGAGTATTCCTATGACGATTGGACAGTCGCGCAGTTTGCAAAATCTCTGGGAAAGAAAGCGGAATACAAAATATTTTCTGAAAGAGGTACATGGTGGCAGAACGCTTTCAACTTTGAAACCGGATTTGCACAGATGCGGGATAGTAGCGGAGAATTTGAAGAACCATTTGATCCTTTCCAGTCTGGAAAAAATCACCATTATGTGGAAGGCAACGCATGGCAACTCAGTTTCTTTGTCCCTCAAAATGTGCCTGAACTGGCACGGATGATTGGTAAGGAGAAATTTGTCGAGAGGCTTAACTGGGGCTTTGAAGCCAGTGAACCCTGGAGGTACAATGCTCCTAACGATCAGTATTGGGATTATCCGGTTGTCCAGGGTAATCAACAATCAATGCACTTTGCCTTCCTGTTCAACTGGGTTGATCATCCCTGGTTAACACAACGCTGGAGCAGGTCAATCCTTGATAGATACTACGGGGTCGGTTTGGCCAATGCCTATCTGGGAGATGAAGATCAGGGACAAATGAGTGCCTGGTTTATCATGGCCTCGATAGGGCTTTTTCAAATGGACGGAGGGGCCGGGGCCAATCCGGTGTACGAAATTGCCAGCCCTTTATATGAAAAGATCGTCATAGATCTCGGTGAAAAGTACGGGAGGGGTAAAGAGTTCATCATACAAGCAAATAATGCTTCGCGAAAGAATAAATATGTACAATCGGCCATTTTGAACGGAAGGATGCTGAATTGCTTTAAATTTCCGGCAAATGAACTGTTGAAAGGAGGGAGCCTCATCCTGGAAATGGGAGACCAACCCAATAAAAGCTGGGGAATTTCATGCGGGGAAAAGGACATGGAATGAAAAATAGAATTATTATCTTTGTAAGGTTTCACAAGGTTGTTAATGGAAGTTGATTAAAATTATCAACTTTTTGATTTATCCCATTCGGGGTTTTTTTTGAAGGCGTATCCGAAAATGAAAACCCCGAGGGGGATGAAATGCCATTAACAATGTGGTGAAACTTTACAACCTACCTTAAAACTCGAAATGTAGTATAAACAATAATTTCTATGAAATAAGCTTCAACTATCCTGATTATGACCTTTGTCCTGCTGGGTCTGTTCAGTTGCAAAAACAAACTATCGGCCGGTGATAAAGTTTCTGCTGCTCCTGAGCAGGAGAATCCTAATCATTATGATTTCTGATGATCATTCTTACGGATCTTGCCTTATCCGGACACCCAATATCGACCAAATTGCCAGGCAAGGTACTTTAATGGAAGAAGCCCGGGTTACAAACTCGATATGCAGTCCCAGCTGTGCAGTGATTTTTACCGGGAAGTATCTGCCGGGCCATGGACATTATTACAAACCTGAATTCATGAAAATGGGCAAAGACACATTCTACAACGGATATGTTACCGATGTTATCAACGACCTTGCGCTGGACTGGATCACCAAAAATAAGAATAATGGCCCCTTTAGTATGATTCTTCAGCATAAGGCACCAACGTAACTGGATGCCACCCCTGAATTATATTAGTGAATTTGGAGACAGGAAATTTGAGCTTCCGGAAATTTCTATGATGATTATATGAACAGTGAGACTTTGTAGCGTCAGCTCATTACCATAACCGGAGGTTATCTCGATATTCGGCATGATAGCAAGATCCCTTGTGATACCTATTCCGTGACTGGGCTCACATGGAATTTCAGAAAGGTATTGAGAACATTACGTGGGCTGGCTTGGGATGAAGGATAAAAGGAAGAGTATGAAAACTTCAAGAAAATAGAGAATAATGAAGAACTAATAAAAGGCAGAGCGGTACATGGGATATTCTGAGAAAACACGTCTTATACGACAAGCGTTTTATGTTCGAAGAATCATTCAGAACACCTTTGGTGTTACCATATTCCAGGGGCAATTCCTCCCAATCAAAGGATTGAAGAATATAAATTGAACCTGGATATTGCTCCAACCCTTTTGGATCTGGCTGGGATAGCTGTGCGGACGATATGCAGGGAGCCTCCTATGGTCAGTTACTTCAAAAAGGTTATGATGAGAACTGGAGGGAAGAGGTTTACTATCATTAGTATGAAAAGTCTTTTGGAGGAACTGCTCATTAAGGAGGGATCCGAACCGATCAATACAAACTTATCCATTTTTACGACCATATTGACAGCTGGGAATTATACGACCTGAAGGCAGATCCTGCGGAAATGAAGAATCTTTATAAAGATCCCCGGTATTCAGAAGAATTGGCAGATCTTAAGCAGAAGATGGAGAAACTGCAGAGGCAGTATAAGAATGAAGAGGCTATTAAACTAAATGATTCTGGAAAATAATTCAACACACGCGCTTCAACAAGAGGAAGAAATCAGAAATATAGGCTTAAAGGTTGGAGTTGCTTTTTCATTTGCCCAATCGATGACACGTCAATACCATTCCCGAAGGGGTGTACATTTTCAGGCTTAGGTCCCTTCAGCTTTTAGCTATCACGGCTTATTGTGTGTGATACAGGAGGGAATTGAGAATTGTATCCTTATATACAGTAATCTGAAGATTTTTTAAGAAATATTTTCGATTTTATCGGAGTAAAAAATACAAAAGCAATATAAAATTTATATATTAGCATATTGTTCATACATATCAACAAATAATATAATTTAATGATATTACTATGAGTCATAACCTTAAGAAAGGAATCAAAAAAGGGTAAAAGAGTTCAATTTCCGGCTCGATTTACCAGTGTCACAACAAAAGATAATCAGGGATATAAAAAGATTCCGTCCCTATGATTATAAAAAAAATCAGTAAGTTATTCCTCAACAAACAAAAAAATGTACAGCATTGGAGTTGATATAGGAGGAAGTCATATATCCTGCGGTATGTATGACCATTTAAATAAACGGCTGCTAAGAGAAACACTTGTGCATCGTAAGGTCGATACCATGGCCTCTAAGAATGCTATCCTGGAGAGCTGGTTTTCGGCTATCTCGGAAACGGTAAAAAGCATGGAACTTCCTTTCATAGGAATAGGAATTGCAATGCCCGGTCCTTTCGATTATTTCAATGGAATAAGCTATATAGCCGAGGTGGATAAGTTAAGCGCCCTTTACGAAGTGAACATACGGCAGAAATTATCAGTCAGGTTTGGCCTGAGTCCTTCCAAAATTCGTTTTATAAATGATGCCTCTGCTTTTTCAATTGCAGAGGCACTTACCGGGAAAGCATGTGGATATTCCCGCACCGTCGCAATAACACTGGGTACTGGCTTTGGATCCAGCTTTTTGGTGGATGCACAACCTGTTGTGCAAGGTGTCAATGTACCGGATGGTGGTTTTCTATATAATCACTTTTACAAGGGCAGACTGGCGGATGATATTTTTTCTACCCGCGGTATTTTAAGCCGGTATAATTTACTTTCGGGAAAGGAATTAAAAAATGTACGCGAACTGAGTGATCTGGTTGTTCACGATCAGGATGCCAGACGTGTTTTTGAATTATTCGGAGAGGAATTGGGGCAATTTATAGGGCCTTATCTCAGGAAATTTAATGCCGAAGTTTTGGTGATTGGTGGAAATATTTCCAAGGCGTATGATCATTTTGGAATAAATCTGAGCAGGCAGTGTCCGCAATTAGTAATCTATGTTTCAGAATTTGGAGAGGAAGCCGCCATTATTGGTAGCGCGCTGCTTCTCGAAGATGAATTCTACACTAATCTGAAGCCAACCTTAAAATTAATGTAATCCTCCGGATATGAACGAACAAAAAATGAACAAAATTTTACCTGTCCTACTGTGCTATATAGTTATGGGCTTTGTCGATATTGTGGGAGTATCTACAGGATTTGCACAGCGGGATTTTAACCTGACGCCGGCAATGGCACAGTTGATACCTTCCATGGTTTTTATGTGGTTTTTTATACTGTCCATTCCTGTTGCTATTTTACAGAATAATTTCGGAAAGCGAAAGATCCTTCTGATCGGGATCTTCAGTACGGCATTAGGAATGTTTGTACCCTTTATATATTACACTTATACTTCTCTTTTAATGTGCTTTGTACTACTGGGTATTGGGAATACTATTATTCAGGTGTCGTCCAATCCTTTGCTTCAAGAGGTGGTACAAAAAAGGAAATTTTCCAGTTTTATGAGTCTCTCTCAGTTCATCAAGGCTATAAGTTCTCTTCTGGGGCCATTAATTGTAGCTTACATGGTTTCCGGGTATGGAGACTGGAAATTGGTATTTCTTATTTACGGTGCGACTTCCGTAATCTCAGGAGTTTGGCTTTTATTTACACGTATTGAGGAAACGCCTTCTGAAATCAGGGCGTCCTTTAAAAGTTCTCTGGCCCTGCTTAAAAATCCACTGGTTGCAGCTATGGTACTAGCCATTTTCCTTATTGTTGGACTAGATGTGGGAATGAATACCAACATTCAGAATCTGCTGGTTCAGAAATTCGGTATTACCTTGGAGCGAGCTTCCCTGGGAATAAGTGTATACTTTTTTGCATTGATGATCAGTCGCTTTGCCGGTGCTTTACTGTTGGCAAGAATAGATAACCAGAAGTTTTTGTTCTGGTCCTCCCTGCTCACGGTGTTATTCGTCTTATTGCTGATTTTCGCAACCAATGCCACATTGGCCACGGTTCTCATATTCTTAACAGGGCTTAGTTCAGGAAACCTTTTTCCTCTTATTTTTTCGCTTACCGTCAATAAAATGCCTGAGCGTTCAAATGAAATTTCGGGTCTTATGATCATGGCGGTAGTCGGGGGAGCTGTAATTCCTCCTATTATGGGTCTGGTAAACAGGGCGGGTGGAATTTCCGTGAGTTTTGTTATCCTGCTGGGATGTGCGACGTATATTTTTATCTCAAACTACCTATTTAAAAAATACTCAAAATCAACAACAAGATCAGATCACTAATATACCTTCTCATTCTTTGAAATCGATTTATCGAACCTCATTTCTGAAAAAGATAATTCAGGTTTGCAACTGGTGCTCGAACCCTGGAACGGACAAGTAATTAAACAAGATTTATAATTTAATATTAAAATATGAAAAAGTCAATTTCTTTTATGTTATTAGTGCTTCTCTTCTTTTGCGGAGCATGTAACCAACATTCAAAAACCAACAAAGGGTTAATTAAAAAAATTCAGCAGGATGAATATTTTGCTTTCACCAAAGCAAAGGCTCTCGAAATTGTAAAAACCGGATTTAATGCCGGTGATGGTTACGGTGAGGTTTGGATTCGGGACTACAATACTTTTATAGAACTTTCAGCAAAAGTTTTTGAACCCGAAGTATTAAAGGAAAACCTGTTGGTGTTTTTTAAAATGCAGGGCGATGACGGAAATATAATCGATGGGTTTATTCCCAAAGAAAAAATTACCGGACATGGTTACGATTACATTTATTCCGATTTGGAACCACGCTATGCAGGGAACAAAAACACCGTGGAAACCGATCAGGAATCATCAATGGTACAAGCGGTTTATAAATATGTAAATACCACTGGCGACAAATCTGTTTTAAACGAAGTTGTTGCAGAAAAAACAGTTGCAGAACGGTTGGAATGGTCGATGGAATTTTTGATGAACCACCGTTACAACGAAAAATATGGTTTGCTGTGGGGCGCTACAACCGCCGATTGGGGCGATGTTCAGCCGGAACACGATTGGGGCGTTTACCTTACCGACGATACTCATTATGCCATTGATATTTACGATAACGCCATGTTTCTGATTGCATTGGAGAATTTAATGGAATTGATTCCTGATAAGAAGGAAAAATGGCAACCGGTTCATGATAGAATTGCCAGGAACACCCGAAAACATTTGTGGGACGAAACCAACAAAAAATTCATCCCGCACATTTATCTCGACGGTTCGCCATTTCCTGACGATTTCAACGAAAATGAAATTTACTATCACGGTGGAACTGCCATTGCAATTGAAGCCGGATTACTTTCAAAAGAAGAAATAAAAATATCGCTCGACAAAATGATTGCAAATGTGAATGCATCGGGTGCAGGTTCCATTGGATTAACGATGTATCCGCCGTATCCTGAAGGTTTTTTTAAAAACAAGGGAATGTATCCGTATGGTTATCAGAATGGTGGCGACTGGACCTGGTTTGGTGGCCGTATGATTCAGCAGCTTATAAAAAACGGGTTTGTGGAAGAGGCATACGAACAAATGCAACCCATGGTAAAACGGGTAAAAGATAACGATGGCTTTTTCGAATGGTACACTGTTGACAATAAACCAAAAGGCTCCGGTACATTTCGGGGCGAAGCAGGAGTGTTGTACAAGGCTATTTTAATGTTTGAGGATTTGGATAACAAAAAACTTAAGAAATGAAAATATCAATCATCTTTATTTTAGCCGTTGTTCTGATTTCATGTTCGGTCAGGGATAAAAGCAGTAAGGAACTTGCAGCAAAAATACTTGCAGATCAAACCATGAAGAAAGTGGATGATATGGCCAGGAATCTAATGAAAAATGGATTTTATGCGGGTTCCGGATATCAAATGGTTTGGTCGCGCGACATGAATACTTTTATCGAAATATCGTGCGAGGTGTATGATGTAGGAATAATTCGCGAAAATCTTTTATTGTTTTTTAATTTTCAGCAGGAAAATGGCGAAATGCTCGATGGTTATGTCGAAAGGGAAGCTTTTACCTGGGGAGATCCGCATCCGTATGAATCTGCTACAGCGCCCAATCATGTAGGATTTAAGAATACCGTTGAAACCGATCAGGAGACATCACTTATTCAGACAATAGCAAAATATATTATCAAAACAAATGACTATTCGATTCTTGAAGAGGAAGTTGCAGGAAAGTCCGTTTACCAGCGACTTGCTTTTTCTGTAGAATACCTTTTAAAGGAAAGATATTCAGAAAATTACGGACTGATTACAGGCGCCACAACTTTCGACTGGGGCGATGTTCAGGTGGAAGGTGGCGCAGTGGTGGATGTGGATTCACTGACCCATTGGAGTATTGATATTTACGACAATGCCATGTTGGTTATTGCTTTGAATGATATGGAAAAATTTGCTCAAAATGGCAGCGAAAAAAAACGATGGAGCGATATGAATTCAAAAATTAAATCAAACATCAGAACACATTTATGGGATTCAGAAAAGAATAAATTCATTCCGCATATTTACGTTGATGGATCACCTTTTCCTGAAAATTTTAATGAAAATGCCATCCATTATCACGGAGGCACTGCTGTTGCTATCGAAGCCGGAATATTAAACAATGAAGAAATAGCAACTGTAACAGCGCAGATGAAAGAGAATGTAAAATTATCGGGTGCGCCATCTATCGGATTAACCGTCTACCCACCGTATCCTTCAGAAGTGTTGGGAAAAAATGTTTCAGCGCCGTATGACTATCAAAACGGGGGTGACTGGACCTGGTTTGGCGGGCGTATGATTCAGCAGCTCATAGCCAATGGTTTTGTAGAAGAGGCTTATGAACTCGCGCAACCAATGTTTAACAGGGTGCTGAAAAACGGCGATTTCCACGAGTGGTACAAATTAGACGGAACACCTGCAGGATCGGCCGAATTTAAAGGATCAGCCGGGGTTCTGGCAAAATCTTACAGCATGTTTATTGCATGGGCTGAGGAAAATAAGTAACGTGATTACCTGAAATAATGGGAACATAATTTGGGTCATTGAAAAGGAGAAGTTTATTAGTAAAATTTAATTATTGGGAAAAGGCGGGATTTACAAAAAAGGGTTAAGTTGATATACATTCACTTAACCCTTTTAAAAGTGGCATCGATAAGAAGATGGTGGCAGGAAATGGGTTGTATTAAATTCAAAGATTCAAAAAAAATATTAATTACAGCCGATGGTGGAGGAAGTAATAGTAGTCGGAGCAAACTTTGGAAAAATGAATTAGAGTTATTCTCAATTGAGTTAAATATTGAAATAAGTGTTTGTCATTTTCCACCAGGAACAAGCAAGTGGAACAAAATTGAGCATCGTTTATTTTCATATATATCTATGAATTGGGGAGCCAAACCATTAACAAGTTTGCAGATAATAATTGACCTGATTTCTTCAACAAGAACGGAAAAAGGATTAATTGTTAAGGCAGAATTAGATAACAAAAATCTGTTTAATCGCTTGTTTACAAGTACGACGTATTTTGTCGTGGTCGTGTAATAGTTTTGGGATATTAAAACTCAAAGCTATGAAAATATTGGAATTTGTGAGTAAATTTTCTGATGAACAAAGTTGTAAGGAATATTTCAGGGATATTCGGATGAAAGAAGGTGTAGTTTGTAAAAAATGTGGGTGTAAAAAGCATTAATGGTTGATTTCAAAATGGCAATTTCAGTTCTCGCAATGTAATTTCAGGACAACCTTAAAAAGTGGAACCGTAATGGAGAATTCGCCTTTACCTTTTCGTACCTGGTTCCTTGTAATGCTCTTTATGACCACCACCAAGAAGGGGATTTCTGCTTGTGAATTGCAACGCCAGATAGGCCATAAAAGATATATGACTATTTGGTCTGTAATGCATAGATTACGAAAAGTTATGGGGAAACGAGATGATTTATACGAACTTTCAGATATGATTGAATTTAATGAGGGATATTTTGAAAACCAAGTGCCCGAACAGACTAAATCGAACCTGAAACGTGTCCGAGGTAGTGAACGACAGGTTAATGTGGCGGTAATGGCAGAGTCTACACCTCTTGAGGATTTAAAGTCTGGTAAAATATCAAATCATTGCCGGTACTTTAAAATGAAAGTTCTCAAAAGCCATATGGCTACAGAGATAGAATCCTTAATCAAGGATTCCTTGGACTCAAAAGCTATTGTATTCTCCGATAAGAGTACAAGTTATTTTAATATTGAAAATTATGTAGAAGCTCATATAGCTGAAAAATCAAATAAGCAAACAACCATTGTAATGCTGAAATGGGTACATATTGCTATAAGTAATGCAAAAAGAAACTTTTTAGGAGTCTATCATAAAATCAATGGAGAATACCTGCAAAACTATCTTGATGAATTTGTTTACAAGCTCAATAGAAGATATTTTAAGTCAATTTTTGAAAGGCTGGTGGTAGCAAGTGTTTATCCTTACTGGCAAACTAACGAGTAATCAAACAAAAATTATCCAAAAGGGATAGTAGTAAGTAAACAAGAAATTAATTTCATGGCGAATGGAACTATTTAATTAATTCAAATTAGTAAAGTTTATTTCGTAACAGTTACTAAGCTACAAAGGGAGCAAAACTCTGGACAGGGACCCAAGGAAAAGGGGAACGGATTTTAAGCTCAACCAAGGTAAAGGCAAAATCACAACGGTTCAAGTAGTGACGGCCGTCCAGAGAAATGTTGGTAAATATCTCAAAGCAACTGCTTCCAAACGCCTTAGCAAAGAAGAAATTGCAAAAGTATATGGAAAGCTATCTGAAAAGACTACTTTAATTACGGATAAACACCCTTCATACAGGGCTTTTTCCAAGGTCAATCCAACTATAAAAAGCGCTGCTGGCAAAGGAGCATGTTGACAAAAGTGATGGGAAAGTTCAACTGCAAAGGGTGAACAACGTCCACTCCCAACTCAGGACATTTTTAAGGCCTTTCAATGGAGTTAGTTCAAAATATTGCAAAATTAACTTAATTGGGTATAATGTTGGAGCAAATTTAAAAAAATTTGCTCCAACATTATCTACCGCAAGCTCAAAATAGATCTAGCGTCCTTTTTAATACGATGATTCATCCCTTGCTTAAACTTGCGCTAGCTGGAGATGTTAACTGGTATCAGGGAGAAGGAATGCAGATTGCACTTATCAATACCACACGCTTTTCCCGTTGATGATTTAGGATTGGCGATCTCAATTTTCTCAAAAGGTCCAGTCATTTTATTTTGTTCAGCTGGCCAATTTTATGAAATAAAAGGAAACGCCTGCACCATGAGGGCACTGAAAAAGCCCCGAGAATTTAAATAAAAAGGAGTAAAAACTGTAGTGTTTTTGCTCCTTTTTTTGTATCTTTTTTGCTGATTAACAACCAATTAAGTATGTTATTACAGCAGCAAAAAGCTCAATTAAGTGCCTATTCCGATCTATATGAATTAATCGTACCGAAAG
>Ga0307487_1000835_pt1 | contig 23177 bp, 15 predicted proteins | sample CBIW12metaG_FD_203665 | JGI IMG/M metagenome (GOLD analysis project Ga0307487, IMG submission 203665) | Sea-ice brine microbial communities from Beaufort Sea near Barrow, Alaska, United States - CBIW 1.2 | ecosystem: Environmental > Aquatic > Marine > Coastal | place: USA: Alaska | collected... | reverse complement strand
GAATTGATAAAAAAGTTCAATTTAAACAGCAGAAAATTGAACGAAAACTACCTGATGTGACACAATTTTTTTCAGAGGAAGAAATCAATGAAAATTATAAAAAGATTTATAGGGAGGTTCGCTCTATTTGCAAAGGTAAGAAAGCAAATGAAGATGGGGATTGATTAAACTCGAAGTTTCTTTTGAATATTTATTATTGATAAGGATTGCAAAAAATTCATCCTATATGTGGCACCAACCAATAGAATGAAACTCGGAAAACAAAATTTGAAGTATTTGGATTTAAATATGCATAAAAAACCACGGGAATTTGAAACTAGAAAAGAGTAATTCTTATGGGAATTACCCCCGCTTCTGAAATCCAGCTCTCATTGTTTTCTAAGGAAGATCCCCGTCATCATATTCTAATGAAAACGATAGACCGGCTAAACAAAACTGAAAACGGAAAAGTAAAATTTGCCGGAATGGATCTTGGCCGTACCTGGAAGATGAAACAGGAACGTCTATCAAATCGATATACAAGCAAGATTGATGAAATTATACGGATAATATGTAAATATTAATACGGCGATTATTAACAGTAAAATTAGGCTCCGAAATTAATTTTGAAGTTATTAAAGATCCCATAGATGGTAATGTATCCGGGGTGTTCGCTATTCAACTTTTTTTGTAAAGAAATTGGAAGTTTTTAATGGATCAAAGATGATGACGAGAATGAAAAATCGAAAGTCACCAGTAAAAAAACTTAATGAACTAGAATCATTTCAAGTACTGCTTAAAACTGTAAAATCAAACATGAAATGACTAATGAGTAAATCTCCAGTGTGTTCTGATTCATAATATGAATTAGATAAATGATTGGTCTTCAATTTTAAAAATTCTGGCTCCCTTTTATCCTTCTTCAAGAGTCTATTTACTCCATCCACAGTTTTTCCTAAGTTTCCATCTAATACATACCCGAGTAGGCATCCATTTTCATATTTACTGGATATAAAATTATTGATACCTGTATCAATATATCGTCGCTTCAGAGCTGAATCTTTCTCTTTTAGGTTTTTAGCCTCTATATGATATTCGTATTCTAAGCAAGAATTTATTGTGACCAATCTGAGGTCGATTCTAGGCGATTTTGCGGCAAATCCTTTTTCTTTTTTAAGTACCTTTTCTGTCAAGTGTTGCTCAACATTCGTGACAATTCCCCATTTTAATCGACGCGGATTTTCTTTGATGTATTGATGTAATTCCGCAGTAATGTCATTTTCGTCCCATTTAAGGTTGATAACCTTAGTTCCCAATGCTGTTTCATAAGATTCTATTAATAGCTGAAAGCATTTTTCTTCAAAACCTCTTTTGAAGCTTGCAACTATCTCTTTATTCAATCTCATCTTAAACTTCATTTAAAATCTCAAGAAGCAATTCTGTAGCATCTTCAATTGCCATCGATTGGGTCCAGAATCTCTTTTGATTGGGACGAACAATAAAAATTTCGTTTCCAGTTTTATAATTTATTTTTTTTCTAAAATAAATATTTGTTGCTTTTTTCTGCCACAATTCTTTGTCCAAATCTCTCAAGATGTCACCTATATTATCCTTGGATTCTAATACCTCTTGATTACATCCTTCGAATGAGATTTTAGTTATCATCAAAGGTGAGAAATGATTTACCCTTTCAAAAATGGTACAATTGGCATACATGTTCTGATTTTGTAAAAAATCGTTTAAATACTGTGAAATTTTGAATGCATAATTTTTAATTTCTTCTTTGTTAGTTGGGCCAAGCACAAAATCGTACTTCTTAATTAAGAGAGGAATAGTGTATTCAACAAAATTATCCACAATTAAATTTTCATCCTTTGAAAGATTAAAACATTTAAATATGTAAGAATCAATCTCTTTTTCCAGATCTTTTTTATTTTTTTTCAACAATTCATTTTCATCTAGCATTCTGTCATAAATAGCAGCCAAATCATACAGGTTATTTTTAGATAGAGAAAATGGTAATCGATAGACTTCATTAGGTTTAATTTCTTCCCTTTCTATTCCTATAGAGGCTGAACAGAGAAATAGATAATAATATGCTAGTTTTGAATTTATAAAACAAGTTAATCCTTTGAGTATTTTAGGGTCGGTATGACTAATTCCTAAAACTTTACTATTAAAAGAGCAATCAACATTCACGTACGAAGCGCAAATTTTCCAGTTCGACAGACCTTCTTTAATTAAAATATGTGGCGCAAAATAGGTTTTTTTAGCTCCCAAACGTCTGAAAGAATTTATTGTAGGTATCTCATCTTCAGGCACCCCATAATACTCAGAATATATTTCTCGTGACCTTTTTGTGAGTCCAGAGTTTAAATCTGAAAATGAATAGGAAACATACCTCTTAATATCTGTTGGGGCTATGTATTTATTGGGAATCTCATTATCTACTTTGGGGTTTTTGGTAGAATTATTCAAATACTGTAATCCAGAGCCTTTCTCAAAGTTTTCATCTGAAATAAACTGTTCAAGATTTTTATAAGAATTTAATTTATTGATTAAATTCATATCTCCGATTCCACCCCACATAGCAATTTTCCAAATTTTTGATGTAGGCTTTTTGCATTCGTCTCTGGGAAGATATTTTAAATCTGTACCATCAATGCTGACACCTTCAATAACATTGGATTTGATATAAGTTTTAGGAGCATAATAGATAATTGTATCAGTCTTTTTCTTTGGTGTATTTTTTCTGTAAAAAACAATACTGATAGGTCCTGTTGCTGAACCAAATAATTGTCCTCCAAAATTCTTTGGTGCATTTCGTAAAATTGAGAAATTATAAATTTTCTCTACATAACATTCATTAAAAAGCCACCTTCTAAAGTTTTGATACGTTATTTTATTGTTTGTGAGGATCTTGGTATTGAAAATCAAAGCAATCTCTCCATTCTCAGCAAATGTCGTTGCTTTATGTAAAAATGGAAGAACCATTTCCTTAGCAAAACCATGCTCATCGTTATAGTTTCGAATAGATGGGGATAAATTTTTTGTGCCAAAGGGTGGATTTCCCACTACCAAATCAAAATCAATAAGTTCTACCTTTGGATTCTGTTGAATAGTATCGCTACGAAATAAGTTATTCCCTTGTTCAACTAGGGTTTCATCCGAAGGGTCGTTTATCAAATAAGGCAAGCGGTAATTCTTATTTTGCCAAATTGTTTTTGGATTTAGATTATCTACTAAAGCCAAATAAAGACTAAAAGCAGCTACTTTTATCGATTGAGGATGTATCTCTATACCAAAAATATTATCAGTAAGCAGTTTCTTTAGTTCATTAAAGTCCGTAAGCTTTTTAGAATTGGCATTTTCGTAACGTTTTACCAAACGTTTGAAGCTTTCAACCAGAAAAATCCCAGAACCACAGGCTGGATCCAATATCTTTACATTGAAATTGTTTTCTGCTCTAGAGATTGGTAACTTTTCATTCAATATTAGCTCAACAAGAGATGGAGGTGTATAATACGTACCGGTATCTTGCTTTAATGTAAAATTTATTTCAGCAAGAAAATTTTCATAGATTTCACTCAATAATTCTATCTGAATTATACTGAAATCAAAAAGCCGCCAATCTTCAAAAAGATTTTTCTGAGAAGAATTGTCGCTTCCGCTGATAAAACACTTTTTAATAATTTGCAGATGTTCTTTTGAAATGGATTCACCCTTATCCACAGTAAAAACATTACCGTTGAAATATTCTTCCAGTTTTTGAAAAAGAGAATACGTTTTTTCCTCATCATCTAAAATATCAAAATAGGATTGGGCTCCATCCTTTATTTCAGAGTAGAATTTGGCATCAGTGGCACCTCTATCTTCCAAAAACAGAAGAAATAAAGAACGCATTATAATTTTATGGATAAGATTAATTTCTAATCCCTCTGACTGGAGTTGCTTTGCAGTCTGGGTTAATCTCTCTACAAGATACTTATCGACTCTCCTCTGAAGACTTATCTTTTTTCTAATTTCATATGCCTCTTCCAAAGTCCAAATAATTCCGGTATCAATGGCGATGGTGGAGAATAAATTTTGCAGTTCCTTTAATTTGGTCTCGTCGGAAAATCTGTAAGACTCTATCTCAAGCCTTTTTAATTCGTTTTGATAATCAAAGTCCTCAGATTGAAGTACAAGGGGTTTTTCGGCACAATTATAAATACGAATTTCAGTTTCTGAGTATACGTAAAGAAAAATTACTTTTTTGAAATTCCAGATTTTTTTTTGGATAAGAGCGATATCTCTTAAGGACAAATCATTAAAACTTCTGACTTTTTTTAGGAAAACGGCAGGAAAACTATTATTTTTCTCATCCGTACTAAAGTAAATCTCATCAATGCCATAATCTTTAACTTGATTTATGACAATAGATTGACTTTCAGAAATATTTTGTGCTTCTGAATGAATAGATATGGCTTTATCAAAACCTAATTTAACTATTACATTTAAATCTGCCATACTTTTTGTAAATCGAATAATACTTTATTTAAGTAACACTATAAAGTAACTTCAAATATAAAAATGATTTTGTAAATCTCGTAGTTCTGATCAAATTAAAATTTGGAAATATTCCAAAAATATGGAAACGCAATTAAAAAGTGTTTTCTCACAAGATAGAAAATTAAAAACCAATCAGTTCTGTTCTAATGTGTTTCAAATCTAACCAATTTGTAACTTAAAGTCCGAAGTGAGACCTCACCCGCAGGGCACTGTTTGAACCGAAATCAGTGGGAAGTCACTCCAAAATTGCCAACCGAGATTTGCGAAAACGAATGTTTCATTAACCACAAAACTGTCTTTGGAACACGAAACCCGCCTTTTGGGTAGGTACTGTTACCGGCTCAGTTTCTGTCTGCCCGAAGATGAGTCATTTCATCTTTAAAGTCTTTTGTCATAGCTGCACTTGAATTAGAATTAGAGTGTCTTGTATAAGGTTGTCTAATTCGGGTGCTGTAATTGAGTTTGGATTCATTCCCAAACTTGTATAATTTGGAGTGGGGTCGCCATGATGTGGCTTCCAAGAAACGCCATTGATTAAATGGAGTTTAGATATTATTGATGCTCTATCAACATTGTCCCTAAAAATAACTGGGAAAGTGTCTAAGAATAAAATTAATCTTCCATATGTTTGTTGTCCTGTCATGGATCGAATTTCCTTATAGAATTTGAAACGGAGGTGAGCTTCCAGAACATTTCTTAGCCATCCTAATACAGAGTCCTTCAAGGAATGGTCAGGGTTACTTCTAAATGCCTCTAGTGCTTCAATATGTTTGAAGTAATCAATTTTTACTAATTCTTCTAAATCACAAACTTCTAATTTTGACGCTTTGAGTGCAAAGTCTTCTTTAATACGAAGACTACATTTATTTGCGACTCCAATGTCTTTTCCAATTTCATGCAAAAAGTATTCATTGTGGCTCAAAACCACAACTTGCTTTAATTGTTGAAGCAAGTTTCTAATTATTCCAATTGTGTAAGTTCTACGATTGGTGTCCAAACTTGATAGTGGGTCATCAAAAATTAAAATTTTGTTTTCGCGGTTTGGATCAATGTCAAGTTTTGATAAAAAGAATGCTAAAGCAATTGTGCTTTTATCTCCTTCGCTCAAACATTCCTTTGCATTAAAAGGTTGATTAGGTAGAAAGGAAATATCCTTGTCGTCAATTGTCAGTTTATAAGCGATTTTGCTTTGTATAGCTCTGCCTTGTGGTGCTACATGAACAACATCATTAATTCTAAAAGGTGTTTTGAAAACATTGCCTAAGTAATGATTTATACGTGTTTGGTAGCTGCTAAAAAATGTTGATGCTGCTGTTTGTTGTTGTTGGGATAACTGTGTATAAGCGGTTTCTAAACCTCTAAGTACTTGTTTCTCGGCAGTAAATTGAGTGCAAAGGGCAACAATGGGATCTTCAAATCTTTTTTTTATTCTTTTTAGTTTATCAACTTCAAACTGTGCATTTACAGCAGTCAAAATTCCAGCACGAAAAGTTGCAATTGCAGTGTTGTAGGTTGACACACTTTGATTATATGTGTCTATATTTGTGTTTATAGTTTCCTCAGAGGACTGAAAAACTGTAGCGGTGGAGGTAGCTACTGCCAATGTTGGATTTTGAATTTTTTGTTGAAGTGCAAAAATCAAACTTTGAAACTCTGTTCTTAAAACGGCTTCGTCCGCAATGATGTTAAAAATTGGTAGCTGAACAGCATTTGGCAAGTGTGTAGCCCAAGAAATTATCCTTCCCGTGTTTGTCTGATTGATATTGTTTATCGCTTGTAAAGCTGCTTCTAAATTGAAACTTTGAAACGATAACAAATGTGATTGAAGTCGCAGAACTAAAGCGTTAAAATCTGCATTAAATTTGCTGATATAGGCATTCAGAATTTCAACGTTACCATCAATAGTCTGCTTGCAAAATGGACAAGAAATCGTAGGCTCATTTGTTGCTTGTTTACTCTCTATGTAAGCAAACCCTCGTTGCAACCAATTTTCAGGACCATCAAGTGTATTTGATGCTAAGTCTTGACAATGACTTGAAAACAAGCTTTCCAATGTGGTATTTTGAATAGCTTGGGATGTTGTCTGTAAGTCCATAATAAGAGAAGTGAAGTCTATTCTCGAATTTATTCGGGTCAATGGAGAGAGATTGTGTAAAGTTTGAATTATAGAATTGGCATTTGCACTCGCTAACGCAGCTTCAGCTGTCAGAATCTGTTGGTCTACACCAGTCGCATGTGTAACAGGAATTGCAAGAAATGAAGTAATTAAATCCGCAGTCAAGTTGTTGCCTACTTGCTGAAATAATTGTTGCTCAATATTTGTTAGATTTTGTTTTGATGTAACTTTTGCTGCTTTGTTTTGTTCAATTTGGTTTTGAATGGCAACTCCGTGTGCACCGATTACAAATTGATGAAGCTGTTTTTTATGTTCATCGTTAAAGTCAAATCCCGAATAAATATTTTCATTGACAAAATGAATGTCAAAAATCTCAATGTCAGCAAACGGTGCTGTCCAACCTGTTGCTCCGAAAGTATGAAATATATTTGGTGTCCCTGTTTGAGTTATTTGAGCTGCTTGCGGTGATGTATGATTTGTAGAAATTCTACTTTTAACAATTTCTGGTTTGTTGGTTGTCAAGGAGCGAAATACAGAAGTCAGTGTTGTTTTACCACCGCCATTATCGCCATATATTAGAGTCAGTTTATTAAAATTAACTGGTCCAGCAGCTTGATAGTTGCGGAATTTTCCAATAGAAGTAAGTCGTTCAATTTTATTTATCATTCTTAAAGTGTTCCTGTCAAATGTTTCTTTTATGCTGTCAGTTTCAAATTAACACGTTCGTCTTAGCCTTAAATCTGTTTTCATTTACACCCTCAAATTGTTCCGGGATAACAACGGTTTATTTTTCTTTTTTTGTGAATCTTTTAATCCATTAATCCACGCTCCCCTCAACAATCTTAATCTCCTCCTCACTCAGCCCATAAAACCGGTAAACAAACTGGTCTATTTCTGCTTTTACGGTTTTTCATAAAGTGATTGGGTTCCTAATAGGTTTTTATCAGGAAATCTATTTATAAAAGCATTCTTGAGCGCCTTTCCTGGCTTAAGTATGTATAATTTCCCTGAATTTAATACCGGTTCAATCTGCATGCAGCGTGGGGTTAGAATTTAAGGCAAACATCACTTAGGGATGCAGTTGCGGGTTATTTTTGTTAACGAGATCTTAAAAGTATAAAAAAAATTCAATTTATTGAGGAATATAAAGGGAAAGTGTAAAGAATTCAGAAAAAAACCTCAATATTAGAATAAATAGAACAACCAAACCATAAAGTATCCGCTGCATCATTAGCTCCTGGGAAATAACATGCACTAACCTTGCTATTCCCCAAAAGAAACGTTAAAATTGTACTGGCTACGATTGCACTACTCCTACTTCGCGATCTCAGTTTAAACTTGAATAAGAAACCTGCACTATGAGCGTAGAAAAATCAGATCTTGCTTCCGAACCCTTACTACAATTGACAAATTTTAAGGCTAATTGAATACGTGAATATAAAAGTGAGATTTAAAAAATTAAGAAAACTATAGAATGAACAAACAACAATTAGCAGCAAAAATATGGGAATCTGCTAACCAAATGCGATCAAAGATTGAAGCAAATGAATACAAGGATTATATTCTGGGCTTCATTTTTTATAAATACCTATCTGATAAACAATTACAATTTGCAAGAAAAGAGGATTTTTCGGAAGAGGACATAAAATCACTTTCGGAAGAAGATGCAGAAACGGTAGAACACATCAAAAGTAATATTGGGTATTTTATTGCCTATAAAGATCTGTTTTCTACCTGGGTTAATATGGGTAAGGATTTCGATGTGTCTAATGTGCGGGATGCATTGTCTGCTTTTAACCGTTTAATAAGTCCTGAGCACAAAAAATTATTTGATGGTGTATTTGACACCTTACAGACCGGATTGAGTAAACTGGGGGAAAGTGCCGGAGCACAGACAAAGGCGATTAGTGAGCTGATTCATTTAATTAAAGACATACCAATGGATGCCAAGCAGGATTATGATGTGCTTGGTTTTATTTATGAATATCTCATAAGTATGTTTGCTGCCAATGCTGGTAAAAAAGCAGGCGAATTCTATACGCCCCATGAAGTTTCGCTATTGATGTCTGAAATTGTTGCCGATCATTTAAAGGACAAAAAGGAAATTCAGATTTATGATCCCACAAGTGGCTCGGGCTCTTTATTGATTAACATTGGTAGCAGTGTAGCGAGACATATTGATGATAAAAATAACATCAAATATTACGCACAGGAATTAAAGCAGAACACTTATAACCTTACGCGTATGAATTTGGTGATGCGCGGAATTTTACCCAACAACATTGAGACCCGTAACGGAGATACTTTGGAGGACGATTGGCCCTTTTTTGATGAAAATGACCGTATCAATTCATACAATCCGCTTTATGTGGATGCGGTTGTTTCTAATCCGCCATACTCGCAGCAATGGGATTCCAGCCACAAAGAAACCGACCCTCGTTATGCACGATTTGGCTTGGCACCCAGAACAAAAGCTGATTATGCTTTTCTGCTGCATGACTTATTTCACATCAAACCGGATGGAATCATGGCAATTATTTTACCGCATGGGGTGCTGTTTCGTGGCGGGGAAGAAGGTGTAATTCGTAAAAAACTGATTGAAGCCAATCATATTGACACCATTATTGGGCTTCCTGCCAATATTTTCTTTGGCACAGGCATTCCCACGACAATTATAGTGTTGAAACAAAAACGTGACAATACAGATGTTTTGATTGTTGATGCATCAAAAGGTTTTATTAAAGTGGGCAAAAACAACAAGCTTAGGGCTTCGGATATAAAAAGAACTGCAGATGCTGTAATAAATAGACAACCGAATCCAAAATTTTCAAAAGTAGTAAGCAGGGAGGTTATTCGTGCAAATGAATACAACCTGAATATACCGCGCTATGTCGATTCATCTGAAAATGCCGAAAGTTGGGATATTTATGCGTCTATGTTTGGCGGGATTCCTGAAAAAGAAATTGATGAACTTACGGAATACTGGCAAGCATTCCCGGAATTGCGAGAGGATCTATTCTCAAACACCTCAGCCGCTTATTCCGAATTAAAAGTGGAAGATGTTAAGAACGCTATAACGGAACACGCCAATGTAAAAGAATTTGCAACTAATTTTACGGCTGCTTTTGGCGATTTTCACGATTTTCTTAAAACAGAACTATTGACCAAGCTGGAGTCTGTGCCTGTTTCTAAGGAAGAAACCATACTGAGTGAAGATATATTCGGGCGATTGAAAAAACTTCCACTAATAGATAAATACGAGGCATATCAGCTGCTCGATGATGATTGGACCAAAATAGAGATAGATTTGGAAATTATACAAACCGAAGGTTTTGCTGCCACCAAAAAAGTTGACCCGAACTTGGTGCTCAAGAAGAAAAACGGCAAGGAGCAGGAAGTTCAGGAGGGATGGATGGGTCGCGTGATGCCATTTGAACTGGTTCAGGAAACCTACTTAAAAGACGAGTTACAGCAATTGAAGCAGAAAGAAAGCCGCCTTGGAGAAATAACAGCTGAATATGAGGAAATCCTCGACTCGTTAACGGAGGAAGAAAAAGAAACAGATACAGTAAATGACGCAAAGGACGGATTTGTAAATGCGACTGTGCTCAAAGAAGCAAAGAAACTCAAGACGGAAATGAAGAAAAACGGGGCTTTCGAAAAGGATTCATTCGAAGCCAAAATTCTTAATGTGGATGATTTGCTTACTGAAGAAAAAGAACTAAAGAAACAGGTTAAATCGGAAACGGCAAAGTTGCATTTGTTGACAAAAGCCACCATTGAGGCACTTTCCAAACCACAGGTGGATGAATTGCTCGAACTCAAATGGATTAGCCCGCTTGTTATATCCTTGAACAAACTTCCGGAGGTGCTTATTGACAAACTGACTGCAAAAGTGCAGGCGCTTGCAGAAAAATACGCTGTCACATATTCTCAACTAACCGAAGAGATTCACGAAACCGAGACGGTTTTAGCCTCACACATTGAAGAGTTGGTGGGCAACGAATTTGATATAAAAGGGCTCAGCGAGTTTAAATCACTGCTAAAGGGAGAACAATATGTCTGAGAAGAACAAAAAACCGGAGATTAGGTTTAAGGGATTTACGGATGATTGGGAAGAGAAGAAGTATAGCGAAACCTTCAAAAAGATACCTAACAATACCCTTTCAAGAGATGAATTAAATTACAGTGCTGGTCTATCAAAAAATGTACATTATGGGGATGTTCTAATAAAATTTGGAGAATTATTAGACGTCGAAAAAAATGAAATACCGTACATCACAAATGATATTTTAGCAAACAAATTCAAGCCATCAAAGTTGCAAAGCGGTGATGTTATTATTGCAGATGCTGCCGAAGATGAAACGGTTGGCAAGTGTACAGAATTAGTAAACGTAGGTGAAGAAATTATTTTCTCAGGATTACATACAATTCCAAGTAGACCAACCATATCTTTTGCATCGGGATACCTTGGATATTTTATGAATTCTCCAGCATATCATACTCAGCTTTTAAGATTGATGCAAGGAACTAAGGTGTTATCAATCTCTAAAACAGTATTACAAGATACGGATATCAATTACCCAATTGACAATCCTGAACAATCTAAAATTGGCACTTATTTTAAAAACCTTGACCACCTTATCACCCTCCATCAGCGCAAGTATGACAAGCTGGTAACTATAAAAAAAGCGATGCTCGAAAAAATGTTTCCAAAAAATGGTTTGGATGTCCCTGAGATTCGTTTCAAGGGATTTACTGAGGCTTGGGAAGAGAAAGAGTTGGGGGAAATGGCTACAATCAAGACTGGATTTCCTATTGATAGCAATAAATTTAATGATAATGGAGAATATCTAGTGATAACTAACGGAAATATTCAAAACGATTCGCACACTGTTGATAACTCAAATGGAAACAGAATAGATATTGAAAATAACGCTTCACTCAGTGAATATGTATTAAATCCAAATGATATTCTTGTAACTATGGATGGAACGGTTGGTAGAACTGCAAAGGTGGTAGAACAAAAGCAAATTCTTGCTCAACGAGTTGGGAGATTAACAGCAAAATTAGAAACTGAATTTTTATATCAGTTTCTTAATACTGGAAAGTTTTTCAAGGAGATGTCGTTGATATCTCATGGCGGTACTATTAAGCATATTTCATTATCTGAAATATCCATTTTTATTTCCTATATGCCTTCGTATAGAGAAGAACAGAAAAAAATCGGCACTTTTTTCAAACATCTTGATACCCTTATCACCCTTCAAAAGCGTGAATTAGTAAAGTTGAAAAACATTAAAAAAGCCTGTCTTGAGAAAATGTTTGTTTAATTTTTTTAAAGAATTCAAATAAAGAAATTCAGATACCATGTCATTTACCACAGAAGCCGAATTTGAGAAAGCATTAATAGATATACTATTCAAAAAAGGCTGGGAGGCAGCCGTTTTAAAAAATCCTACTGAAGAGGATTTGCTTAATAACTGGGCACAGATTCTATTTGATAACAATAGGGCAATTGACCGTCTGAACGATTACCCGCTCACAGACGGTGAAATGCAACAAATACTGGAGCAGATTACATCGTTGAGAACCCCGCTCAAATTGAATGCTTTCATAAATGGAAAAACCGTTTCCATAACCCGTGATAATCCTGCCGACAGCTTGCATTTTGGTAAGGAAATCAGTCTTAAAATATACGACCGCCACGAAATTGCAGCAGGTCAGAGCCGTTATCAAATTGTCCAGCAACCAAAATTCAAGAGCAAATCAAAAATCCTGAACGACCGCCGTGGCGATTTAATGCTCTTAATCAACGGTATGCCTGTTATACATATCGAGTTGAAAAAAAGTGGTGTGGCTGTTAGTCAGGCATACCATCAGATAGAAAAATATTCCAATGCCGGTATTTTTGCAGGTTTGTTTTCCCTGGTTCAGATTTTTGTAGGAATGGAGCCAAACGAAACAGTTTACTTTGCCAATCCGGGCCAAGATGGGAATTTCAATAAGGACTTTTATTTTCATTGGGCAGATTTCAACAACGAACCCATAAACAACTGGAAAGATATAGCTTCCTCGCTTCTCTCTATTCCTATGGCACATCAGTTAATTGGTTTCTATACAGTTGCCGATGGTTCCGACGGGGTTCTTAAAGTAATGCGCAGCTATCAGTATTTTGCTTCCAATGCACTATCAGACAAGGTTGCAAAAACCGATTGGAAAAGTAAACACTCACTTGGTGGGTTTATATGGCATACCACCGGCTCAGGGAAAACTATGACCAGTTTTAAGTCGGCACAATTAATTGCGAATTCCAGAGATGCCGATAAGGTGATTTTCTTAATGGACAGAATCGAACTTGGCACCCAGTCGTTGCGGGAATACCGCGGTTTTGCAGATGAGAATGAAGACATACAGGCAACCGAAAACACAGGTGTCCTGGTTACAAAACTAAAAAGCCCAAACCCTGCAGATACCTTGATTGTCACTTCTATTCAAAAGATGAGCAATATTAAAGATGAAGAAGGTGGCTTTAATGCACATGACATTCAGCTGATGAATACGAAAAGGATTGTGTTTATAATAGATGAAGCACACCGTTCAACTTTTGGTGATATGCTTATTGATATTAAAGCAACTTTTTCTGCTGCCATATTCTTTGGCTTTACCGGAACACCTATTCAGGAAGAAAACCAAAAGAAAAAGAATACCACTACTTCAGTATTTGGTAAAGAATTGCATAGATATAGTATTGCAGATGGGATTCGTGATAAAAATGTACTTGGTTTCGACCCTTATAAAGTATCGACTTATAGAGACAAGGATTTAAGGAAAGCAGTTGCTCTTGAGAAAGCCAGGGCAAAAGATGAAAATGAGGCATTTAGTGATCCTAAGAAGAAAGAAATCTTCAATAAATATATGCAGCAAGTAAAAATGGCGGGGTATATAGGGGATGATGGGAATTATGTGAAAGGAATTGAGGATGAAGTGCCTATATCGCAATATGAGCGTGAAGAACATCAGATAAAAGTGGTACAGGATATATTGGATAATTGGATAACCCTAAGTCAAAACGAAAAATTTCATGCACTTTATGCAACAAGCAGCATATCGGAAGCAATTGACTATTATCGATTAATAAAACGTTTAAAGCCAGAATTAAAAATCACCGCTTTATTTGACCCCAATATTGATAATAATGGCGATACAAAATTCAAGGAAGATGGCCTGGTTGAAATCATAGAGGACTATAATAATCGGTACGAACAGGATTTTACGTTTGCAAATCACTCAAAATTCAAGAAAGATATTGCTGCAAGACTTGCCCATAAGGCGCCATATATTCGAATTGAGAGAACACCTGAGAAACAAATTGATTTGTTGATTGTGGTTGATCAAATGCTCACAGGCTTTGATTCAAAGTGGATAAATACGTTGTATTTGGATAAGATACTCAAATATGAAAATATCATACAGGCATTTTCTCGAACAAACCGCTTATTTGGACCTGACAAACCTTTTGGGACCATTCGGTATTACAGAAAACCGTACACGATGGAACAGAATATAAACAAAGCGGTAAAACTATATTCCGGCGATAAAGATTTCGGTCTATATGCAGATAAACTTGAACACAACTTAAATAAGATGAACGCAATTTACACTGATATATGTGAATTGTTCAGTAGTGCAGGAATCGAGAATTTCGAGAAGTTACCGGAAGATCTTTCAGAACGTGGCAGGTTCGCTAAGCTTTTCAAAGAGTTAAATGATTATTTAGAAGCTGCCAGAATTCAAGGCTTTAAATGGAGTCAATTAAAATATGAGTTTGGTAAGGGAAAGCAAAGGTCAGTAATTGATATGATATTTGATGAAAATTTATATCTGATTCTTGCACTTCGTTACAAAGAATTATTTAGCAGTGGTGGCGATGGCGGTGGTTCAGATAATGTACCTTTTGAAATTGATGGTTATTTAACGCAAATAGATACAGGCAAAATTGATGCAGATTATATGAATTCCCGTTTTGAAAAATTCCTTAAAATACTCAAAAAAGAAGGTGTTGAAAGCGAGCAAACTCAGCAGATTTTAGATGAGTTGCATAAATCCTTTGCTTCTTTATCTCAGGAAGAACAAAAGTATGCCAATATTTTTATTCACGATGTTCAAAGTGGCGATGTAACTATTGAAAGCGGTAATACCTTAAGGGAAAGTATAACGGAATATCAATCCAATGCTAAGGATGCAGAAATCCATCACATTTCAAATCTTCTTGGATTAAATGAAAAAAAACTTAGAAGCATGATGAATTCAGGCATCTCAGCTTCAAATATAAATGAATATGGACGCTTTGATGAGCTAAAGGAAACCGTTAATAAAGACAAGGCAAAGGAGTATTTTGAAAAATTGGAGGGCACTACGTTTCCGGCATTCAAAATTAATATACGAACACATAATTTGCTCCAAAATTTTATCATTAAGGATGGGTTTGAAATAGAAGAAAAAAATTGATGGACAAGGTATCAAGGTTTTTGAATGGATTTTACAAAAAAGATTTAATTATGGGAATCAAGGTTTATTCCCTAGTAATTCTGTTTATCACCTATACTAGTTTCGATATAACAGATTAGCTGTAATTAGATTACAAAGCTGGCTTTTTATTATTAAATAGCAAAGTAGGATCTATTAAAGGATAAACTTCATTCTGAACAATGGTTCCCTTTAACTTTTCAGATAAAATCCCTCTGACAGTAGAAATAGAGAGAGAAACTAAATTATGTAAAACAGCATCGGGAATATCATAACTGTTTTCTGATTTTGACTTAATTACATCCTTAAAAGGCTTTAATTCAAAAATATTTTCGACTTTCAATTCAGCAAATTCTTCTTTAGTCTCGATTATAATAATAACAACTGTAACCAGACAAGATAATCTTTCCTCCTTCTCTAAAATTTTAAAATTAAAACTACTTTGAAATTCAACAAAAGGCTTTTCATCTTTTTTAAAATCCTTTTCTAAATCATATTGTGAATATTTGCTGACTTTGATCTCAGCAAATCTCAAATTTAAAGTTATATTTTTATTATCCATTATACCTATATTGTTATAAAATTTGAATTCATTTCAGAAAATTCATTAGGCTTATTTTCGAAAGAAAAAATGTTTTCTGCACGTATCACTTCAATTAAATTTATATTGATTTCAATATGAGAATTAGCCATTTTAGAGACAACAGCATATTCACTTTTGGTCTTAATTTTAAAATCTATTTTTAGTTTATAGTTCTTTTCAAATTTATTTATAAAGGATGTATTGAACTTTTTTGTCCCTGCCATTAATTGACTAATGTATGCCTCAGAACAACCAATATTTCCTGCAAAATCACGCTGACTAATTTTATTATCATCTAAAAAATCATCAATTTCTTTCATTAATCTTAAGCTAACTAAAGCCTCATCAATTTTCATTCTATTATCCTCAATATATGAGTCCAAAGAATTACTTGAAGTTTTAACTACTTTTTTCATTGTAATAATTTTTGAATTGAAATTTTTGGAATAGAATTTATTATAGATAATATCTTTTTGTCGTTTTGTTGAGTTTGTTTTCTCCCATACCTACAAATGAAAAGATCTTTATAGCCTTGGTTTTTGCAGACAAGTGTGTAAAATCTATGATTATCTACTTTAATTGCATATATCTCACCAAATTCACAGCTTGCTTCCCAATTGAACTGGGATTTATTCGCAATATTAGCTTTGACAGATTCGATAACGAGTACGAACTTATTTGTTAGCTTAGAATTTCGATTAATCTCATTAAACTTTTTCGATAAATCAGAATTACTACTATTTAAATAGACTCTAAACTTATTATCTTCACAGCAATGGATTAAATAGAAATTTTCCAAAAACTTAACCTATTAGTTAAGTGCAAATATATAAGATTAAAATACAAATCCAATAACAAAATTAGAAAAACTAACTACAGCTAATATCGGTTAAGCGCAAATAGCGGGTATTCTAATGAAAAAGGATATTTTGGTGACCTATAAAAATCAACAAAGCTGACAAGTACGCATCCCTATCGATGGCGGAAAGTAGATTAACCTAAAACAGCAACTTTGTTATATGCAGGGGTTTAGTTCTCCGGGGCAATGTTACCATTCCAGGAGTTGTAAAAATAATGAATCGGCTAAAATGTGGATTAGCAATAGCTACTAGGTTATTTTATACCCATTCCGTAGTAGCTGATTCAAACAGAGCATCAAACCGGAACTGGAAGTAGTAGTGGAAAACATAATGGAATTTGAATTAACCGAATTAAACCAACGCTTAACGATGGAAATTGAAAAATGCGACATCGTAACTTATATTCCTTTCAAATCGCATTTTCTTTATAGATATTCTGCTATATCTTGATCAATATGTCCATATAATGAAAGTTCAAGCTTATTTATTAAAATACAAATCTCAGGATTTCTACCTTCTGCATATAAATTACGGATATCATTTGCAAGTTTAGTTCCTGGTTGTATAAAACAGTTCTCGCGATCGAAAGCGAATTTTGCTCCTATAATTTTTTTCTCAGAAATATATCCTGTCCAAATACCTCTAACAAAACCAATAATCCATTCTTTCTTTGATTTTGGATCTATTGTTTTAGTGTGAGACACAAAAAAACAAATATATTGATACATTTGTTGAGAATAAATAACCTTCTGAAAAATTATATATGACTCTGGATCATTGTTAAAAAGCAAATCAACCTCACCTCGTTTAATAAAAAAAGTAGGTATAAAAGAATCAATATGACTTTTTGAATATTGATAAAAGTCTTCATCTCGAAGTAACACATTTTTTCCGCCACCATGAACCGATCTAAATGCGTGAACACTGATTAATAAATAGTCGTTATTCAATAAATGTGAAATATTGATTTTTTCAATAAAACAATTTTTAATGGTTGAGTTTATTTCAATTTGAAATAGTTCGTAACATAATAAATCAGAAGCTAACGATATGAGTTGATCTAATTTATTGTCGGTATCAAAAATGCCACCCCTACCTACACTAGAAATTCCCTCTTTAAATAACCGTATAATTGATTCTGTATTATAACAAGAATTTTCTATTAAGAATTTTCTGTAGGATTGAATTAAATGTTTGTTTATTGTACTAATATAATCAACCGTTGTATCGTTTATCAGTAAGGATTGACGGTTAATATTAAATTCAAATCCTTTCGGATTATTTTTATTGGCTATATATCCCATTGTATCACCGCTAACAATTTCATGGATTGGAAAATCATTAGTTGCGGCAGCTATAAATCCGCATATACATTTATTTTCATATCGATCCGAGGGAGAAAGGCGAATTGGGTCATAGGAAGAATATAAAAAGCTAATTCCATTTTGTGATTTCCTAAAAACAATAAAAATATCTATAGTTATATCTTGAACTACTGAATGTGTTTCAAAAATATTTACATTCTCCCTTTGTATATAATCTATTTTGGCACCAAATAAATCACTGAGCTTAGGAAGAACTGGCGAATATGGAATGGTAAAATTGTTAGTGCCATATTCTACTTCAATAGGAATTTCTGAGCAAGCCATAATTCCATAAGAACCACTTATATTATTGATTACTTCACTAAGATTTATGTCATCTTTCAAATGAAGAATTATTGTTGTTCCTGGGGTTCTTTTGTTTTGTTCAAATAAAATATAATCCTTTAGTATATTGACACTAACCTGAAATTTTAAACCTAAATTTTCCTTGTTATATTTTGCGTTATTTATATATTCTGTGGTTTCGATAATTGCATTTTTGGAAATTGTGAAAACTGACCAAAATCCAATCCCAAAACGAGCAAGCGAAGAATAATTATCCTGAATATAATCTGGTTCTTTTGCTCTGCTGTTTCCAACAGTAAGGAAGTTGTTTAAAATAGTACTTCTAGACATCCCACAACCATTATCAATAATAGAAATTGTCCTATTTTCATTATTAAATATCAAATTTATTTTTGGCGAATAATTTTCAGCTTTAGAAGAATGAAACGCTCTATATCTACATGCCTCAACTGAATTTTGTAATAATTCCCTAAGAACATTTTCCGGTTTATTATTCCAAATCGAGTTTGAAGAAATTAATCCAATAACATTTTGCTTATTCATCCTTATGCCAAGTTGCTCGAATTCTTTCCCAGGAATTTCAAAACTTGTAGACACAGAGTCATTTCTTATCCTAAGTCTTTTTTTAGTTGATTGGTAATCTATGTCGCAATAATCTTTTATCCATTTTTCTATATAATAAACGGTTTTATAAGTTAGACTTAAAACATCCGGATCAGAAAAAGTTCCATTCATAATAATCTTCCCATCTTTAGGGCCGACTGCTAAATTTGATCCGATACAAATATGTTTCAAGTTTTCTGTTAATGATATCTTTAATTCTCTGTCCCCAGATAGCCTTATTCCTTCTTCTAATTGCTCTATTACTCCATCTATTACTCTAGTGTCACTATATTCAAGTAGATCTGCAATACAAAGTATACTGGCTAACTGCATAAGATTAAGTTCTTGACTATCCGAGGATAATCTTTTACCTAAATTGCGATGCAAAGCATTTAGAGAATAGTTGTGAGATTTATTTAGAAGATTTAATTGTTGAACAAAAGGCAAGGGAATTCCAATTGAATCTTTTTTTTTAAATATGTAAGTACCGCCTCTTTCCGAATGAGTTTTTCGCAAAAATAATTGTAGGTTTATATTTGTTTTCCAGCCTTCAATTTTGGTGAGGTTTAAATTATGAAGTACCTCATCTTCTTCTCCGGGTAAAATTGCCATTCCCAAATCATGACCATATGCACTGCAAAGTAAAAGAAAAGCTTCTGACTTACTTAAAGAAATATCATTTCCGTTCTCTAAACATTCAGGTAAAATGATTTCGGACATTCGTTTGATTACATTGTAACTATGATTAGCGTCATGTCTTGTATAAAAAGGGAAATAGTCCACAATTGTTGCTAATATAGGTGCAGTATTTTCTACAAATTGTATACATTTATTTGATAAATCGGGGTCCAATGACTTGAGATAGCTAAAAAGTTTCGTGCTTTTCAGTTCTAATATAAAATTCTGCATACATAAATGGTTAATGTTGTATCAAAAAAGTTTCGTTAAAAACTGTAAAGATCTATCTAAATAGATTTACAATGTCTTTCAATAGCATGACGAACAACATTTTTTTATAAGCAATGTCGTTTATAACTTATTGCTAATATTCGGATCATGAACGGTATGCCATTTATTTACTTTCAAATGTACCTAATCCAATAAGAACATTCGGTAGAACCAGATGACTTCGTAGCACAGCAAGCATAAAAAACACTGAAAGGTCGGCTTCCTTCAGATTCCCCCTTATGAAGGCCAACCTTGCCTTAAGCTAATGTTAGATAACTATAGACCCCCATAACGGATTACACCGTCTAGTAATAATGCACGGCACACAGCTAGATCAGTTAGGATAATTAAAATTTTAAAGTATAAAAATTGATACAGAACCGGAAAGACTAATTGCCAATAAATAGAAAAAATTAAATTAACCATTTAAAACGGCCCCTTCTCCCCCATTTCAATTTCCGTCACCTTCCAGCTGCCATCCTCTTTGATCAACTTAAAAGTTTCTGGCTGCTCTTCATAAACAGTTGAAAATCGAACCCAGGCAGACTTCCCATTTTCGGTTTCCTGAATCACCTCAAATGAAGAATCCCGTTTGTCTGCAGTAGGAACTATTTCCTGTATGTACATAAAGGAATCAAAGCTTTCTTTTGTGGTGTGCTTTTTAAGAACGGGAAAATCCTTCTGATAAAAACTCTCTACTACAATTTGGGCAGTCTCAGTATGGGATCTTTCAGCTTCTGTGCAAGATAAGCCAATCACCATTAACAACAGGAACAACATCTTCTTCATGATTTCATCAATTTGGGTTATTAATAAATTTCTTTTTGACCTTTAACTTTATATCCCGCTCTCCATTTTGTTCCTTGAGATCAATAACCACTACTTTATCTTCAGCAATAGAAAACTTGGGCAGGACATATACAAACCGGCTAACTTTACCTTTGGCAACTTTCTCCGGCACCCAATATTTATAAACTGGCTCCTGAACAAGTTTCTGCATTGATTTTTTCTTTCCCTTTTTCCTTGTCTCAACTGAAATGTCCAGCAAACTCAAATCATAATCAATTGAGGATCGATTATCTATTTTTAGCACAAAATACAGTTCATCCCTACGGAACACAATATTCTCCACTTTTAGCAACACATTTTCTTTTCGCGCCTGAATTTTGCCAATCTTGCGCTTACTTCTTAAAATATAGGAACTGAAATTCTGATAATAGGGTTCTATATCAGCTAATACTTCTTCAGCTTTAGTGGCTGAAATTAATGCAACGTCATCTACGTGTTCCTCTTTGAATTCAAGATTTTCATTCCCGATCTTTCCGGAGTCTGAAATAAAATAATTCAACTTATCCAGTCGTTCGGAATACTTTATAATATACGAAAAAATTGAACCATTTGTACTGATTACCAGCAAATTACTTTCTTTTCCCGGAGTAGCCTGGAGCAAACCTAAATGCTGGTATTTCTCGCGGTTATAGGTGAAGACAAAATTTTCTGACCCCGTAATTCCCTGCCGGATAGGTTCGGGGAAAAACAAGGCGACGTTTTTATGATCGTTGGCATAAATGGTGTCCAAAACAGGGTTTTGTGCTTTTATCTCTTGTGCAGCAAGATTGGTGAATGTTGCAATGACAAGAAAACCGGATATAAATAAATGTTTTTGCATAATAATGAGTGTTTAATTCCCTTGCGGGGATTTTAAAATGAGTTTGTAATTATTGGTTATGGTCACTGTTATATTCTTGTTATTTCGTTGGAAAACTTTTTTGATTCCCCCAACCTGCGGGAGCCCGGCAACATTAATATCCTGAATAACATCATCAATTACCTCCCGGCTGGCATCGGCCCGAAAGCTGTTTTCCACATAAAGGCCTTCACTTCCGTCCTGGAGATCATAAGCTTTCAGCCTGACCTTTTGATGGTTTATATTCTCGATTTCGATCAGGGCGCGATTGGTTTGAAAACTTATAAAACCATACACAGCAGTGTTTTTAGCAATGTGTCTGTTGTTTATTATTGCCGGTTCAGTGAGCCGCATTTTCAGCCGATAGCCGTTTTTTACGGTCTGGTTGCCGTCAACTTCCACATGGATTTCAGTTTCAGATTTTGACACACTTAAAACCGCGTTGTTAAGAACCGGATTGGAACTGTAAAAAAGCTGATGTTCAAGCCCCAGTTCTTTTGCTGAAACAGGTCCTTTCAGTTCTTCAACAGAATAATTTCCTTTAGGTTGTGGCCTTTCAACTTGTGCTTTATCCACATTACTGCGATAACTATTTTGGGTGTAATTAATCCTGCCAGAATTGTAGATGCTGTCCACAATTTTCACTTTTTGCTTCTCCCTTAAATCCGGATCATAAAAACCCAGGGAATCCAGTAGTTTTTCATCGTAAATACTGGGAGCGTTGGTCTCACGCACTTCCTTTAATGCGTTCACGGCATCTAGCTTTGATTTGTATTCCTCCTGCTCTTGTCCCAGTTCAGGCACCAGGGTTTGTTTGAGTTCCTTGTTTTCGTCGCCATCGCCTCCCAAAACCAAGGCCGAATACGCAACGATAAAAATTATCACTACTGCCAGCACGGAACCAAATACGATTTTATTCTTTTCGATTTTCATTGTTTATCTTTTTTAAGGTGTTTTCAAAATAGTCGGTGATCAGTAGTCCGTGGGTGTTTGTTGGGTAATTCCGGTCTACGACAATCAGGTTTCCGGTGGAAACCAGTTCATACCTGTCCACAACGGTTCCCCTGTTAATCTCAAAAATGGTAGTCGTTTTGAATTGATAAGGTTCTACCTGTAGGTCAAGTTGTGATTCTATGCTCAATACCTTTTGCACCAGGGAATACTGAAGCAGCCGGTTATAAACCCCATCGGCTTTTTTCTGTCGGTACAGATTATCAACGGAACTGTTGCCAAGCCAAAGTGCCTTTTCGAGGTTCCGCAGATAATTACTGGCGTCTATATTATAGAAATAATTGTGGAACAATTCCAAATGCGCCAGGGCTTCGACTTCCAGGTTCTCTTTTTGGGTGACCCATTTCAGGGGAATTACACTGCCATCGGTATTTATTGCGAAGGAGTTATTTAAAGCCGTGCGCTGTATATCGTACATCATCCAGCCGAATAACAGGCTCGAAATCAATGCTCCCGATACAACGGTAATTACCACAAACCTGTTGGTTTGCAAAACGCTGTAAATATTTTTGTAGGGTGTTTTCATTTTATTATTTGAATTAATCCGCCTTAGGCAGTAAAAAGTTTTAAAGTGAACGAGGTAGCCCTGGTGTATAATTTGAATTTCAGAATTACGATAAAAGCAATTGAACCTGCCTCG
>Ga0307487_1000834_pt1 | contig 23235 bp, 20 predicted proteins | sample CBIW12metaG_FD_203665 | JGI IMG/M metagenome (GOLD analysis project Ga0307487, IMG submission 203665) | Sea-ice brine microbial communities from Beaufort Sea near Barrow, Alaska, United States - CBIW 1.2 | ecosystem: Environmental > Aquatic > Marine > Coastal | place: USA: Alaska | collected... | reverse complement strand
CGCTGCACCCCACCTGCTCGTCCACCCGCCTGGGAATCAACGATGCACTCAGTAACGTGGCAAACGCCGTCGCCGACAGTGTCGAGGTACCCGAAAACTGGGGCTGCTGCGGATTCGCCGGCGACCGGGGCCTGCTGCATCCGGAACTCACACAAGCCGCCACCCGAGTGCAGGCCGCGGAGGTGGTGGCGCGTGACGCATCAGCACACGCCTCCTGCAATCGCACCTGCGAGCTCGGGATGACCCGGGCGACCCAGAAGCCGTACCGGCACGTACTCGAGATTCTCAACGAGGTATCGCGCCCCTCCTGATCGTGCCCGCTCGAATCAGAATCGAAAATCAGACGAGTACGACGACGGAGTGCGGCGCCAGCTGCAGCGCGTTGGGCAGCCGCGTCTGCACCGCAGCGCCCTCTGCGGCGAAGGACAGCAGCACGTCGCCCCCGCCCGCCGGGATGCGTACCGAGTTCGGCGCGAGGTTGATGAGCACGGTGCTGCGCCCCCGGTGCAAACGAAGCCAGCCTGCTTCCGCGTCGAGCTCAACGGCAACCTGGCCGAACCGAGGTTCGGTGAAGTCCGGGCGGGTGCGACGCACCTCGGCCAGCTCTTGATAGAACTCCAGCAAACGCGCGTGTTCGGGTTCGTCGATTTCGTTCCAGTTCAGCTTGGAACGCTCAAAAGTCTGTTCATCCTGGGGGTCGGGAACCAGCGCCGGATCCCAGCCCATGCGGGCGAACTCGTTGATCCGCCCGGTGGCCGTCGCTCGGCCGAGCTCCGGCTCGGGATGCGAGGTGAAGAACTGCCACGGTGTACCGGCCCCCCATTCCTCGCCCATGAACAGCATCGGCGTGAACGGTCCGAGCATTGTCAACGCGGCCGCGATCGCCAGCTGACCGCTGTCGAGGTTCGCACTCAACCGGTCGCCGACGGCCCGGTTGCCGATCTGGTCATGGTTCTGGGAGGCTACGACGAGCCGCCAGGTGGGCATCCGCTCGAGGTCGATGGGTCGGCCATGCGTGCGCCCACGAAAGCTTGAGTAGGATCCATCGTGGAAGAACCCTTGCGTGAGCACCTTGGCCAGGGCGTCGAGCGGTTCGAAGTCGGCGTAATACCCGGTGGTTTCGCCGGTGAGCGCGACGTGAACGGCGTGATGAAAGTCGTCACTCCACTGCGCGTCGAGGCCGTAGCCGTTGGCCTCGCGCGGCGCCACGAGGCGCGGGTCGTTCAGGTCGGACTCTGCAATGAGGGTGAGCGGTCGCCCGGTATCGGCGCTGAGCGCGGCGACCTCGACGGCAAGTTGCTCGAGCAGGTGCGTGGCGGTCGTATCGCGCAGTGCGTGCACGGCATCGAGGCGCAATCCGTCGACGTGGTAGTCGCCGAGCCACATCAGCGCATTGTCGAGAATGTACCGGCGCACCGGGTCCGAGTGCGGCCCGTCAAGGTTGAGCGAAGATCCCCAGGTATTGCCGCCGGCCTCGCTCAGGTACGGTCCGAACTGTGGCAGATAGTTGCCGCTCGGCCCGAGATGGTTGTAGACGACGTCCTGGATGACGCCGATCCCACGCTGGTGGCAGGCGTCGACGAAGTTCTGGTAAGCGGCCGGGCCGCCATAGCCCTCGTGCACGGCATACCAGAGCACGCCGTCATAGCCCCAGTTGTGCGTGCCATTGAACGCGTTCACCGGCAGCAGCTCGATGAAGTCAACGCCGATCGACTGCAGATGGTCGAGCCGGCTTGCGGCCCCGTCGAACGTGCCCTCGGGAGTGAAAGTTCCAACGTGCAGCTCGTAGATGATGGCTCCGGCGAGCTGACGGCCGGTCCAGTCGTCGTCCTGCCAGACATGGGCGGACGCGTCGAAGGAGCGCGAGAGGGCGTGTACCCCGTCGGGCTGGCGACGTGATCGCGGGTCGGGAAACGGCCCGTGTCCGTCAACGATGAATCCATAGTCGATGCTCCCCGTCGCGCCGCCCGCGACGGGTGGGCGGGCTGATTCCGGCAACTCCCACCAGCCGTCTTCCCGCTTGGTCAGTTCAAGCCGATCCTGGCCCAACTGCATCTGCACAGTCTGTGCGTCGGGGGCCCAGACTGTGAAAATCTGATCGTTCATGCGTGTCGTCCTGTGCGTATCGGAAGTGGAATTCGGTCATCAGCGGCGACCAGCAGCGCCACCGGATAGCGTGCGAGCACGTCGGCGACGCGCAGGCTCGGCCCATCGAAGCGCTCCTGCGTGAGCTCATTGATGTAGCTGCGGCCAGCCAGCGCAATCGTCGTATCGCCCCAGCCGCCGACAGCGAGCAGCCCGACCGGCAGCCGGGTTGCCAGCGTGATCGCTCCCCCGCGATCAAACGCCACGACGTGGCCCGCGGCGGGGCCGAAGGCTGGTACCGGGGCGTAGCGGGTGAAGAGGTCCGGTCGGTCGCGGCGCATCCGCAGGGCACGCGAGGTGATGAGCAGCTTGGCTGCACCCGTCTCGTCGACCGGGGGCAGCCATCCGCTGTCGATGCGGGTCAGCAGATCGCGACGCAGCCCGTAGTCGACCGGACGACGGTTATCAGGGTCAACGAGTGAGGTCTCCCACAGTTCACTGCCCTGATACACGTCCGGAACCCCCGGCATCGTCAGCTGCAGGAGTTTGAGCGAGAGCGAATTGCTCCAGCCCGCGTGCTGTACCCGATCGACCAGGCCGGTGACCAGGTCGCGGGTCGGCCCCGGCCGGACGGCGTCCGTGACCAGTTCGCCGAGCGCCGCCTCAAAGTCGGCGTTCTGCTGCGTCCAGGTCGTGGAAGTACCGGCCTCGCGGGCCGCCTTGAGCGCATAGGCCGCGAGCCGATCCCGGCCGGCCGGCCAGGCGCCGACAATCGCCTGCCAGAGCAGGTTCTCGAATGCAGCATCCCCGAGCGGATGCTGCGCCCGCAGTTGTTCCAGGGCAGCCTCGGCCTCGGCGGGAATCTCGGCAAACACCGAAATACGCGCGCGAACGTCTTCACCACGTTTGGTGTCGTGGGTCGACAGCGTCGTCATCGAGTGAGGAAACCCCGCCTGGCGTGTGCGCTGGCGGTCATGGAATTCGTTGACCGACACGGCGAATTCTGCGGGATCAGCGCCGACCTCGTTGAGCGAGGTCAACCGGCTGTACCGGTAGTAGGACCGATCTTCGACGCCCTTGGCCATGACCATGCCCGATGTCTGTTGAAAGCGCACGGCAGCCGGATGCTCCTGGTCCCCCAGCAGCGGCAGCAACCGGTCGATCTCCGCCTGGAGTTCCGGACGGTGCGCTACCGACCGGTCGGCAGCCTCCTGAATATTCTCCAGTCCGAGCGGCAGGTAGGAACGATAGACCGGAAACCAGGCCAAAAGCTCGGCCACGGCGTCGGCGCTGGACTCGGCGTTGAACTCGGCGTTGAACTCGGCGCTGCCCCCGTCGTTCGGCACCAGACGGGCGATTCGCAACACCTCGGAGCGCAGAATTCCATCGGCCACCGCCCGTTTGTTGCAATAGACCAGGTCATCCCACTCCACGGCGTCGCCGCCGTGCAGGCGTGTCTCCAGAGCATCGAGGGCGTTTTGACCGGCCGGATCAACGAGCACCCGGTCGACGTCGGCGAGGGCGTCATACCCGGTGGTGCCCGCGGTCGCCCAGCTCGTGGGGAGTTGCTCCGGCCCCTCGAGAATCTTCTCGACCAGAACGTAGGCACCATTGGTGGCCCGGCGAAGCGCATCGAGGTAGCCGGCCGGGTCGGCGAGGCCGTCCGGGTGGTCGACCCGCAGCCCCTGCACGAGGCCGTCGCGCACCCAGCGTACGATCTCACGGTGCGACTCATCGAACACCCACGGCACCTCAACGCGGATGCCGGCGAGGCTGTTCACCGCGAAGAACCGTCGATAGTTCAACTCGGCATCCGCCCGCCGCCAGTTCACAAGCTCATAATGCTGGCGCCCGTGCACGTCGGCAGCGCTGGCACCGTCGTCGGCGGTTCCGGCGGCCAGGGGGAAGCGGTTGTCGAAGTAGTGCAGCTCGCCGTCGACGAGTTCAAGCCGGTCGAGTTCTCCGGTCGAGCCGGCTCCATCCGCATCGTCACCGAGAACGGGAATGCGAACCTTGCCGTGCCCAAACTCCCAGTCGACGTCAAACGCCTCGGCGTAGCGCGACTGCCGGCCGTTCTGCAGCAGGTCCCACCACCAATCGTTGTCCGCCGGTGTGGCAACACCGACGTGGTTGGGCACGATGTCCACGAGCACTCCCAGGCCGGCCTGGTGCGCCGCCGCCGCCAGCCGGTCGAGGGCATCCGCCCCGCCCCGCGCGGGATCGACAAGGGAGTGATCGACGACGTCGTACCCGTGATCTGATCCGGCTTCGGCTTTCAATAGCGGCGACAGGTAGATCCAGTCGGCGCCGAGAGCGCGAACGTAGCCGACGAGTTTCGCGGCCGCATCGAGATCGAAACCCGCCGTGATCTGCAGCCGGTAGGTGGACAGCGGAACGGGAACAGGCCCCGTTACCGAAGAATCTGTGTCAGAGTTCATTGGTCGGGCTCTCAGCTGTGGCCAGGCAGCGTGATCAAGCCGGTGGCGGTAGCACCGGCCAGTGATGCTGCCACGGAGTGATCCGGGGCGGCTTCGGGTTCGTGGTAGGCGCGCAGAACCACGAGAGAACGACCGGTCACCGTTTGGATGGCCCCTGCCGGACGGGCGATGGAATCGGCCCCCTCTCCGCCGGTGTCCACCACAATCTCCCAGGCCGGCGCATATTCGCCGGGCGGAAGCGTGAATTCGACGTCCTCAGCGTCGGCGTTGAACAAGAGCAGAAAGTTGACGTCGGTAACGTCCTGTCCGCGCACGTCGCGCTCGCGGATTCCATTGCCGTTGAGAAACAATGCGACCGTGCGGGCGAGGTCTTCGTCCCAGTCGGCGGACACCATGGGTTCCCCGGCGGTGTTGAGCCAGACGATGTCGGGCAACGACTCGCCAGCCACCCGTGTGCCGGGACGCCCGTCGAAGAAACGGCTGCGTCGAAATGTCGGGTGCTCCATGCGCAGGCGGGAAACCGCCGCCGTGAACTCGATCAGCGGAACGTCGGTTTCGTCCCAGTGCACCCAGGTCAGCTCGGAGTCCTGCGCGTAGGTGTTGTTGTTGCCGCGCTGGGTGCGGCCCAGTTCGTCGCCGTGCAGCATCATCGGCACACCTTGCGACAAGAGGAGGGTTGCGATGAAATTGCGCGCCTGCCTGGCACGCAGCCCGCGAATCTCAGGGTCGTCCGTAGGCCCCTCAGTACCGGAATTCCATGATCTGTTGTGTGATTCGCCGTCATTGTTGTCTTCGCCGTTGGCGTCGTTGTGCTTCTCGTTGTACGAGACCAGGTCAGCGAGGGTGAAGCCGTCGTGTGCGGTGACGAAGTTGATCGAGGCCATGGGGCGGCGTCCGGAGTGTTCGTACAGGTCGGCTGAGCCGGCCACGCGGGAGGCGAATTCACCGAGCGTGGAGGGCTCCCCGCGCCAGAAATCGCGCACGGTGTCGCGGTATTTTCCGTTCCATTCCGACCATTGGGAGGGGAAGTTGCCCACCTGGTAGCCGCCGGGCCCGACATCCCACGGCTCGGCAATGAGTTTGACCTGGGAGACGATCGGGTCTTGTTGTACGAGCTCGAAGAAGGTGGAGAGTTTATCGACCTCGTAGAGGTCACGGGCCAGGGCCGAGGCCAGATCGAACCGAAAGCCGTCGACGTGCATCTCCGTCACCCAGTAGCGCAGCGAGTCCATGATGAGCTGCAGTACGTGGGGGTGCCGCACGTTGAGGGTGTTTCCGGTTCCCGTATAATCCATGTAGTACCGTTTGTCGTCGTCCATCAGGCGGTAGTAAGCCTCATTGTCGATGCCCTTGAACGACAGGGTGGGACCCAGATGGTTGCCTTCGGCGGTGTGGTTGTAGACGACGTCGAGAATCACTTCGATGCCGGCGTTGTGCAGGCTGCGCACCATGCCCTTGAATTCCTGTACCTGCTGGCCGAGGTCGCCGGTCGAGGAGTACGCGTTGTGCGGCGCGAAAAAACCGATCGTGTTGTAGCCCCAATAGTTGTTGAGGCCTTGTTCGACTAGGGTTCCGTCGTTGACGAATTGGTGTACCGGCATGAGTTCGATGGCGGTCACGCCGAGCTTCTGCAGGTGATCGACGACCGACGGATGCGCCACCCCCGCGTAGGTGCCCCGTTGGCTTTCCGGCACTGACTCCTGCAGTTTGGTGAGGCCCTTGACGTGCGCCTCGTAGATGAATGATTCACTGTAGGGCGTGCGCAACGACCGGTCACCGGTCCAGTCGAAGAACGGGTTCACGACGACTCCCAGCATCATGTGTGCGGCAGAGTCCTCGTCGTTGGGCGAGTCCGGCTCACCGAAATCGTAGGAGAACAGCGCAGGGTCCCAGTCGATGGTCCCGGTCGTCGCCTTGGCGTACGGGTCGAGCAGCAGTTTGTTCGGGTTGGACCGATTGCCGGCCGTCGGGTTGTAGTCGCTGTGCACCCGATAGCCGTAACGCTGGCCCGGCTGCACGAGCGGCAAGTAGCAGTGCCAGATGAAGGCGGCCGATTCACGCACCTCCACCCGCGTTTCGGTGCCGTCTTCGTCGATGAGACACAACTCGACGCGTTGGGCGGCTTCGCTGAACAGAGCGAAGTTCGTACCGCTCCCGTCAAACGTTGCGCCAAGGGGGTAGGCGTTTCCAGGCCAGGTTTCCATGAAGCTCCTCAGGATGAAGACGGGACACGGTCAGGTGCGAAGTTCAGCGACGAGACAGAGCGCAGGCGGATGACTGAATCACGCTTGGAGCATACGTTACAGGCATCCGCCGACGACTTTGGTCACCACGAGCTCCCCGCAACAGGCTCAGCCCAGCTGCTCGTGTACGAGCGGTGCCACCTGTGTGCCGTAGAGCTCGATGCTGTTCATGAGTTTCTCATGTGGCATGGTGCCGATGCTGTATTTCAGCTCAAAGCGGGACAGCCCAAGACCCTCCGCGACGCTGACGATCTTCGACGCCACGGTTTCGGGAGAGCCGACGAAGACGGCGCCGCCAGGGCCTGCCTCCTGCTCGAAACGTTCCCGTGTAGCAGGGCCCCAGCCGCGTTCGCGTCCGATACGGTTCTGCATGGCCTCGTAGTGGGGCCACATCTCATCGCGAGCCTGGGCGTCCGTCGCGGCAATATAGCCAGGCGAGTGCTCGCCGACAGGCATTGTGGGCTTCTCGAACTGCGCGAGGGCGCGGTGATACAGATCGACCAGGGGCGCGAACGCAAGCGGGGCACCGCCGATGATGGCGAGCATGAGGGGCAGGCCGTAGTGCGCCGCACGAATGACCGATTCGGGGCTGCCGCCGACACCGATCCATGTTGTGATCGACCCGGACTCGGTCGGCGGAAATACAGTCTGGTTGCTGAGCGCCGCTCGGGTGTGGCCCGACCAGGTCACCGGCGCTTCCTTGAGCAACTGGGTGAACAGCTCCAGTTTCTCATCGAATAGTTGCTCATAGTCCTCGAGATCAAGACCGAAAAGCGGAAAGGATTCGGTGAACGACCCTCGTCCGAGAATCACCTGCGCTCGCCCGTTCGACACGGCATCGAGCGTTGCGAACCGCTGATAGACGCGCACCGGATCGTCGGAACTGAGCACTGTCACAGCGGACCCCAGTCGAATCTGACTGGTCTGGCCGGCGATGGCCGCTAGCACCACCTCGGGTGCTGAGACGGCGAAATCCGAACGGTGGTGTTCTCCGATACCGAAGAAGTCCAGGCCCACCTGATCTGCCAGCACGGCCTCTGCGACAACATTGCGCAATACCTGCGGCGAGTCGAGTGGCCGACCGTCGGCGTCGACAGTGACGTCCCCAAATGTGTCGAGTCCCAGTTCAAGTTTGTGCGTCACGGATACTGCCCTTCCACCAACAATCATGTCTATGCACATGCATATACCGATGGAACCCTGGTCCAGCACAACTTATTCCGTGACCTGGATTGTGAACGATTAAAGAACCCGTCTCGGTGTGAACTAGGCCGAGCTGGCCGTGCGCCGGCTGGCGCGGGTACGCCACCAGGCCCAGGCCCGTGTCACGATGCGCTTGAGGAACGCGCCCACCCGACGCGCGAAGGCGAACTCCGTTCCGAGCACGGCGAGGCCCAGAAAAACAATGAGCCAGCCCGGCCCCGGCAGGGGAATGAGAACGAGGCCGATGACGACGATCATCGTGCCGAGCAGACCGACGCCCAGCCGGTAGGCCATCAGCAGGTAGGGATGCCCGCCAACCCAGGAGCGTGCGCGGCGCAGGGCACGACGCACCGGATGCCGCGGGTCGGTCCCGCTGGCGATATCACGGGTCAAACGCTCAGACATAGCACCCAACATAAACCACATGTCTGGGAGGTGACCAGAGCACTATCCGGCAGCGGCGCTATCCGGCAGCGGCGCTATCCGGCAGCAGTCCTACCCTTCGGCGGCATCGAGGTAATACCACTGGCGCCGGACATTCAGAAAACGGCTGGTTTCATGCTGCTGACCCGATATGCCGTCTTCCCGATAGTGCGCTATGAATTCAACAACGCCGTCTTTGTCCAGCAAACCGCCCCGTTCGGTACGAACGATATCGAGCCGCCGCCACGTTGTCATCGAATTCAGCTCAAGGGATCCAGGCTTAGTCGCCGAATGCCAAGTGCTCAACAAGTACGCAACGTCGCCGCTCGCAAACGCGCTATACCGCGACCGCATGAGCCATTCGGCCGTTGGCGGCAGACTAACGCCGCTATGAAAGCGACCGCAACAGGCGGAATAGGTGTCCCCGCTCAGGCAGGGACACCTCTGATCCGGAGCGATCATGGACGGCGACGTTGAGACGTGCCGGCGCGCGGACGTTCTCTACTTTGCCTGCGCGTTGACATAAGCCTCGCGTACATTTCCAGCGATGCGCCCACGATCCGAGACCGGCATGCCGTTGGCGGCCGCCCAGGCACGGATCGCCTGCAGTTCGGCGCGATTGGACCCGGCGGAACCGGTCCCGCGCGACTTGGCGGGGACGTAGCCTACTCTCCGTGCAACATTTGTGTATGTCTTCATTGCGGATTGGAATTCAGCGAGATTACCTGCTGATAGATCGATCTCATACGAATCACCATCAAATGCAAATGAAACGGTCGCACCGGACCCATTCTCAATAACGCTGCCGTCGAGGTCGTCAAGTAGTTGAACCGTGGTCTTCTTCATTCTGAGATTCTCCTATGAGGTGTCGTATGCATTCGGGGCGCAGTCTTTACCACTAACGAATTATGTCTGCCTCGCCTACTTTCCGATACCCGCCACGCGGTATTTCTTTTGCATTCACTGCTCAGGCACAACCGAACGCAAGAGGCACCCAGCACACCAGCCGGCGAGCAGAAAAACACAAAAAAATAGCCCCGACATTGTCGGGGCTATTTCCAATTTGGTGGATCCGAGGGGATTCGAACCCCTGACCCCCTGCATGCCATGCAGGTGCGCTACCAGCTGCGCCACGGACCCAGATTGTTGTTCCGAACCTCTCCGAAACAACTTTGTTAGCTTACAACACAGAATCCAATCTGCGAAACCGAAACTACTCTGCAACCTCCTGGGCGACCTCTTCTACGACCTCTTCTGCGGCGTCTGTCGACGGAAGTCCGGTCGGAATCACCGGGCAGTCCTTCCACAGGCGCTCCAGGGAGTAGTACTGGCGCTCTTCGTCGTGAAAGACGTGTACGACCAGGTCTCCGAAGTCTACGAGCACCCAGCGGCCGGCCGCGCGTCCCTCACGACGCAGCGGCTTGTGACCGGCCTCGATCAATTTGTCTTCGATCTCGCCGGCGATGGCGACGACGTTGCGCTCCGAACGGCCAGTGACGATAAAAAAGATATCGGCCAGGGGAAGCGGATTCGAAACGTCGAGGGCGACCAAATCTTCTCCTCCCTTGGAATCGGCGGCGGCGACGGCGATTGTGAGCAGCTCGAGGGCGTGAGGAGAAGTGGTCATGAATGGATCCTTGAGATTGTGCTGTGAAGCCTGACTGCGCTCACTGCGGTGATGGGAGGAAAGACGGAGAGCGAGCCAGATCGGCCCGCGAAGTTGGAATGCTGCGGCAGCACGCTGGAGGACATCAGAAGACGCCCAGCAGGTAGCCGGTCAGGAGCCCGAGAACGCTGACGGCCAGTGCCGCCGTCGTGATGACCAGAACCATGGGAAGCGAGGCACGCTGCTTCTTGGGCGGGGTCAGCATTCCTCGTGTGGACGAGTGCGTACTCACGGCGCGGCTGGCGCTGACCGGTGCCGAATCACCGACGAGTTGATCGACATCGAGCTGGTCCACGATGTGGTCCATTTCCGACGAATCAAACACACTCGGAGATGCGCCCGTGGATCCGAGACTGCGCGGTAGGTCGAAAGAACCGGTGATCATGATCTCGCCCGTATTGGAAATCGGACTCACGCTGCTGCCCTGATGGGGAATCGCCGGCAGAATGAGCGCGTTCGTGGTGGTGGGGATGCCGCCGGCCCCGATGCCACGGTTGATCAGTTGATCGAGCGATTGATCCGGCGGCGGTACCTCAGCCGGCTCGTCCCCTGTGTCGACCGACCAATGTCCGACCGGAGGTATCCACGCGTTGTCCGTGTTGGAGGCAGCGTTGTCGGCATCGACCTGGTCGCCCAGGATCGGTTCGGCGTGCATCTGTACAGATTCGGCGGCTTCGGCAGCGGACGCTTCGGGCTCGATCAGCTCCGCTTCTACGGTCACAGCCTCGACCGGCGCAGCCTCAACCGGTGCAGCCTCTTCCTGTTCGTCACTCGCGCGCAGGGCGCGCAATTGGCGACGACTCAAGGTGGGTGGCGCTGAAGCCGAATCGATCGGTTCTGACCGGGCGGACGCATCAGCTCTGACCGGAGCCGGGGCCTCAGCCGGGGCCCCCGAATCCACGGGTACACCTGACGCCTCAGATTCCTCAGACGGCTCAGACGCCTCAACGCTGTGGTGCCGGCTCGATCGCCGCGACGACACTGTCCGCGACGACTCCGTGCGCGACGACTCCGTGCGCGCTGACCCTGCCAAGGATGCCGGTCGAAGAGCCGCTGGGGTCAGCTCGGGAACGTCCACGGTAGGAGCTGCATCGTGTTCCACAGCGACTTGCTCGCCCTGGGCTCGGGCGAGTTCGCGCGCCTGACGTCGGCTGAGCGGCTGAGGCTCTCCCAACGTCATGCCACACTCCGATACAAATGATGCTTTGATATGTACTGGACAACCCCGTCGGGGACCAGATACCAGACCGGGAATCCTCGATTGACCCGTGCCCGGCAGTCAGTGGACGAAATAGCCAGTGCCGGAACTTCCAACAAGCTTACGTCTTGGTTCGGCAAACCTGAAACGCTCAGCTCATGGCCCGGGCGACTCACAGCGACGAAGTGCGCCAGCTGCCAGAGTTCACGCACATCTTTCCAACCCAAAATCTGTGTGATCGCGTCCGCTCCGGTGATGAAGAAAAGCTCAGCCTCTGGTCGTTCCTCGTGCAGGTCACGCAGTGTATCAATCGTGTAGGTCGGTCCGACCCGGTCGATATCCACCCGACTCACCGTGAACCGCGGATTGGACGCGGTCGCAATCACGGTCATCAGGTAGCGATGCTCACCACGGGTCACGCCGCTCTTCTGCCAGGGCTGCCCGGTCGGCACAAAGACGACCTCGTCGAGGTCAAAACTTTGTGCCACTTCACTGGCGGCGACGAGGTGCCCGTGGTGAATGGGGTCGAACGTTCCACCCATGACACCGATACGCGGACGACGATCTGTCACGTTGACGTCAGGATTCTAGTGGCCACCGGTGCTTGAAGTGCCACCGTGTCCGCCATGCGCCGCGGCGTACGCAGCAGCCTTGCCGCTGTGGCGGTTGGCAACATCGCGAAAGCTCCACAGCACAACGCCGAGGGACAGAAACACCACGGCCGCGACCATCGGGTAAGCGACGAGCGGCAACGGCAGGGCGACGTGCTCGACCTCGGTCAGTACGGCACTCACAAAAGACATCGGTTCTCCATTCACGCGCTGCGCCCATCCGGCGCGGCTTGAGGGGCTGAGACAGGTCGCAGGCCTGACGACTCACGCCCTCGCCTCATTCTAGCCGGACCAGCGCATCGGGGACTGACCTAGGCCCGTACCTGTCCGTTGCCGCGCACGATCCACTTTGTGCTGGTCAGCTCGGGCAAACCCATCGGCCCACGGGCGTGCAGCTTCTGAGTGGAAATGCCCACCTCGGCGCCGAAACCGAACTCGCCACCATCAGTGAATCGGGTCGACGTATTCACCATGACCGAGGCCGAGTCGATCTCGTTCAGAAAACGTTCTGCATTCTGCAGGTCGTTCGTGATGATCGACTCCGTGTGACCGGTCGAATAGCGTCGGATGTGAGAGATCGCGTCGTCAAGCGAGTCGACGACAGCCACCGAGATGTCGAGGCTCATGTATTCGGTGCCCCAGTCTTCGTCGGTCGCCGGGATGGCGGCCGGGTAAATCGCGCGGGTGCGCGCATCCGCATGGATGGTGACACCCGATGCCTCGAGCTTGGCGAGCACATCGGGAAGCAGGCGTTCGGCGGCGCTGCGGTGCACGAGCAGCGTTTCCAGTGCGTTGCAGACGCTCGGACGGTGCGTCTTGGAGTTGTGCACGATGTCGACCGCCCACTGTTTGGTCGCCGTTTCGTCAAGAAAGACGTGCACGACCCCGGCTCCGGTTTCGATGACCGGCACCTGAGATTCAGCCACGACGGTCTGGATGAGGTTGGCGCTGCCGCGGGGAATGAGCACATCGACGTAGCCGCGGGCCTTCATGAGCTCGGTCGCGCCGGCCCGGCCGAACGGGTCGATGGTCTGCACCGAGTCGGCGTTGAGTCCGGCCTCCGAGATCGCCGCCTGCACGAGATCGATGAGCACCCGATTGCTGTTCTCGGCAGCGGACCCGCCGCGGAGAACCACAGCGTTGCCGCTTTTCAGGGCCAGGGCGGCGAGGTCGATGGTGACGTTGGGACGAGCCTCGTAGATGACGCCGACAACGCCGAACGGAACGCGCACCTGACTGATCTTGATGCCGTTCGGAAGGCTGCTGCCGCGCACGACCTGACCGACCGGGTCGGTGAGCAGGGCAATCTTCTCGACCGAGTCGGCGAGGGCCGCAATGCGGGGCGCGTCGAGTTTCAGGCGGTCAAGCAGTCCGGTGGTGAGACCGTTGGCGGTGCCGGTATCGAGGTCGACTTGGTTGGCCGTGACGATCTGGTCGACATGGTCGCGCAGCGACTCCGCAATGAGCTTGAGAGCCTTGTTCTTCACCTCCGTCGGCGCCGAAGCGAGCGACAGGGAGGCAGTGCGCGCTGCCTCGAGGGTGGGCGTGAGCTGGGCTACATCGTTCAGAGACTGCAACATGCCCTCTAGTTTACGGGAGGGCGGGCCCAGAGACTATTTGGCTTTCCTCAGCACCGTGCATCGTTGACGGCGCGGGGGTGGGTTCGAACCAGGTACCGACCGGTTCACCGCGCAGGGCCTCAGCTACCAGTCCGGTCGCGGTGACGAGCACTGCGGTACCGGCCTGCGCCGCAACGCGTGCCGCCGTCACCTTGGTGCTGGCTCCCCCGGTGCCGACACCGTTGACGGCCGTTGAGCCGAATTCCATACCGTCCAATGAGTCGCCGGAGCCAACATGGCTGATGCGTTGCGCGCCGGGCAAGTGCGGCGGGCACGTGTACAGAGCGTCGACATCGCTCAGGAGCACGAGCAGGTCGGCTCCGATCAGCGTAGCGACCAGGGCGGCCAGCCGGTCATTGTCTCCGAAGCGAATCTCGTGGGTCGCGACAGTGTCGTTCTCATTAACGATGGGGAGTATACGTAGCGCCATGAGACGCTCCATGGCGCGCTGGGCATTGCCTCGATGCGTAGCATTGTCGAGATCACTCGCGGTGAGCAGCACCTGGCCGGCCACAATGTCATACCGGTCGAGCCGGTCCTGATACCGGAAGACCAACAGGTTCTGACCAACGGATGCCGCCGCCTGCTGGGTCGCCAGGTCGGTCGGTCGTTCCTGCAGTTGAAGGTATGGCATGCCGATCGCGATGGCACCCGACGACACCAGAACCACCTCGACGCCCCGAGCATGCGCCTCGGCCAGTGCATCCACGAGCGGTGCGATCTGACCGGAATTTTCGCCGCTGATCGACGAGGATCCGACCTTGACCACGATTCGTGCCGCCGACCGAACGACCTGCTGCGAATGCGCCCTCATCGGGCGGTAACTCCGCGAACCATAACGTTCACAACGCGCAATCCCACATGCAGCTGGCCCTCCGGCGAGAATTATGGACGCACAGTGCGGCCATCGGCAGCTTAGCGTAGCGGGCCAGGGCAGCGGGCCAGCGCAGCGGGCCAGCGCAGCCGGTCAGAGCAGCGCGTGACGCTCTTCGCCGACCATCGGTTCAAACCAGGTTCCGACATGCTCGCCGCGCAGGGCAGCGCCGGCCAGTTCAGTTGAAGTGACCAGAACGGCGGTGCCGGCTTTGGTGGCCAGGCGCGCGGCAACGACCTTGGTGCTCGCTCCCCCGGTTCCGACTCCGGTCGCCCCGCTCGAGCTGAATTCGAAACCATCGAGCGGGTCGTTCGCGGCGATGAAGTCGAGCTTCTCTGCCCCCGGCAGGTGGGGCGGTTTCGTGTACAGCGCGTCAACGTCGCTGAGCATGATCAGGAGGTCTGCCTGGATCAGGGTCGCGACGAGCGCCGCGAGGCGGTCGTTACTGCCGAACCGTAGACCGTAGACGGCGACGGTGTCGTTTTCGTTGACGACGGGCAGAATGCGCAGGTCAAGCAGGCGGTCGAGCGCGCGACGCGTGTTGCTGCGGTGCGGTTCTTTGAGGGCATCGCCCTCCGTCAAGAGCACCGTTCCGGCCGCGATGCCGTAGCGGTCCAAACTCTCCTGGTATCGAAAGATCAGCACGTTCTGTCCGACGGCGGCAGCTGCCTGCTGGGTGGCGACGTCATTGGGGCGTTCTTCGAGGTTGAGAAACGGCATGCCAGTTGCTACAGCGCCCGAAGAAATCAACACCACCTCGGTGCCACGACCGTACGCCTCCGCGAGGGCGTCGACGAGGGGGGTGATCTGGTCGGAGTTTTCGCCGCTAATCGACGATGACCCGACCTTCACGACGACGCGTTTCGCGCCCGCTACGTTAGCTCTGACTAAACCGCTCACTTCTTTACTTCTTCCGTTGTGTCGTTATCGCCGTCGATTGCGGCATCGGTCTCGGTTTCAATTTCAGTTTTGATTTCGGCGCCGGTTTCGGCGGCGTCGGCGGCGTCGGCGGCGGCCGAACCGGATCCCCCGTCGACAGGCAAGTCGACGTCACCGAAGCGCACGTCTTCGTTGTATTCCTCTTCGCCGGTCTGCCACATGCCGGCTTCACGCTCACGAATGAGTTCGGCGCGGGCAGAGGACTTCGCGTCCATCCGGCCGAAGTATTCCTCGCGGCGTTCGCTGCTCGTGCGCCGCTTGGGCTCGTCGACCCGAGGGTCGCTTCCGCGGGGAGCGCTGATGAGCTCGGCAGTCGACGTGAGCGTGGGCTCCCAATCGAAGATGACGCCGTGCCCCGGGCCGATGATGACGGTCGAACCGGCGATGGCACCCGACTTGTACAGCTCATTTTCGATGCCGATTTTGGCGAGCCGGTCAGCGAGGAAGCCGATGGCCTCGTCGTTGGTGAAGTCGGTCTGCTGGATCCAGCGTTCCGGCTTGGTACCGAGGATGCGGTAGATGTTGCCGAAGGTGCCACCCTCAACCTTGATGACAAAGCCACCCTCATCGACGGCCTTGGGACGAATGACGATGCGCGGCTTCTTCGCTTCGGCTGCGACGGCCTCGGCTCGGCTCTGCTCAACGATCTCCGCGAGGGCGTAGTTGAGCTGCTTGAGTCCTTCGTGGGTGACGCTGGAGATTTCGAACACGCGGTAGCCGCGAGCTTCGAGGTCGGCCCTGACAAAAGCGGCCAGCTCGCGGCCTTCCGGCACGTCGATCTTGTTCAACGCGACCAGCTGGGAACGCTGCAGCAGTGGCTTCTGGCCGTCGGGTACCGGGTAGGCGTCGAGTTCACCGAGAATGACGTCGAGGTCACTGATCGGATCGCGTCCAGGCTCGAGCGTGGCACAGTCCAGTACGTGCAGCAGCGCTGTGCAGCGTTCGACGTGGCGGAGGAATTCGAGACCGAGGCCTTTGCCCTCGCTCGCGCCTTCGATCAGGCCCGGTACGTCGGCGATGGTGTAGCGCGAGTCGCCGGACTCAACAACACCGAGATTGGGGTGCAGCGTCGTGAACGGGTAGTCGGCGATCTTGGGCCGGGCGGCACTCATGGCGGCGATGAGGCTGGACTTTCCGGCGGAGGGATACCCGACGAGCGCGACATCCGCTACCGTTTTGAGCTCAAGGTAGACATCGCCTTCCCAGCCGAGCGTACCGAGCAAGGCGAAGCCGGGTGCCTTGCGCTTGGTCGAGGCGAGGGCGGCGTTGCCGAGCCCTCCCTGACCACCGGGCGCAACGACCAGGCGGAGGCCGGGCTCGTTCATGTCGAGGAGCTGGTTGCCCTCCGTGTCCTTGATAACGGTACCGATAGGAACCAGGAGCTCGCGCATCTCGCCATTGTGGCCGTTGCGGTGGTCTCCCATGCCGGGGCCGCCGTTGTCGGAGCTGCGATGCGGGGAACGGTGGTAGCCGAGTAGGGTCGTCGTGCTGGGATCGGCCACGAGCACGAGGTCGCCACCGCTGCCACCGTTACCGCCGTCAGGGCCGGCAAGCGGCTTGAACTTCTCGCGCTTGACCGAAACGCATCCGTTTCCTCCATTGCCCGCTCGTAAATGCAGCGTCACGTGGTCAACGAATGTGGCCATGGAGTGCCCCTTTCAGGTGGCGCAAGAATTGCTTCAAAACACGGTGCTATGAAACGAATGCGGTAATCAAATGCGATGAAACGGCGCGTGCCGTAGAGAAAAGGCGCCGCGCTAGAAATTATGTGGTGGAGAAACACGTCAGGGCGGACCGAAGCCCGCCCTGCCGATATATCTGTGGAAACCTACTCGGCTGCCACCACGATGTTGATGACCTTGCGGCCACCCTTGGCGCCGAACTGCACTGAGCCGGCTTCCAGGGCGAAGAGCGTGTCGTCGCCACCACGGCCGACGTTGACGCCCGGGTGGAAGTGCGTGCCGCGCTGGCGAACGATGATCTCGCCCGCGCCGACAACCTGACCGCCGAAACGCTTTACGCCGAGGCGCTGAGCATTGGAGTCACGACCGTTGCGAGTGGAACTCGCACCTTTTTTGTGTGCCATCTGTTCTTCTCCTCAGGCCTTAGGCGATGCCGGTGACCTGGACGCGAGTGAGCTCCTGACGGTGCCCCTGACGAACCTTGTAGCCGGTCTTGTTCTTGAACTTCTGGATGACGATCTTCGGACCACGAAGGTTGTTCAAAACCTCGGCGGTGACCGTGACCTTGGCCAGCGACGCCCCGTCAGAGGTGATCTTATCGCCGTCGACGAGAAGCACGGCGGCCAGCTCGACGTTGCCGTCCTTGTCAGCCTTGATTCGGTCCATCGTCACGATGGTACCGACCTCTACCTTCTCCTGCCGCCCTCCGGCGCGCACAACTGCGTAAACCACTTTACGTACCAATCTCTGGGGAGCCCCAAAGGCTCCGAATCTGGAAATTCACTGTATGGCACGAACCGGTTGGCTCAGCGCACTCAGAAAATCTTGGCATTTGCGTTGATTTTGCCTAACGCACGCCAAGGGTTGACTTTACCTGATCCGCTACCCGCGGTCAAACCAACGGGACGGCGTGTCTGGAACCGCGGCGTGTCTGAAACACAGTGCGGCTCGTAGACTTCGATCATGGCAATACTTATTGACCAGCCTAGCTGGCCCGCGCACGGAACTGTGTGGGCGCACCTCGTGAGCGACTCAAATCTTGACGAATTGCACGCTTTCGCCGACGCTGCCGGCATCCCGCGGCGCGGTTTCGACCTCGACCACTACGACGTCCCCGAGGCGCGCTACGGCGATCTGGTCGCCGCCGGTGCCCTGCCGGTGAGCTTTCGCGAAATGATCGTGCGGCTGCGCTCCAGCGGGCTGCGCGTGACTAAACGTGAACGGCTGAGCCGGTAGGAGCGACGCTTCTTCCGGCCGAGCCGGAATGCCGGCCGCGGTCGACGGCCACGGTTGACGGCCACAGTCGACGGCCACAGTCGACGGCGGGCAGACCCGCAGTTCCCGCGCACGAGCTCAGCAGGGCAATCGCGGACATGGGGCAGCGCGGTCGGATATCGGGCCTGAGGTGCGCGCTCAGGGCCGGTCAGACGGTCATCCTGAGGGCCCGGGCCGAATAACGAAACGGCGAGCACCACCTTCTTCCTCGCGGAGGCCGATTGGCCATCACCGCAGGAGAGGGAAATGCTCGCCGATTGCGTTGTATGCAGTTGTTGCTCGATCGGGTCTGGTTGGCTTACTCGCCGCGTGACGGCTCGGTCGGCGCCGGCGCAGCTGTCGCCGCGCCGGTCGCGGTCACAATGGCCTGGCCGGCAGAACCGCCGGCAGTCGTGACGCGCCGGCTGCGCGTACGTCCCTGACCGGGCAGTTTCGGTTCCGGCAGCGAGTCGAGCACCGAGCCCAGCAGCTGATCGGTGACTTCCTTACTGGGACGCCGGGCGGCCGACGTCGACTTCTTCGCAGGAATGTCGAAGACATCGAGAGGTTCGGGGCGCTCGGTCGCGGATCCCTGCGCTGTCGGCTCCACCGACTCTGCTGCGGCCGGGCCAGCCGATTCCGCCGACGCGGTTGCCGACAACGCAACGTTGACCGGCTCCGACCCCGCCTGATCCGTGCTGGCCTGATCCGTGCTGGCCTGATCCGTGCTGGCCTGATCCGTGCTGGCCTGTTCCGTGCGAGTCAGTTCCGTATTGGCCTGACGGGCCTTGGCCTGTTCGGACCGCGACTGCTGGCCGCGCCCACCCTGGCCGCGTGACCGCGACTGGCGCCCACGCGAACGCTCACCGCGCGATGGTTCGGCCTGCTCGGTGCCGGCCTGCTCAGTACCAGCCGGCTCGGTACCGGACTGCTCGGTACCGACGTCCACTGCGGCGACCTGGTCAGTGCCGGCCTGCTCGGTGCCGGCCTGCTCGGTGCCGGCCTGGTCAGTACCGGGCAGTTCCACGGATGCATCTGCGGCGGCGACCGGCGTTGCGTCAGCATCCGCTGTCGTTGTACCCTGCGTCGACATGATCGGAATGGAACCGGTGCGGGTGATGGTGCGCGCGGCGATCAACGCGAGGGCCTGCTTGGCGTCCTCGGTGATGCCATGGGTACCCGCCCCGCTCTTGGGCCCTTCAGACCCGGCAGCTGCACCGGACTGTGCGTCGCGGTACGCGCCGTCACGCTGGCCCGAGTTGTCACGGTTGTTGCTGGAACCATTGTTTCCACCGTTGCCGTTGGTGGCACCGCCGCCGTTCTTGGCGCGCGGGCGGCGTTCCTGCGGCGGCTGTGCGGTCTGGCGGTGCTTCACGACGGGGTCGTGATGCACGATGATGCCGCGGCCGGCGCAGGCCTCACAGTTTTCGCTGAAGGATTCCAGCAGGCCCAGACCGAGCTTTTTGCGGGTCATCTGCACGAGTCCGAGGGAGGTGACCTCGGCCACCTGGTGCTTGGTACGGTCACGGCTGAGGCATTCGATCAGGCGACGCGAAACGAGGTCACGGTTGGACTCGAGCACCATGTCGATGAAGTCAACGACGATGATGCCACCGATGTCGCGTAGCCGCAGTTGACGCACAATCTCCTCGGCTGCTTCGAGGTTGTTCTTCGTGACGGTCTCTTCCAGGTTGCCACCGCTGCCGACGAACTTGCCCGTGTTGACGTCAACGACGGTCATGGCCTCGGTGCGGTCTATCACGAGGGATCCGCCGGACGGCAGCCAAACCTTGCGGTCGAGTGCCTTCTCGATCTGCTCCGAGATGCGGAACTCGTCGAACGCGTCAGCCTCGCCCTCGTAGGTTACGACGCGCTCGAGCAGGTCGGGAGCGACCTGGCTGAGATAGTTCTCAATCGTCGCGCGTACGTCGGGACCGGACACGACCATGCGCTGGAAGTCCTCGTTGAAGACGTCACGCACGATTTTGACCAGCAAGTCGGGCTCACTGTGCAGTTCGGCCGGGGCCTGTGCCGTCTCGACCTGCTCAGCGATGCTCGCCCACTGCAGGCGAAGGCGGTTGACGTCGACGGCGAGCTGCTCGTCGGTGGCGCCCTCGGCGGCGGTACGCACGATGACGCCCACGTTGTCGGGCAAAACCTCCTTGAGGATTTTCTTCAGGCGGGCACGCTCGGTGTCGGGAAGCTTGCGGCTGATGCCGTTCATCGAACCGTTCGGCACGTAGACCAGGTAGCGGCCCGGCAGCGACACCTGGCTCGTGAGGCGGGCACCCTTGTGGCCGATCGGGTCCTTGGTGACCTGCACGAGCACCTTGTCGCCTGGCTTGAGCGCGAGTTCGATGCGGCGAGCCTGATTGCTGCTGCCGGAATTTTCGGCGGCAGCGTCCCAGTCGACTTCACCGGAGTAGAGCACGGCGTTGCGACCTCGTCCGATGTCGACGAAGGCCGCCTCCATGCTCGGGAGTACGTTCTGCACTCGCCCGAGGTAGACGTTGCCGATGAGCGAGGCATCCTGGTTCTTCGCGACGTAGTGCTCAACGAGCACGCCATCTTCGAGCACACCGATTTGGATCTTGTTGTGCTTGGCGCGTACGACCATGAGACGGTCGACGGCCTCACGCCGGGCGAGGAATTCGGCCTCCGTAATGACGGGGCGTCGGCGCCCGGCGTCACGGCCGTCGCGGCGACGCTGCTTCTTTGCTTCGAGCCGCGTGGAACCCTTGATGCGCTGGGGTTCGGTGATGAGTTCGGGCTCGCGCGGCGGGCGCACCTTTACGACAGTGTTGGCGGGATCGTCGGTGCCGGAACGGTTTTCGTCGCCGGAACGACGACGAGCGCGGCGACGCACCGTTGTGGCTTCTTCTTCTTCGTCGTCATCCAACTCGTGCTGTTGTTGGTTCGACTGCTGCGAGCGGATGCCCGTTCGCGCCGGCGTGGGCAAAATCTCGGGCGCCTGGAACAGAAGGGAGAACGAGGGACTGGCCGGGGCTGGCGCCGCGTCACCCGTCGTGGTGTCTGCTGGGCTGTCGAGCGTGGCGTCGGTCATCTGCTGCGCTCCGGTGACGTTGTTGTATTCCGCGATGGTCACCTTTTCGGGTGCAGGTTCAGCATCGGGGACCTGCGCTGCGGGCGCCTCAATTGCTGGGGCGACGCTCGGCACGATGACCGGCGCCTTCCTGGTTGATTTGCGCGTGCCAAAAAGGCTTTTGCGTTTCTTGTTTTCGTTGTCTTCCACCATCACTGGTGCGCTCCTTGACCGCTGTGGATGACCGCGCCAACCACCGGTTACTCTCTCGTGCGAGATTTACACCTTCGTGAAAACCCTGCGAATGTTTTACTACGGCAACCGGCTTTGACCCCTGTTGGTGCTCGGGGACGGTGCTCTGGCTGCTAATACTTCGGGTCGTGGGACCCTGTTTCTGGGCGACTGTTGCCCATTAAGCTTCTTTGGCGTCTGCTTGAGCGCGGCTCAACGACTACCAACGATTATCGCATGCAATCGAACAAAGCCACGCCGTGCGCGTGGCATAATCGCAAGCGTGCCACAGACAGAGCGTTCTCAGCCTCCAGCCGGTCTGGCCATTTTTCTGATCATTGCCGGGATCATCGCGTTTGCTGCGGCCTTCGCTCTCACTCTTGACAAGATCCACCTGCTTGAGGATCCCAACGCTCAACTCAGCTGCAGTTTCAGTGTTCTCATCGGCTGCGCGACCAATCTGAACTCCGCGCAGGGCTCCGTGCTGGGCTTTCCGAATCCGCTCATCGGGCTCGCCGCCTGGAGCGTCGTCATCACCATTGGAGTGGCCATTCTGGCGGGGGCCAAGTTTGCCCGTTGGTTCTGGGCCGGCCTGAACCTCGGCATGCTAGCGGCAATCAGCTTCGTGATCTGGCTCATCGGCCAAAGCATTTTCGTGCTCGACGTGCTCTGCCCCTGGTGCATGGTGACCTGGGCCGCGACCATCCCGGCTTTTCTCGCTGTGACCCTGTACAACTTCAAGGTCGGCAACCTACCGGGCGGGGCATCCGTTCGGCGTGTGGCCGGCGAGTTGTATTCGTGGTTGTTCGTCATCACGATCGTTTGCTATGTTGCGTTCTTCGTCGTAGCTCAGGTCAATATGGACGTATTGAACCGGCTGTAGTCCGACACAACCCTCACCCGCTGCCGAACCAGTAATGGCCCCGTCTCACACTCGAGACGGGGCCATTACTGCGACTTTTAGTGGTTAGTCGAACCAGAGCGCGAGTTCGCGAGCGGCTGATTCTGGTGAATCTGAACCATGCACAAGGTTCTGCTGTACCTTCACTCCCCAGTCACGCCCAAGGTCGCCGCGGATGGTGCCCGGTGCGGCGGTCGTGGGGTCTGTCGTGCCGGCCAAGGCTCGGAAGCCCTCGATGACCCGGTTCCCGGCAACGCGGAATGCGACGATCGGGCCGCTTTCCATGAATTCGACGAGGGGCTCGTAGAACGGCTTTCCTTCATGCTCTGCATAGTGCGCGGCGAGCACCGAGCGGTCAGGTTCGACCAGCTTCATGTCGACAAGGGAGTATCCCTTGGCCTCAATGCGACGCAGAATTTCTCCGGTCAGGTTGCGGGCAACGCCGTCGGGCTTGACCAAAACGAGGGTTTCTTCGATCGGGGTATTCATACAATCTCCTTGTGCTGATCTCGATGCGTGTGATCTATTCTCGAGCCGGTGATCATGCAGTAGGTCCACATGCCGGCAAACAGTGCGCCAACAAAAAACATGGCCGGGGTTACGAACCCGGTGGCGATAATGGCCGCCTGCACCACCCAGCCGATCGCGTAGGACCAGCGAAAGCGAAGCAGGGCGATCAGGGCGACCATGGCCAGACAGAGCAGCGCGCCGCCGATGATAACGGCGAGCGGGGAAACAGGGCCCGGCTCTGTCGCGACCGACACGAGTCCGAGGGTGACCACGGCGCCCAGAAACACCACGATCGCTTCGAAGCCCAGCAAGATG
>Ga0307487_1000833_pt1 | contig 23238 bp, 24 predicted proteins | sample CBIW12metaG_FD_203665 | JGI IMG/M metagenome (GOLD analysis project Ga0307487, IMG submission 203665) | Sea-ice brine microbial communities from Beaufort Sea near Barrow, Alaska, United States - CBIW 1.2 | ecosystem: Environmental > Aquatic > Marine > Coastal | place: USA: Alaska | collected... | reverse complement strand
GGCCCCGCTTCTGTGTGCCCACACCTATCGACGTGTCAGGACAGGACGTCCTTGACCAGGGACTCGTTCTCGCTTCTCGACAGCGCCGACCAGAGATACCCCACCGCCAGAAGAACGAACGGCAGGCTCACCAGCACCAGGCCCATCGGGCTCAGTCCCCACGGTGTCACGGTCGGGTCGACACCCTCGGCGACGGTTCCCGCGAGCAGGCCGAAGCGGCTCATCAACAGGTACTCACCGATCAGGAGCCCCGAAGCGGCCAGAACCGGCGCGATGATGGTCTGGAACACGTTTTCCGGCCCCCGATTGCGGCGGAAGTAGACGATGACGGCCAGGCAGACCAGGATCTCGATCAGCACAATGGCGACCACGGCGAGCCCACTGAACCAGTAGAAGAGGTTGAGCACCGGGTCGAGCTGGAAGATAGCGAAGGTGAGGATGACCAGTCCGGTGAAGGCCGAGGTCACGAGAGAGGCCGCACTGGGCGCCCCGCGCTTGTTGACGCGGCTGAGCGGCCGGGGCAACGCACCGCCGCGTCCGAGGGCGAAGAGATACCGGCCGGCGGCGTTCTGGAAGGCCAGCAGACCGGCGAACAGGCTCGACAACACGAGAACGCTCATCACCGTGGCCATCCACGAACCCACATACTGGGTCGCGAGGCCGAACAGCACGGCGGCCGGATCGGCCAGCGGCACTCCGTCAAGACTCGACAGCTCGACCGTTCTCTCCACCACCGTGGATGACCCGAGCCCGGTGACCATGGCGAATGCGGTCAGCGCGAACAGAACCGTGATCACGCCGACCGCAAGGTACGTCGCCCGTGGCACGACCGTCTTCGGGTCCTTGGATTCCTCGCCGTAGATGGCCGTGGCCTCGAAGCCGATGAACGATGCGAAGGCGAACGCGAATGCGATGCCCGCCGAGCCGGCCAGTCCACCGGCGATGATCGCGCCCGGGCTGAAGGATGCCGCGAAGTTGAGTCCTTCCGGGCCCCCGTCGATGAGGATCGCGACCGCCGTGACGATCAGTGCGGCAAGTTCGAGCAGCATGAGCAGTCCGAGCACCTTGGCCCCGACATCCACGCTGAGCAGGGAGAGCAGTGTGACGACGCCCCAGGCCAGGAGCGTCCACGCCCACCAGGGCAGCAGCCCCACCTGGGCGGAGAGCAGCCCCCCGAAGAATCCATAGATGGCCAGCTGAATGGCCAGGTACGCGAGGATCGACACGAAGGCCGAGGCGCTGCCGAGGTGTTTGCCGAGCCCGCGGCCGATGTAGGCGAAGAATGCGCCGGCGTTGGTGACGCGCTGGCTCATGGCGGCGTACCCCACACTGAAGAGCAGAAGCGTGAGGCCGACGGCGAGGTAGGCGCCGGGGGCACCGGCACCGTTGCCGAGCACGATCGCGACGGGGACGGCGCCGGTCATGCCCACGAGCGGGGCCGCGGCGGCAACCACGAAGAAGACAATACCGATGACGCCCAGGCGCCCGGTGCGCAGGGACGTTGATGATTCGGATGGTGGCGTGGTGCGGGTGCTTGTCATGGGTGCTCCTCGTTGAGCGGCTCCCGGACACGGGAACCAGTACTTCAACTGTGGTAGAAAATCCCGTCAGGCACTTGGCGTTGCGGGAACGAAACTTGACGTAGAGCGAAGCCTCACGTCGGCGCGGGGCTACCCGCGCCGATAGGCGGTGGGCGGTTCGCCGAACGCGCCCCGGAATATTCGACTGAAGTGGGCGGCATCCAGGAAGCCCCACCGTGCCGCGATCGCCCCGACGGAGCGGTCGGCCAGGATCGGGTCGCGCAGGTCGCGGCGGCAGCGCTCCAGTCGTCGGCGCCGGATCCAGCTGGACACCGTGGTGTCCGCCTCATGGAACACGCTGTGCAGGTGCCGGGTGGAAATGAAGTGTGCTGCCGCGATACCGGCCGGAGACAGCTCCGGGTCCCCCAGCTCGGCTTCGATGTATTTGCGGATGCCGGCGAGCATGTCGGCGTGGGTGCCCGGCACCGGTTGGCGGCGAATGCTGAGTTCGTTCTCGAACATGGTGGCGATCAGGTCGACGGCGTTGTACGCCAGCCGGTGGCCGGTCGCGCCGGACAGCGCCTCGAGATTCTCGACGAGTTGCACCATGAACGGGCTGATCATGCGCCCGAGACCCACGTCGCCGGCCATCCGAACGGCGGTGAGCTGGGCGACGGAATCGACCGGGAGGTCGAGCGCATCGTGGGGAAACATGAGCACGAGCGTACGAAAATCCTGCTCGAAGGCGAGGGTGTACGGCCGATTCGTGTCGTACACGGCGATGTCACCGGGGCGCAGCGTCGCCTCCCGGTTGTCCTGCACCAGGATGCCGTGTCCGGACAGTTGCAGGTTGAGTTTGAAGTACTGCCGCTCCGACCGCGCGATCAGTGCCGGCGTGCGCAACACCTGGTGGCCGGTCGCCGTCACCTCCACGATCGACAACTCGTCGAGCACCCTCGCGCGGAGGGTGCCGCTGAATTCCTCGGCTTCCGAACGCACGTCAAGCGGCACGAAGGAGTCGGAGACCAGCGTGCGCCAGTGCGCAAACGTGTCGGCCTGGGCGGTGCGCACAGGCTCGAAGTCTCCACTGATGGTGGCGGATTCGATCGCCATTTTCACGGGAGCTCCTTTGCCGTTATGCACACACGCATTGACAGCAACATAGTCGCGATGGCGGCCGTTGTCACTTATTTTCAACACACGTCGAAAAAAGGATGGCCTTCAGTCGCCCGACGCCAGCAGTTTCAGGTAGCCGTCCAGCTGGCTGATCAGCCGGTCCGGCGAATGTTCGGCCGGAGTGAGCAAGGCCGTGATCTGGGCCCCGAGCACGACCGTCATCAGATGCCCGACGATGTCGTCATCCGCTACCACGGTGTGGACTTCCCCGGCCTCCCGCGCCTGCGTGAGACACGTTTGCAGCGCCCGACGCCACTCCAGCATCGCGCCGTCATGCAGGCTCGCCTTGGCCGGGTCCGTGAGCGCCCGCTGCCAGAAGGGGATGACGATCCGCGCCTCGTTGATGCGAGTGTCATCGAGCGGGAGGATCTCGTGGCAGTAGGCGCGCAGGGCGACGAGGCCGGTCGTGCCGGCCGTGGCGTCCTGCATCCGCCGGCTGGTCTGTGCGAAGACATGACCGAAGGCGGAGGAGAGCAGGTCGTCTTTCGTGGGGAAGTACGGTTTGAGCGCGCCGTTGGCGAATCCGGCTTCCGTCGCAATCTGACGCATGGTGGTGCCCTCGATACCGTGCCGGGCGATGATGCGCCAGGTGGCTTCGACCAGTGCGGTGCGGCGCTGGTCGTGGTTGACAACCTTCGGCATGGTGTCCTTCCTGCGGCTGTCCGCCGACGGTCCAGGCAAATGAATGCTTGCCTTCAGAGCTTACTGAGGCCTATTCTTCTACAACCATAGAAAAATACGTGAATTCGGCCTACGACAGCCCGGAAAGGGTACCCATGACCTCCGCATCCCTTGTCACTCCCCCCACGACGACCGCGGCGGGAGCGTACGCGCTCCCAACGGCCGCCGAGGTCCTCCAGGTCCGAACGGTGCTCTCCGAGGCGGGCCTGCTCGGTGACAGCATCCGGGTCGCGTACCTCGGGCTGCTGGATCCCGCACGCGGCAGCGAGCACCTCCCGGACGACCGCCGCTTTCGGGTCTTCCTGCACGATCTTTCCGGTTCCGCGCCCACAGACGTCACCGTGTCGGCGACCCACGAAACCGTGGAGTCCGTCGTGACGCTCGACACGTCACTGACCGGCGAACTGCCGGTGCTCGAGGAGGAGTTCGGCAGCGTTGAGGAGCTACTCTCGCGGGATGAGCGCTGGCTCCAGGCCCTGTCGGCCCGCGGCCTCGATGTGGCCACGGTGCGGGTCGCTCCCCTGTCGGCCGGCGTCTTCGAGTACCCGGAGGAGAAGGGACGGCGCATTCTGCGGGGCCTCGCCTTCGTGCAGAATTTTCCGGAGGACAGCGCCTGGGCGCATCCGGTTGACGGGCTGGTGGCATACGTCGACGTCGTCGGGATGACCGTCGACCAGGTCATCGACTACGGCGTCATTCCCATCCCGGCCGAGCACGGCAACTACACCGACCCCACCCTCACCGGCCCGCTCCGGGAGACGCTGAAGCCGATCAGCATCACGCAGCCGGAGGGCCCGAGCTTCTCGGTGACGGGGGGCAACCACATCGAGTGGGAGAAGTGGAGCCTCGACGTGGGCTTTGACGTGCGCGAAGGGGTCGTGCTGCACAACATCGGTTTCGACGACGCCGGAGTGCGGCGCCCGATCATCCGTCGCGCCTCCATCGCCGAGATGGTCGTCCCCTACGGCGACCCGGCGCCGGTCCGGTCGTGGCAGAACTACTTCGACACCGGCGAGTACCTGGTCGGCCAGTACGCCAATTCGCTCGAACTCGGCTGCGATTGCCTCGGAGACATCACCTATCTGAGCCCGGTGATCACCGACGGCTTCGGAAACCCGCGGGAGATCCGCAACGGCATCTGCATGCACGAAGAGGACTGGGGCATCCTGGCCAAGCACACCGATCTGTGGAGCGGCATCGACTACACGAGACGCAACCGCCGCCTGGTGATTTCATTCTTCACCACCGTGGGCAACTACGACTACGGCTTCTACTGGTACCTGTACCTCGACGGCACGATCGAGTTCGAGGCGAAGGCCACCGGCGTCGTCTTCACGAGCGCGTACCCGGGCAAGGGCTACCCCTACGCCTCCGAACTCGCCCCCGGCCTGGGTGCTCCGTTCCACCAGCACCTGTTCAGCGCCCGGCTCGACATGTGCGTCGACGGGCCGGGCAACCGGGTCGAAGAAGAGGAGGCCGTGCGTGTGCCCATGGGTGTGGGAAACGAACGCGGAAACGCGTTCTCCCGCAAACGCACCCTGCTGGCGCGGGAATCCGACGCCGTGCGCGAGGCGGACATGCGCAGCGGGCGCACCTGGCTCATCTCCAACCCGAACAGCCTCAACCGTTTGGGCGAAGCCGTCGGCTACAAGCTCTACCCCGAGGGACAGCCGACCCTGCTTGCGGACCCGGATTCCTCGGTGGCCAAGCGGGCCGCGTTCGCCACGAAGGACCTGTGGGTCACCCGCTTCGCCGAGACGGAGCGCTACCCCACCGGCGATTTCGTCAACCAGCACGCCGGTGGGGCCGGACTGCCGGAGTACATGAAGCAGAACAGGGACATCGACGGCCAGGACATCGTCGTGTGGCACACGTTCGGCCTCACGCACTATCCCCGCGTCGAGGATTGGCCGATCATGCCCGTCGACACGGCGGGGTTCAAGCTCCGGCCCGAGGGATTCTTCGACCGCAGCCCCGTGCTGGATGTTCCGGCGAGCGCGCCGGCCGACGAGGGTCACTGCGCGTGCTGAGTAGCCGCTAGCACCGGGGCCCGAGGCCGCGATGGTTGACAATGTTGTTCTCCGTGCCGCGGTGGCGGTGCTGTTGCTGGCGGCGCTGGCCTATTCACTGGTACGCGCCGCCGGCAGCGCGTCGCGTTATGCCCGCGTCGACTTCGGGCTGAAGTCCCTGATGTCGGCCACCATGCTGGCCATGTTGTTAGGTGCGGCCTGGCCCGTGGCTCCGACCGTCGTGGTCTTCGCCGCGGCCGCCTGGTGGTTCGCCATCCAGGCAACGGTGCATCCCTCGTCCCGCGCCGGCTGCGCGGGACGAGCGGGCCGCGCGACCTGCGTGTACCACGGCGTGATGATGGCGGCCACGGCGGTCATGGCGGCCTCCATGCTCACTGTCGGTGGGGTCGCGGCCGCGGCGAGCGCCGTGGCGGCCACCGACAGCGAGCTGACCGGCGTCCACGCGCGGCACGGCGGCGGGTGGAGCCTGCCCGTGGGCGGGTTCACGTTCGACCCGGGCCTGCTCGGCACGGTGTTCTTCGCCGTCGCCGGCGGCTGGTGGGCGATTCGTCTCCTTCGGTCTGCCCGCACCGGTCACGGCGGCACGGGTCTTCACCGTGCCGATCTGGCCGCTGAACTTGCCGGTGCCGCGACGATGCTGGTGATGTTCGCCGCATAGCCAGAAACGCATAGCCAGACAGAGGGCCGGAACCGGTTTCCCGGTCCCGGCCCTCTGTCGGTAACGCCCTGTCTTAGCCGTTGATCACCTGCGGAACGCCCAGCGCCTTGAGACCGTCGACGCCGAACTCGAGTCCGTAGCCGGACTGCTTCGAGCCACCGAACGGGATCATCGGGTGCACACCGCCGTGGGAGTTGATCCACACGGTTCCGGTCTCCATGCGTGCGGCGACCTCACGGGCCTTCGCCACGTCGGCCGACCAGACGGAACCGCCGAGGCCGACGTCCACGCCGTTCGCCATGGCGATGGCCTCGTCGATGCTGCTGTAGCGGATGATCGGCAACGCGGGCCCGAACTGTTCCTCGGCCACCAGGGGGTTGTCATTGTCGATGTCGGCGATGAGCGTGGTCGGGTAGAAGAATCCTGGTGCTCCGGCCGCGGGGTTGCCGCCGAGAAGCACGCGGGCACCGGATGCCTTCGCCGCATCGACGAGGCCGGCGACAATGTCGAACTGCGCCTTGTTCTGCAGCGGGCCGAGCAGGTTGTTCTCGTCGACCCCCACGCCCATCGGAATGGCGGCGGCGACCGCGGTGAGTGCCGTGCACACGTCCTCGTAAATGTCGTCGTGCACATAGAGGCGCTTGAGCGCCGCGCAGGTCTGGCCGGTGTTGATGAAGGCTCCCCAGAACAGGCCCTCGGCGATCGCGGTCGGGTCGGCATCCGGCAGCACGATTCCGGCGTCGTTGCCGCCGAGCTCGAGTGTGAGGCGCTTGACCGTGTCGGCGGAGCTGCGGATGATGGCCTTGCCGGTCGCGGTCGATCCGGTGAACATGACCTTGCCGATGTCGGGGTGTGAGGACAGGCGCGCGCCGACCTCACGGTCGCCGGACACGACGGTGACCAGGCCCTCCGGGAGCACCTGGTTCATCACGGCGACCAGCGCGAGGACGCTCAGCGGGGTGTATTCGGACGGCTTGACCACGACGGCGTTGCCCATCCGCAGCGCCGGGGCGATCTGCCAGATGGTGATCATCATCGGCCAGTTCCACGGGCCGATCGCGCCGACGACGCCGATCGGGCGATAGTGCATCACGGCGTGGGTCGAATCGTCATCGACGACGACCTGGGCCTCGAGCGGCGTGGCCGCGGCGGTACGCAGCCATGCGGAGGCCCCGCCCACCTCGAAGCGGGCGTTCGGACCGTTCAGGGGTTTGCCCTGCTCCCGGGAAAGGAGCTCGGCCAGCGGCTCGGCCGCGGCGTCGATTGCGTCTGCCACCCGCATGAGGGTTTCGCTGCGGGCCGCGTGGCCCAGCGCCGCCCAGGCCGGCTGGGCCGCCGCGGCGGCCGCAACGGCCCGGTCGAGGTCGTCGACGGTGTGTACGGGGGCCGAGCCGACCACGTCCCCGGTGGCAGGATCGAGAATCTCTCTCGTCGGTCCTGACGTCGGCGTGATCGTCGCGAGAAGGCTCTCGAAGCTGTTCATGTGTCCTCCACAGTGAGTCCGGTAGTTTTCTTCAACCGTAGCCACGGCCCCGGGGCATCCACTTGCACATGCGCGCGCGACGGTTGCCGGTCGCCGCACGAAATGTCTGGTGACCCAGCGGCCTCGATCGGTGCTTAGCTAGAACCATGAGCTTTTTGCACCTGCCCGCGCTTCTTTCGGCCGCGTCCTCCGAGAACGCCGGCACCGTCGGCTACGTCATCAGCGCCGTCATCACCGTGGCGGCCCTCGCCTGGATCGTGTTCATCGCGGTGCGTCGCTGGCTCCGCTCCCCCAAGGGCTGATGCCACATGCGCCCGAAAGCTGCTCAGGCGGCTGCTATTGCAGGCGCTTGAGCAGCTTTCGGGCGCACCGGCGGCGCGGGTGACGTCGTCAGCGCGAAGTCACTCCCATTCGATCGTGCCCGGCGGCTTCGACGTCACGTCGAGAACCACGCGGTTCACGCCGTCCACCTCGTTGGTGATCCGGTTGGAGATCTTCGCCAGCAGGTCGTACGGCAGGCGGGTCCAGTCGGCGGTCATCGCGTCCTCGCTCGACACCGGGCGCAGCACGATCGGGTGTCCGTAGGTGCGTCCGTCACCCTGCACGCCCACGGAGCGCACGTCGGCGAGCAGAACAACCGGGCACTGCCAGATCTCGCGGTCGAGACCGGCGGCGGTCAGCTCCAAGCGCACAATCGCATCCGCCTGGCGCAGCAGGTCGAGGCGCTCCTGGTTGATCGAACCCACGATGCGGATGCCCAGCCCGGGTCCCGGGAACGGCTGACGCTGCACGATTTCCGCCGGCAGGCCCAGCTCGGCGCCGATGGCACGGACCTCGTCCTTGAACAGGGTGCGCAGCGGTTCGACCAGTTCGAACTTCAGGTCGTCCGGCAGGCCGCCGACGTTGTGGTGGCTCTTGATGTTGGCGGTGCCGCTGCCGCCACCGGACTCGACGACGTCGGGGTACAGGGTGCCCTGCACGAGGAACGCGATCGGGTCCCCGTCGACTTCCTTGGCCTCGAGCACAAGCTCGGCCTGAGCCTGCTCGAAGGTGCGAATGAACTCGCGGCCGATGATCTTGCGCTTGGTCTCCGGGTCACTCACGCCCTCGAGCGCGTCCAGGAACTGCTGACGCACGTCGACGGTCACCAGGCGGATGCCGGTGGCCTTCACGTAGTCTTCCTCCACCTGGCGGCGCTCGTCCTGGCGCAGCAGACCGTGGTCGACGAACACGCACACGAGCTGGTCGCCGATGGCCTTGTGTACGAGGGCCGCGGCCACGGCGGAGTCGACTCCGCCGGAGAGGCCGCAGATCACCTTGCCGGTGCCGACCTGGGCGCGGATCTTGGCGACCTGCTCTGCGATGACGTTGCCGCTGTTCCAGTCCGCGGGGATCCCGGCGGCGCGGTGCAGGAAGTTCTCCAGCACGTGCTGGCCGTTTTCGGAATGTTTGACCTCGGGGTGCCACTGCACGCCGTAGAGCCCGCGCTCGTCGTTCGCGAACGCAGCGACGGGGGTGGATTCGGACGAGGCGAGCACCGTGAATCCGGCCGGGGCGGTGGCGACGGAGTCGCCGTGGCTCATCCATACCGTCTGGGCGGTGGGCTGGTCGGCCAGCAGCACGTTGTCGCCGTTGCTCACGGTGACCGGCGTTGAGCCGTATTCGCGGGCTCCGGTGTGGGCGACGGTGCCGCCGAGGGCAGTCGCCATCACCTGGAAGCCGTAGCAGATGCCCAGCACGGGAATGCCGAGGTCGAAGATGTCGGCGTCGAAGGTGGGAGCACCCTCGGCGTAGACGCTCGACGGTCCGCCACTCAGCACGATGCCGAGCGGGTTCTTCGCCTTTATCTCGGCGGCCGTGATGGTGTGCGCCACGATCTCCGAATACACGGATGCCTCACGCACACGGCGGGCGATCAGCTGCGCATACTGCGCGCCGAAGTCCACGACCAGCACCGGGCGGTCGATGCCCGACGGGATGACGGACGCCGCAGCATCCGTCGTTGTCTCAGTGATACTCATGAACGGGCCTCAGCCTTATCTGCAGCAAGGGCTGCGGTCTTCGCGTCGTTCTCGGTGAGGAAACGCTTGACCGTGCGGGTGAACGGGCCCTCGAGAAAGAACGACAGGGTGGGGATGATGCCGCCGAGGGCCACGAGCGCCAGACGCCACAGGGGCCAGCGCATCATGCTCCACAGGCGGAAGTCGGCGAACAGGTACAGCACGTAGAACCAGCCGTGCATGATCAGGATGGCGGTGCTCACGTTGACGGCGGCCACGGTTCCGCGGGGAACCAACGCGAGAAAACCGTTCACACCGTTCATCTCGACCTCGTAGCCGTAGATGAATTTGGCGATCACCTCGGCGCAGAGCAGCAGCAGGAACACCCCGGTGATGACGGAGGCAACCTGGTAGAGCCGGAGCGCACCGGGAATCTTGGGAATATCGGCGGGCTTGGGTAAACGAGGCATGCTCTGATTCTACGTGCCGGAGGTGAGAGCTTCCGCAGCGGCCTTCGCGGCCTCTTCGGCGTCTTCCTGCTCCCGCTCGACGGCGTCGCGCACGAGGCGAACCCAGATGAACACGGCGAATCCGGCGAAGACGACCCACTCGATCGCGTAGAAAATGTTGAGCCAGTTGAGGGATGCTTCGATTTCCGGAACCGGGGAGTCGATCGCGGCGAGGCCGGCCGGCGCAACCGCGTCTACGATATATCCGGTGTACACGGGCTGGTCGGTGAAATCGGTCCACAGGTTGATGAGCGCCGACGGCGCGACGGTCGTCTGCACGGTGGACGGTCCGGCGGCATCGGGCAGTTCGGGAGCTTCGCCGGGCAGAAAGCGACCCGTCAGTGTGACGCGGGTGGCGGCATCCTGACCGAGCTCGTTCAGCACGGCGCGCGCTTCGGCCTCGTCGGCCGCCCAACCGCGCGCCACCGCGATGTGGTTGGACTCCGGCGTGGTCACATAGTGGCTCACGACCCAGTACCCGAGCTCGCCGCCGTTGAAGCGTTGGCTGATGAGCTGCTCGTCACCGGGAACGACGGTCGCCTCAAACGTCACCATCTGCCCGGTCGCCAGCTGGCTCGACGCTTGACCGGGCTGCACCACATTCGTGAGCGGCTGCACGACCTCGGTTGACCGTTCCACGACCACGCCGGATTCGATCGCCCGAGCGAGCTGCCAGTGCCCCAGCACGGCAAAGCCCGCCGCAATCGCCAGCGCCAGAAGCAGCGCGAGAACCCACCGGGGGCGTCTCATCATCTCGATCACGTGTAGTCACCCGTTCGTGGTTCTGGTGCCGGCTTGTCCGCGGAACCCGCGTCCGGCGGTGCTCCGTGCGGTTTCGCACGTTTCGGGTGCGGCCGGTCCTCGGCGAATTCGAGCATCGCGTTCATCGCCGCGCCGCGAGAGTCGGTCTCGGATGCCGGGGGCCGGCTGGTGCCGCGGGTGACAAAGTGCGTGTCGTCCGGGTCGTCGTGCGCGCGCTCCTCCTCCCGTGCCTCCGCGGCCTGTTCGGCCGTCGCGGCCTCGACGAGGGCGATCTCCTCGTCGAGCATGGGATTGCGCAGTCGTCGACGATGAGTCGTGCGGCCCCGGCGGAGCAGCGCCCCGATCTTCTCCGAGTTGCCCGCGAACATCGGCCCGAGGATGGCCATCACCAGCACGTAGAGCCCGGCGAAGGGTTGCAGTCGCGCATCCAGCCCGGCACTCACGCTGAGCGTCGCCAGAATCAGGGTGAATTCCCCGCGGTTCACGAAAATCGCCGCGGTGTTGAGCGCTTCCCGCGGGCCCATCTTGTGCATCCAGGCGAGCATCGCCCCCGTGCCGAGGCTCAACACGAAGGTCATGCCGACCGCGATGACCACGATCGGGATGACGGAGCCGAATTCGGCGATGTTGAGCGCGAGACCGAAGTTGAGAAAGAAGAACGCGGCGAAGATGTCGCGCAGCGGCACGGCCACGCGTTCGATCTTGGCGCGGTAGCTGCTCGCACCGAGCACGACGCCGATCAGGAACGCACCGATCGCGTCCGTGACCCCGATGATCTCGCCGATTCCGGCAAAGAGCACGACCAGGCCGAAGAACAAAATGGTGAACAGCTCGTCGTCCTTCGTGCGTACGAGCCGGGACACGACGCGGCCGCCCCAACGGGCGAGCGAGAACATGACCACCAGGAAGAGGAACGCGATCGACAGTTGCAGCACGATCGGCCACACCTCGGTTTTGCCGCTCAGCACGACGGAGACGATGGAAAGGTAGATGGCGATGAAAATGTCGCCGACGACGGTGACGCCGAGAATCATCGGCGTTTCCTTGTTCGCGAGTCGCCGCAACTCGATGAGGAGTTTCGTGATGATCGCGCTCGACGACGTGCCGGTCATGCCCGCGATCACCAGGGCTTCCCGAGGGCCCCATCCTACGAGCATTCCGAAGACGTAGCCGGCGCCCATGTTGATGAGCACCCACGAACCGCCGGAGATGAGCAGGGTCTTCGCGTTGCCGAAGAATTCCTCCTGATCGAATTCGAGCCCGAGGCTGAACAGCAGCAGGATGAGCCCGAAGACGGCGATCAGCTCGATGTCGGCCGACTGAAAATCAAGCGGGAAAAAGGCACTGTACGGGCTCGCGAGCAGCCCGACGATCATGTAAATCGGGATCGACGGAAGACCGACGACTTTGCCCAGCCGACCGAGGATGTACGCGACGACGAGCAGGGTGCCGAGCGTGATGAGGTCTTCGCCCAAGTGCATCGGCTAGCCTCCGGGCGGCGCGTTGACGGTCTTGGTCTTGAGTTCACCGGTGCGGAAGAAGGAAAACGCCTTGGCGACCTTTTCGGGGGATCCGGCGACGACGAGGGTGTCGCCGGGGAACACCTTGAAGTCCGCGGCCGGCGCCGGATTGGCCGATTCGCCGCGCACGACGGCGACGACGGTGAGCCCGGCGATGCCGCGATCGGCGGGATTTCCGAGGGGTTGACCGGCAATGTGGTCTTCATAGTCCACGGTGAACCAGTCGATGCTGAGGCCGGGGATCTGATCAAGCGCGGTGAGCGATTCGGTGATCTGCGTGCCACCGAGCAGCTCGGCCAGCGTGTGGGCCTCGTCCTCGCTCAGGCGCAGGGACACCTTCTCGGCATCGGGGCCGCCCTCGTCATCCGCGAAGGTTATGAGGTCGCTGTGGCCGGAGCGGTGGGCGATAACGCCGACCTTTCCGCCGTCATCCGTGATGAAGGTGTGCAGCACACCAACGCCGGGAAGTTTGACCCGCCGAACATCAACCATGGTTAGAACTCCTGAGGCTTAAGGATGGTTTCCCCATTCTACCGGGGACGTCCGCCCCCACTCCCCGCCTCTGACCGCCCGATGCCGTCCGGGGAGATCGTTGCCGGTTAGCGGATGCGCACGATCTGGACAGTAACCGTCGTACCGTCATCGGTCGCCGCCAGGAGGGCATCCGCGACCCGTCGGGCTGTTTCGCGTGCGGGCTGATCGGCCGTCGCCGCAATCTTCGCGGTCATTCGAGCGCCGCTGGGCGTCTCCTTCACCTCGACCAGGTCCGCCCGGATAGTGCCGCGGGTGAGCATGCCGGCTGCCGCGGCGGAGAGCTGGATGATCGGGGGTGAGGGCGGAAAAATCTCCGAGACTCCGGGGATGGTCAAAACCTGCGCGGTGAGGTGCCGCGAATCTGGCGGGGTACTCATGGGGTGACCTCACGATCGGAGTTGAATCCGTGGAGGTCGTCGATGACGATATTCACGGCGGTGACCTGCAGGTCGGTATGTTGACGCAGCGCTGCATGTACCCGCGTGCGGAGAACGTCGCTGAGTTCCTGCGCGGAGCTGCCCCACAAGATGCTGGCCGTAATGGTGACTTCCACGGGAGCGTCGAGAGTTTCTGCGTCGCCGTCAATGCGGCATCTCCCGATCACGACCCCGTCGATGTCATCGCCAACGGACCGTACCAGTGCGCGCACAGCACCCTCGGTGATGCTCACGGTGACCCGTGGGTTCTCGTGGTACAGGGGCAGGGATCGGCCGGCGCGGACTTCCTGAGCGATGTTCGTGATGATGGTCGTGATCCACGACTCCGGCGGGTCGGGAAGCAGGCTCGCGTCGTGGGCGATCAGATCTCGAGACAATCGGGCGACCTGGTCCAACCCGTCCAGCGCGCTGCGGCACTCCGGGCAGATGTCGATGTCCACGTCCGGGGGCGTGCGGTCTGCGGCGAGGTATGCGCTGAGTTCCTCGATGGTCTTCCCGCAGTCCAACATGGTCGGCGTGTTCTTAGTCACCGCCATCCCTCCATCTGTGCATAGATATTCGCCCTGGCCCGTGCAAGTTTGCCACGCGCGGTGGACGGGCTGATACGCAGCTCCTCTCCGATCTGTTCGTAGCTGAGTCCCGCGACCTCTCGCAGCAGCCAACACTGCCGTTGATCTTCGCTGACCACCTCCAAAGCCGCCGAGAGCGCTTCCAGCTGAGCGTTGCGGATCGCGACGCTCTCGGGTTCCGTCTCACGCGGGACAGCGCATTCTCGCTCCGGCAAAGCGAAATCGGCTGGACGCCGACGGAGGCGCGTGAGAGCCTGCCGACTGGCGATCTTCATCAACCAGGCTCTCACCGCGGAGGGGTCGTTCAGAGCGGGCAGCCGTCTCCACGCGATTAAGAATGACTCCTGCACGACGTCGTCGGCGGCGCTGACCGATCCGAGCATTCGGGCTGCGTATGCGCGCATCAGGGGGGCATGACGGCGGACCAGCGTTTCGAAGGCTGCGACGTCGCCGTCGACCGCCCGGCCCACCAGCATGTGGTCGGCCACGTCCTCCTGGGGGTCGGCCGTGCCGTCCTCGCCGTTGGAGAACATATCGGAAACCAATCTGCAGGAAATTTGTGACAAATACGGGTCGACACGCGTCTTATCTGTAGAGCGAGAATACCGCTTTGATCCGGCACCACAAGGTGGCGGTCACCCTTCTCACGGATTGAGCAATCATGGACACCGAAACTCAGAACCCATCCAACGCTTCCGCTGCACCGGCGCAGAGCGGCACCCCGAAGCCGTCGGGAGCGTCCGTGTCCCGCGTTGATCATGCTGCCTCTGGCGCGGCCATGGACTCCACGACGACCGGAAAGACGACCATCGCCGAAGGCGTCGTCGCCAAGGTCGCCGGTATTGCCGCCCGCGCCGTTCCCGGTGTGTACGCTCTCGGCGGTGGCGGTGCCCGTGCGATGGGCGTGCTGCGGGACGCGTTCAACGCGACCGACCTCAGCCAGGGCATCAAGGTCGAGGTCGGTGAAACCCAAGCTGCCGTCGATCTCACGTTGGTCGTCGAATACCCGGCGCCGATCCAGGAGGTCTGCGACAACGTCCGAGCGAGCGTTGCCGGGGCGATCAGCACCCTGGTCGGTTTGGAAGTTGTCGAGGTGAACATTGCCGTCAACGACGTGCACCTTCCTGGTGAGGAGAGCGAGCCCGAGGAGTCACGCGTCTCATGAGCGCCACCGTGACCGGCATCGTGTGCGGGGCGATCCTTGCATTTGCCATCCTTCTCTTCGGGTTCTGGGGTTTCCTTCTCGTGCTCGTGCTGATGGCCGTCGGCGGGCTGGTGGGTCGCCTCGCATCAGGACAGATCGATCTGCGGGGGCTCGCGGACGCGTTCCGCGGTCGGCGCACCTCGTAATGGACACGCAGACGGTGGCCCGGCATGGGGGCGCAGCTCCACCACGTGCCGCCATCGGGGTGACGCTGCGTCCTGGTCGCACCGTCATCCATGACAGGGTCTTCCAAAAAGTCGTCGAGGAAGCATCCGCTGCGGCCCTGGCCGTGGACCGGGGCCACGTGACCGTGAAAATCGCCCCCGCCTCCGGGGGGATAGCCGTGACCATCGAATCTCCCCTGCCGATCCCGCCGTTGGATGACGCCGGCGCCGTTGCGGCGGCAGGGTCGGTCCTGGAGCGCCTCAGCGCAATACAAGCGAGCCTCCGGCAACGAATCGGGCGGATCACCGGGCGCGACGTGACCCTGGTGAACATCATCGTCACCGGGGCGATCGTCAGCGAACAGCGGAGAGTGAAATGAGTATGAGCTCCGCCTTCCGGCGCGTCATTCGTCGAGAAACTCACTCTCCCCGCACGGCCGCTATGGCCGTCGCCGTCGTCCTTGCCATCGTGGTGTTGGCATACATCGGCACCGAGATCGTCCTCTCCCTTCTGTCACAACCCGGCCTTTTCGTCTCGCCGACGGCCGCCGGCACCTGGTTGACGGGCTTGCCGGATCAGCAGCCGGCCTGGGCGATCATCGCCCCCGCAGCGCTGCTGGCACTCGTCGGGATCGGGTTCATCCTGCTGGCCCTCACGCCGGGGAGGCTCCCTAAACACCGGATAGTACGGGCTGGACGCGTCATTCTGGTCGATAACGCCGTGATCGCCTCAGCCCTGGCGCAGCACCTCAGCGACCACACGGGAATCGCCCGCGACCGCGTCACTGTGGGCGTTTCGCGACGTGTCGTCGACGTCACCGTCACGCCGGACGCCGGTGTTCCCGTCCCTGACGCCAGAATCCGAGACCTGATTGTCACGGAGCTGGACACGTACCAGCTCGACGGGCCGGTCAAAACGCGGGTGCGGCCCCCGCAACAGCGCAAAGGAGCCTCCTCATGAACGACACGAACCGGTTTCTGAACCGCGCGCTGCTGCTGCTCATCGGCCTGATGCTTCTCGGCATGGGCGCCGGGATCATTACGGTCTTCGTCTCGCCGGCCGCGGCACGCTGGTGGAGCACCGCGTCCGCATCAGCCCAGTCGTGGGTTGACGACGCGATACGCAGGACCATGATCGGCGACAGCACACTCAGCTGGGGCTCCGTCGGCTCCCTCGCCGCGATTGTGCTGCTCATCGTCCTGTTGATCATTGCCCTGGCCCGGCTCGGCGGAGGACGGGCCCGCTCGCTCGTTCGCACCGGCGGGCAGGACAGTCCGGCCGGGAGGATCATCATTGACACCCGCTTCGTCTCCGACGCTCTACGGCAGTCCCTCGACCACAGACCCGAGATTCTCTTCTCCCGGGTGTCGGTGGCCCACGTCCGGCGCGAGCCGATGCTGCACCTCAGCGTCACTCCCCGCCAGAACACCTCCCCCCGGCAGATCGCCGACGACGTCGACCACCTTCTTGACAACCTGGCCACGCTGACGGGTGCCGAGACTCCCAGTTATCTGTCGATTCACACGGGCCTGAGGTCGAAACTCGCTCGCGACCAACGCCGAATCGCCTGAACGGCGATTCGGCCGCCGGTGGTTCCCACGGGACAGGATGAAGGCGGGCGCGTGAACGGGACGAACGGGCGCGCTACTGGGTGGCGGAGGTGATGTCGGGAGCCGCGAGCCGCACACGGTCGGCGGACTCGTCGTCGGGCTCTTCCTGGGACGCACGCTCGGCGGCGACCCGGGTGAGGTAGACGGTGATCTCGCGTTCCGTCTGCTCCTCGTCCCAGCCGAGCACCCCGGCCATCAGCCGCGCGGCGACGGGGGCAGCGGAGACGCCCCTGTCCCACGCCTCGATGGAAATGCGGGTGCGGCGGGCCAGGACATCGTCGAGGTGCAGCGCCCCCTCGTGCGAGGCGGCGTAGACGATCTCGGCCGCGATGTAGTCGTCGGCACCGGGCATGGGCTCGGTCAATGAGGCGTCCGCACGAATCAGGTCGAGCAGTTCGTCGGTGAGGGTGCCGTACCGGTTGAGCAGGTGCTCGACGCGCACGGTGTGCAGGCCGAAGGCCCGCGCGATCTTGCGACGCTTGTTCCAGGCGGCCTGATACCCCTCGGCGCCGAGCAACGGGATGTCGTGGGTCGTCGACGCGGGAATCTTGCCGTCGAGCGCATCCACGGCCGCATTGACGGCGTCCTTTGCCATGATGCGATACGTGGTCCACTTGCCGCCGGCGATCACCACCAGCCCGGGCACGGAGTGCCCGACGAGGTGTTCGCGGGAGAGCTTGGATGTCTGGTCGGATTCCCCGGCGAGGAGCGGGCGCAGTCCGGCGAACACGCCCTCGACGTCTTCGCGAGTGAGCGGCACGCTCAGCACGGTGTTGACGTGCTCGAGGATGTAGTCGATGTCGGCCGCCGTCGCTGCCGGGTGCGCCTTGTCCAGGTGCCAGTCGGTGTCGGTGGTGCCGATGAGCCAGTGCCGGCCCCAGGGAATGACGAAGAGCACGCTCTTCTCGGTGCGCAGCAGCAGGCCCATGGCCGATTGGAAGCGATCCCGCGGCACCAGCAGGTGCACGCCCTTCGACGCGCGCACCTTGAACGTTCCGCGTTCGCCTACCATGCGCTGCGTGTCATCGGTCCAGACGCCTGTGGCGTTCACCACCTGCTTCGCGCGCACGTCGAAACGTTCACCGGTCTGCAGGTCGTGCGCATGCACGCCCACGACGCGCTCACCCACCTTGATGAAACCCTCGACCCGTACCCGGCTCGCCGCGTGGGCGCCGTAAAACGATGCCGTGCGCACGAGCGACGCAACGTAGCGCGCATCATCGACCTGCGCGTCGTAGTACGTGATGCCGCCCACAAGCGCATCGTTGGCCAGGCTGGGCATGAGCCTCTGCACCTGCCGCTTGGAGAGGTGGCGGTGGTGCGGCACCCCGGGGGCACGCCCACCCATGTACGAGAACACGTCGTAAAGCAGCATGCCCGCACCGACGTAGAACCGCTCGGTGAAACGCTTTTTCAGCGGGTACAGAAAACGCACGGGCTTCACGAGGTGCGGGGCGAGCCGCTGCAGCAGCAGCCCCCGCTCCGTGAGCGCCTCGCGCACCAGTCGAAAGTCGAGCTGTTCCAGGTAGCGGATGCCGCCATGCACGAGTTTGGACGACCGGCTCGACGTTCCCGACGACCAGTCCCTCGCCTCGAGGATCCCGACGCTCAGCCCGCGGGTCACCGCGTCCATCGCACAACCCGCACCGACGATACCGCCGCCCACGACGAGAATGTCGAGTTCCCGGGACTTCAGTTTCTCGAGCGCCGCCTCACGTTCCTCCGGGCCCAGCCTGGTGGACCGAGTCACTGACTTACGTGGGACCGAGTTCTGCGAGGCCATGTGCGACTCCTGTTCAAAGAGATGCGGGACAACTGCGTCACAACCGACGTTACTTCACCGGGTACGGCGCGACAACCACCTCGACGCGCTGGAACTCCTTCAGGTCGGAGTAACCGGTCGTGGCCATGGAGCGTCGGAGCGCCCCCACGAGGTTGGCCGTGCCGTCGGCACTCGGCGCGGGTCCGTAGAGAATTTCTTCCAGCGGCGCCACGGTTCCCACCTCGACGCGGCGACCGCGCGGGAGCTGCGGGTGGTGCGCCTCCGCACCCCAGTGGAAGCCGCCGCCGGGGGCATCCGTCGCCCGGGCGAGAGCGGTGCCGAGCATCACGGCGTCGGCACCGCAGGCGATGGCCTTCACAATGTCGCCGGAGGTTCCCAGTCCGCCGTCGGCGATGACGTGCACATACCGGCCACCGGACTCATCCATGTAGTCGCGACGAGCGCCGGCGACGTCGGCGACGGCCGTGGCCATCGGGGCGTGGATGCCAAGGGTTGCGCGGGTGGTGGAGGCCGCTCCCCCGCCGAAGCCGACGAGCACGCCGGCCGCGCCGGTGCGCATGAGGTGCAGCGCCGCGGTGTACGTGGCGGCGCCGCCCACGATCACGGGCACGTCGAGTTCGTAGATGAACTTCTTGAGGTTGAGGGGTTCCTGGGTCTGCGACACGTGCTCCGCCGACACCGTGGTGCCGCGGATGACGAACAGGTCGACGCCGGCGGCGACAACGGTTTCGTACAGCTCCTGGGTGCGCTGCGGCGACAGCGCACCGGCCACGGTGACGCCGCCGGCGCGGATCTCGGCCAGCCGTGCGGTCACGAGTTCGGGCTTGATCGGGGCCGAGTACATCTCCTGGAGGCGCGCGGTCGCCTGCGACTCCGGCAGACGACGGATCTCCGCAAGCAGCGGCTCCGGGTCGTCATGACGGGTCCAGAGGCCTTCGAGGTCGAGAACGCCGACGCCGCCGAGCTGCCCCATCCTGATGGCTGTCGCGGGAGACACGACGGAGTCCATCGGCGCGGCGAGCACCGGGATCGCAAACTGGTACGCATCGATCGACCAGGAGACGGAAATGTCCTCCGGGTCTCGGGTGCGACGACTGGGCACCACCGCAATGTCGTCGAAGGCGTATACGCGGCGAGCGCGCTTGGAACGGCCGATCTCGATTTCCATACTCACCCCATCAGTTTAGGTGCAGCCGCAGACACGTGTTGCCCCGCCCGAACGTTCACGGGCGAGGCAACAGGTGCAACGAGGCCTAGCGGCGGTAGTTAGGCGCCTCCACGACGATCTGCACGTCGTGCGGGTGCGATTCCTTCAGGCCGGCCGAGGTGATGCGCACGAACTTGCCCTGCGCCTTGAGCTCGGCGATGGTGCGCGCACCGACGTAGAACATCGACTGGCGCAGGCCGCCGATGAGCTGATACGCCACGGCGGACAGCGAGCCGCGGTAGGGCACCTGGCCCTCGATGCCCTCGGGGATGAGCTTGTCGTCACTGGGGACATCCGCCTGGAAGTAGCGGTCCTTCGAGTACGACGTCTTCGTCCCGCGGGTCTGCAGCGCGCCGAGCGAGCCCATGCCGCGGTACGACTTGAACTGCTTGCCGTTGACGAACGCGAGCTCCCCGGGGCTTTCATCGCAGCCGGCGAGCAGCGAGCCGAGCATCACGGTGTCGGCGCCGGCCACGAGGGCCTTCGCGATGTCACCCGAATACTGCAGTCCGCCATCGGCGATCACCGGGATGCCGGTCTCCCGGGCAGCCAGGGACGCCTGGTACACGGCCGTGACCTGGGGAACGCCCACGCCGGCCACAATGCGGGTGGTGCAGATGGATCCGGGGCCCACACCCACCTTGATCGCGTCTGCACCGGCGTCGATGAGCGCCTGGGCGCCGGAGCGTGTGCCCACGTTTCCGCCGATCACGTCGACATCGGCGAAAGCCTTGTCACTCTTCAGGCGCCGGATGATGTCGAGCACGCCGGAGCTGTCGCCGTTGGCCGTGTCGACCACGAGCACGTCAACACCGGCCTCGAGCAGCGCGGTCGCCCGCTGCCACGCATCGCCGAAGAAGCCGATGGCCGCGCCGACGCGCAGACGCCCGTTGTCGTCCTTGGTGGCGAGGGGGTATTCCTCGCTCTTGTCGAAGTCCTTCACCGTGATGAGCCCGGTGAGTTTGCCGGCCGCGTCGATCAGGGGGAGCTTCTCGATCTTGTGCTTGGCGAAGATCGCGAGTGCGTCTTCGGGCGGCATGCCGACCTTGCCCGTGATGAGCGTCGAGGTGGTCATCACGTCGCGCACGCGGGTGGTGCGTTTCTCGTCCCGGGGCACGAACCGCATGTCGCGGTTGGTGATGAGACCGACGAGGACTCCCTCACCGTCGACGACGGGGAGGCCGCTGATCCGGAACTGTCCGCACAGGGCGTCAACCTCCGCCACGGTGGCATCGGGCGAAGTTGTTACCGGATTGGTAATCATGCCGGATTCGCTGCGTTTGACGAGGTCGACCTGCTCGGCCTGGTCGCCGATGGAGAGGTTGCGGTGCAGGATTCCCAAGCCACCCTCACGAGCCATCGCAATCGCCATGCGGGTCTCGGTGACCGTGTCCATGGCGCTCGACAGCAGGGGCGTGGCGACGTTGATTCGCTTGGTGAGGCGTGACATTGTCACTGCCTCACTGGGAATCACGTCGGTGTGGCCCGGCAGGAGCAGAACATCGTCGTAGGTAAGACCGATGAAACCGAACGGATCTGGCTGATCCATGAAACCTCTTAACTCGTGTGTGCACGCATTACTCGTCTGGAAAAATGACCCCGCCCGCGCGCTGCACTGGGCTGAAAGCGGTTCCTCAATGTTAAGCGTCTTTAGGTCCCGCGCATTCCTCCGAGCGCATTACGGAAACAAACTCGAGGCGCAGGTGCCTGACTTCGAAACATTTACGACATAATCGGCAGGTACCGTCAACAACGTTGTTGGCAGTGAGACTCGGCGCCCGCCGGCTACAGGCTGTCGGCGCCCCCATGGAGGTCCAGTGAAACCCACTGACACGGCTCGCAGAATGACACCTCGGATACTCATCGTGCTCCTCGGCGTACTGTTCGCAGCCCTCACCCTGTCCACCCTCACGGCGGCCCCGGCTCATGCCGATGAGGTCGGCACCGAGTACGATTTCGCCTTCGCCGGCAACGTGCAATTCAACGGTGAGGCCCTGGAGGGCGTGCTCATCTCGCTCAAGGGCGCCGGGTACGACGCCGAGGTCGAGACCGACGCCGAAGGTAAGTGGCGGATCGGCGTGCCGGAGCGCGCCGAATACACCATCACCCTCGACGAGGACACGCTCCCCGACGGCATCGCCATCGTGAAGGAATCCCAGATCAAGGCGGAGTTCGGACAAACCAAGTTCAAGTCGGTGAACTTCTTCCTCGGGCAGGCGGAGCGGAACACGGTCAGCTTCTTTGACCAGTTCCTGAACCGGGCGGTGAACGGCCTCAACTTCGGACTCCTGCTGGCGCTGGCGGCCATCGGCCTGTCGCTGATTTTCGGAACCACCGGGCTGAGCAACTTCGCCCACGCCGAACTCGTCACCTTCGGCGCGTTGATGACGCTGGTCTTTTCGGTGAACCTCGCACTCCCCGTTTGGCTCGCGATCATCGTCGCAATCGTGCTGAGCGCCGGTCTCGGCTGGGGACTCGATGCGGTCATCTGGAAACCACTGCGTCGCAAGGGCGTGGCGCTGGTTCCGCTCATGATCGTGAGCATCGGGCTGTCCCTCGCCCTGCGCTACCTGTACCAGTACTTCTTCGGCGGTTCGACCAGGCAGCTGCCCGGTTCCGGTCGGGCCGACCTCAAATTCGGGCCGGTGTCACTGTCCGTGATCGACATGGCCAGCATGGGAATCAGCATCGTCGTTCTGCTGCTCGTTGCCTTCTTCCTGTTGCGCACCCGCATCGGCAAGGCGACCCGGGCGGTCTCCGACAACCCCAGCCTCGCGTCGGCGAGTGGCATCGACGTGGACGGCGTCATCAGGATCGTCTGGGTGTCCGGGGCGGCGCTCGCCGGACTCAGCGGCGTGCTGTGGGCCTACTTCCGACCCGGCGTCAGCTGGGACATGGGCTTCCAGCTGCTGCTGCTGGTCTTCGCGGCCGTGACCCTGGGTGGCCTGGGCACCGCGTTCGGGGCCCTGATCGGCTCCATCATCGTCGGCTTGTTCGTGGAGCTGTCGACGCTGTGGCTTCCGTCCGACATGAAGTACGTCGGCGCGCTCGTGATTCTGATCCTGGTGCTGCTGTTTCGGCCTCAAGGCATCATGGGTCGCAAAGAGAGAATTGGTTAAGGGGCAACGATGATCGACTGGCAAGCAATCTTTGGCAACGCAGCCGTCGAGCTGCTCAGCCCGACCACCGCGGCGTACGCGCTCGCGGCTCTGGGCCTCGCGGTCCACTTCGGATACACCGGACTCCTGAACTTCGGTCAGGCCGGCTTCATGGCACTCGGCGCCTACGGGTACGCCATTTCGATCCTGACCTTCGGGTTCCCCGTCTGGGGCGCCTTCCTGGTAGGCGTCGGGGCGTCCGTCATCTTCGCCCTGATCCTCGGAGTTCCCA
>Ga0307487_1000830_pt1 | contig 23275 bp, 17 predicted proteins | sample CBIW12metaG_FD_203665 | JGI IMG/M metagenome (GOLD analysis project Ga0307487, IMG submission 203665) | Sea-ice brine microbial communities from Beaufort Sea near Barrow, Alaska, United States - CBIW 1.2 | ecosystem: Environmental > Aquatic > Marine > Coastal | place: USA: Alaska | collected... | reverse complement strand
GGAGAAACCGTAGATTATATCACTAGTTCTCAGCCCTATTTAAGTATAAATGCAACCGTAAATAATCAGGATTATTATACTGCAAAACCCGTCCTTTTTGGAGAAATCACCGATAACTCTTTCGATTATGATCTGGCTACAAAAAAAAATGGGGATGTCAATATCAAATATAAAGATTATTTAAAAAATGTTGTGGAGACTTTTGAAGAAGGAACTGAGGACGGTTTTGGCCTTGTTGAACTAAAGCTTCAGGTTGATGGGCATGAGGATGTTTTAAAGATAAAAGATGGTGAGATAAAGGAATCTCACGGGTTTCTTATCGCATACAACAACAGTGAAAGATTGGATGCCTTAAAAATAACGGGCAATGAAGATGGTAAACTCTATATAAGTTCTCCTGTGTCAATTAAAACTTCTAAAATGCCCGAAATGGCTGTTGGTAAAATTGAAAAAGATTCTACCGCAGAATTGCAGACTGGGTATTTATATGAGCCTGAAAATTCCGGGATCGCATTTGTCTTAAGCAGCCAATTAAAAAATGTAAGTTCAAAATATGTTACCCAGGAAGGCGGAAATAGTGGTTTAGATGCACTGATCGTGGATATAAATTACAAAGGAAAAACCAAAGAGGCAACGATTTTGGGCGGTAGTGGTTACACAGACAAATATCAAAGCTTTAAAGTTGACGATGCAAATATTCAATTGGCTTACGGAAATAAAAAAATTGCCCTTCCATTTGAAATTAAATTGAATGAATTTATTTTAGAACGTTATGCCGGTTCTGAGAGCCCTTCATCCTATGCAAGTGAGGTAACTTTAACTGACAAACAAAACGGGGTAGTCAAAAATCACAGGATCTTCATGAACAATATTTTGGATTATGGAGGTTACAGGTTTTTCCAATCATCATACGACAGAGATGAAAAAGGAACGATTTTATCTGTAAATCACGACTTTTATGGAACCTGGATCACCTATCTAGGATATTTTTTATTGATCGTTGGATTTACGCTAACCTTGTTCAGTAAAAATACCAGATATAGGGATTTAACGAAAAAAATCACAAAGATCCGGGATAAAAGAAAGAATTTAGTCGCGATTATTGCCTTCGGATTTTTTAGTGTTTCAACTGTATTTTCACAAAATGGGGCGAGTCCGTTGCCATTGCAAAATACCGGCACAACTAAAGTTACTGTGGAACATGCCAAAAAATTTGGTCACCTGATCACTCAAACTTTTGACGGCAGATTCGCTCCGGTAAATACATTGGCTTACGATGTAATTCATAAAATTTCAAAAAAGGATAAATTCGAAATTCCCGGCAAAGGAAAAATGGATGCAATGCAGGTTTTCCTGGATTTATCATTAAATCCTGATTTTTGGAAACAACAAAAAATTATTTACGTTCGTGAAAATTCGGTGATGACGGCTATAGGGAAAGAGGGGAAATATGCTTCTTTTAACGACTTTTTCAATCAGGATGGTTCCTATAAGCTCAGTGCAGCCTCAGAAGCGGCGTTTATAAAAAAACCTGCCGCGCAAAATAAATTTGACAAGGAAATTATAAAGCTCAATGAGCGGTTGGAAATTTTCATGCAGGGATTTCAAGGGAATTTACTGACTATTTTTCCAGTTCAAAATTCAAAAAACAATAAATGGATCAATTTCAACGATCCTATGGCTTCGGTTCCTTTAACAGGAACAATCAAGATCTTGAATGACGATTTGCAACTGCAGATTTTTAATTACAGAAACTTGATGAGCTTATACTTGTTGGAAGTGAAGAAAGCCGCAGCCACGGGGAGTTATTCAAACGCAAATAAAATATTGGGATATATTGAAAGCATACAAAGGCAAAGTGATGCAGCCGGATTATTGCCTTCAAAAGCAAGAATTGACAAGGAAGTTGAATATAATGAGTCTAAAATATTTATCAATCTCAAAAATATTTATGGCCTGCTCAGTATTTTATTATTGGGATTTGCTTTCGTGGATAATTTATTTAGAAAGAGAAATAAGTTCGTTTATTATACATTAAACATCTTGATCGGGATTTTGGGAATCGCATTTATTTACCATACCTATGGAATGGGATTGAGATGGTACTTATCCGGACATGCGCCTTGGAGCAATGGTTATGAGGCTTTGATTTTGGTTTCCTGGGGAAGTATCCTGGCGGGATTTAGTTTTGTGCGCTATTCCAAAATTACATTGGCAGCAACCGCGTTGCTTGCATTTTTTACCTTAATGACTGCAAGCCACAGCAGTTACGATCCTCAATTAACAAATTTACAGCCGGTTTTAAAATCCTATTGGTTAATTATCCACGTAGCTACACTTACCATAAGTTATGGTTTCTTAGGTTTAGGTTTTGTTCTGGGGTTAATGAATATGGTTATTTTTATTTTTAAAAATCCTAAAAATAACAAGAGGTTAAACTCGATTATATCCGAGCTTACTTTTATTAATGAAATGGTTTTAACCGTTGGTTTGTTTTTGGCAACTGTTGGAACTTTTCTTGGCGGAATTTGGGCAAATGAATCCTGGGGAAGATATTGGGGATGGGATGCCAAGGAAACCTGGGCACTTGTGATCGTAATTGTATATTCAATTATATTGCACTTTAGATTAGTGCCAAAAATGAAAAGCATGTTCATTTTTAATACTGGAGCAGTACTTGGTTTTTCAAGTGTACTGATGACATTCTTTGGAGTAAATTATTATCTTTCTAAAGGAATGCACAGTTATGCAAGCGGAGATACCCCGGTATTTCCTTTATGGGCCTGGATATGCATAATTTCAATACTTATAATAATCGTTGCAGCCGGAATCAAAGAAAAAAAGAACAAAAAAACAAAGTTAAAAACCAAGGTGATCAATAAGTAGGAAATGTAACCAAACCAAATTTCTGCTTCATAAAACCTTTAGATATTATGGAAGAATAAGGCCTTGCAATTTGCAAGGCCTTATTTCATATTGTTATTTGCATTTCTGAAAAATTGAATTTTTTCTGTTTTTAGAGTTTAGGGAAATAGGTTTTCATCGATTGAAAATAATTATTTTATGGAATGAGCTAAAAAATATATCCAATTTCAAATTCTCTCAGATAATTATAAAAGCGGATCAATTATTTAAAAGTTCCTGAAAAAGCGCTGCATATTGTCCTACGTGGAAACCATCCATGAGGGCGTGATTAACATGAATAGAAACCGGCATCATTTTCTTGCCATCCTTCACCAAATACTTTCCGAAAGATATTTTTGGAACACTATCCTTCTTTTTAAAACTTCTTGAATGTGAAATGGATGTAAAATTGATCCATGGGATGGAGGAGAAAAAAACAACATCGTCTGAGGGGGAGGGTATAAGATCATTGGATTTTTGAACACGTTCTATCTCAATTTTGGCATTTGCCTCAAAGATCTCAAAAGAGGCGTTATAATCTATATAACTGAATCCAAAGGTCCCATCCGGGCGGTTTATGGTTGCACCGGCATTTATCGTATCATGTATGATCACCCTGTCTTGCGCATCTATTCGATACCTGAATGCTTCAATTTCGTTCACTGCCTGTAAAGATTTATGCAAATAATAAATAAAAAACGAGCTACCCAATATCTTTGCTTTTTGGTATGCAATTGTACAATCTACTTCTAGCGTAATCCCGAAAAATGGTTCTTCATATTGATTGAAAAATTCAAAGTGTTCTTTCCTGTTCCAGGATTTTATATCGAGATATTTCATAATTGAGTTGGGGTGTTTTAAATAATAACCCTTCAATGCAATTACGGTAAACATAAATGCATTGAAGGGTTATTGAACTTTTATTATTGAACCAAATATTTAGTGTTTCAATAATATGGCTTCATTCATCAGTTTCCACGGACGGGTCCGCAGGAGATTCCATTTTGGCAGCGTCAAGTTCATTAAAAGCAGTCATAATTTGGGAATAATCATAATAGCCATATTCCCTGACAATTTTATTGTCGGCAAATTGAAGCGCAAGATGCACGGGAACAACCAATTTCTTATTGCTCCCGGCAACAGTTGCTTCCCAGGTCCCCCAGAAATAAACCCATTTATCACCTCTATTATCAATAATCATTTCATAAAAGGTTTCCTTGCCTGAAAAGCTATAATCAGATAGACGTTCAACAACGCCATTTAGAGCATTCTGAAGTTCTTTAGAAGTAGCGGGATCAATAGTGTTGTGAAAAGCCTTTGCAGTATCGGCATAATGAGACATCCAACTTTCCCAATTTCCATCCTGATAATCCTTGACCAAGGCTCTGGTCACATCAATTTCCGGGGAAGTGGCTGTCCAGCGTACAGGTTCTTTTTTTTGACATGCCGTAAAAAGGATTAGGGTTAATCCCAATAGGATTAATTTTTTCATTTTATTGATGTTTTAGGTTTATAAATAATAATCATTTCACATTTTATTATTGCCGTTGAGCAGCCTTAACTTCCCCACTAACTCCGCTAAGATCTTTCCGGAACATCCAGATTTCAGATCTCTTGCCAATGGTAACTTCTTCCCATTCTTTTAAAAATTCGGTGAAACTGCCCTCACCGTGAACTTCATTATAGCTGGCGATAAACTTTGGATCTTCACCCATCCAGCTCCATTTATCAAAGAAATAAACCACGGCTAAATCCCTTCCATCATTTGTCGCGGGTAATTCATTTATATATACTCCATAGGTGAGTTCAGGATATTTTTGGTCGTTCACTTTTTTTACTTTCTCCACTAATTTCATCGCTTTTTCACCCTGATTTCTTTTTATATCATACATGTCAACCAGCAATTTATTGAGGGTGAAATCTTTTGACATATGGGAGTAAGCTGGTTCAAATTTCCAATAAACCTGATCTGTTTCGGGTAAAAGATAGGGAGCGACATTTGTGCTCCAATCGTTTGAATGCGCCTCTGCATCAGGACGGGTTTTGTCCATAGAGCTCCAGGGTGTTGGGCCACTTACCCAAATATAACTGCCCACTTTTGGTCCATTCATAATTTCGTACACCCTCGCCTGATAATCTCCTTCCCCATGGAATTTTTTGTTATGCGCTGCCAATCCTGCATCTAATTCCTTGATTTTCGTCGGGTTAGCTGTAATCATATAATTGTCCACAACCGCGTATTCCTGGCTGGTTTGGGAAATGGCAAAAAAGGGAATCAGCAACATCAGGTAAAATAAATTTCTCGTAATTAATATATTTAGTTGATTAATATTAAAATGTTTAAGTAGGGGAAAATTTATAAATGGGGAGTTATCAAAAAAATCAATTTAAATTTAATATTAAATTCTTAAAAATTAACGCTTTATATAAAATATATTGATTTTGAAGGAATTTTCTTAAATAGGATTTTGAGTTATTTTAATCATAACCCAAATGGGGAATATGACGAATGAAAATTAAATTTTCTCTATAAATATGACTGGCATCATAGTTATAAGCTACTAAATCATTAATTTTGTAGATGTTATTTGCCCGGGAATCAAACCAATTAAAAAAAGTTTTATAACCTGAGAAACAGGATAATGGGCGTTTTAAAGCAGACCAAAAATATAAGAAAATGGAAATCACCAACACTTTAATCCAAAAATATAATATTCCGGGACCAAGATACACCAGCTATCCCACAGTTCCTTTTTGGGATGAAGCTGGAATCTCCTATGAGAACTGGATCAAAACAGCCCAAAAATCATTTGACGAAAGCAATCAGTCTGAAGGGATAAGCATTTACATCCACCTTCCGTTTTGTGAGAGTCTTTGTACTTTTTGCGGTTGCCATAAGAGGATCACAAAAAGACATAGTGTCGAGGAACCTTATATTGAGACCGTATTAAAAGAATGGGCTTTGTATTGTGATGTTTTAAGCGAAAGACCCCGCATCCGTGAAATTCATTTGGGAGGCGGAACCCCAACATTTTTCAGTCCTGAGAATTTGAAAAAACTGATTGACGGAATTTTTGAGAAAGCCGATAAATTCCCTGGATACGAATTCAGCTTTGAAGGTCATCCCAACAATACCACTGAAAAGCATCTTCAAACCCTGTTCGATCTTGGATTTAAACGCGCCAGTTTCGGGGTACAGGATTACGATTTGAAAGTTCAAAAAGCCATCAACCGCCTGCAACCTTATAAGAGGGTGGAGGATGTTACCAATAATTGCCGTAAAATAGGCTATACATCTGTAAGTCACGATCTGGTCTTTGGTTTGCCACATCAAACCAAAGAGGCCATAATAGATACCATTACTAAAACCAAACAGCTAAAACCGGACAGGATCGCTTTTTACAGCTATGCGCACGTGCCGTGGATCAAAGGTGTGGGACAAAGAGGTTATAATGATAACGATCTTCCATCTGCCGAAGAAAAACGGGAACTGTACGAAGCCGGAAAAAAACTTCTCGGGGAACTGGGTTATATAGAAATAGGGATGGATCATTTTGCCCTAAAAACCGATTCCTTGTATAAGGCGATGAAAAACAAAACCCTTCATAGGAATTTCATGGGTTATTCCGCAAGTAAAACTCAATTGATGATTGGGTTGGGAATGAGCTCCATAAGCGATTCCTGGCATAGTTTTGCACAAAATGTAAAAACCATTGAAGAGTATACCGAATTGGTGAACAAAGGCCTTATTCCTGTTATGAGAGGTCACCTGCTTACCCCGGAGGATTTAATAATCCGGAAACATATTTTAAACATCATGTGCAATTTTGAGACTTCCTGGGAAAGCGACGATATGAAATTCCCTGAATTGGAAGAATGCATTAGCCGATTGGATGAAATGGTGGAAGACGGCCTTGTAGAGATAAGCGAAACAGGATTGAGGCTTCCCGAGGAAGCACGTCCGTTCGTGCGCAATGTTTGTATGGCTTTTGATTTGAAATTAATACACAATCAGCCAAAAACCCGCATTTTTTCTATGACAATTTAAAAGGCTTCATTTTAAAGAGCATCGATAATTTTAAAGTCTATCGATAAAAACCTGAGCAAAGCAGGATAAAAGTTTGTTCTGAAAATTTTATATAAAAAAAGATCAGTTGATTTGGAAACTATCAACTGATCTTTTTTATTGTTTTTATTCGAACAATTAGAATATATAGCGCAGCCCAACCTGCATTCTCCATCTTGACAATAAACTCGTATCAGGACGGAATGTATCTTTCAAATCCGGATTAAAGGTATAAGTTGGTTCGTTCGTATCCGAATCTACGTTTACACCAATGGGTTGCAATACCTGTGGTATTTCCACAACACCCCAATTTGAATTCAATAGATTGCCAAAGTTCAATATATCTATACTAAACTGAACAGTATTGGTTTTGTCATTGGAAACTTTAAAATTATAGTCTTGCAGTAATTTTACATCTACAGTGCTTCTCCAGGGGGATTTAGCACCATATCTTTCAAAATAATCTCCACGATTTTCCCTTAAATATTTATTGTTCAAAATAAATTGGTTAAAAGCTCCTGCTTGTCCGGCGCCTGTGAAATTCATTTGAGCTATTTCACTTTCAGTAGGAATATAGATAAGATCATTCACGGTAGATCCGTCGTTATTAATATCACCTCCATAAGTGAAGTTATAACGTCCTCCCTGGGCATACTCCATAAAACTTGAAATCGTAGTTCCCCATTGTTTTTGAGATCCATAGGACCATTGTTTGGAAACCACAGCAATAAAACGGTGCGTATCCCCATATTTTGAAAAGGAGAGGTCAGCGTTATTTGCATTCCCTTGTGTAGGGTTAAAGGCAAAAGCATCTCCGGTAATTTCTGCTTCAATGGAATTCACGTCTTTTGCATTGAGGTAACTGTAGGCAATGCTGGTATAAAGACCATTATCAAAAGTCTTTTTAACAGACCCCGTCCAGTTGATAACTTGACCTTTACCGGAATTTGTAAATACATAGGCATTATTTTCACCTTTATCTCCAGCTAAATAAACAGCCCTGTTATCTACACCTTGCAAGGTTCCTGTAGGGTTTTTTAACCCCCAGTTTTGAACGTGTGCCGAATTAATATCTTCGGTAAAGGAGAAATCCCCGGTAAGAATAATTCCATTGTTTAACCTGTAATCCATTCCAAGACTGGAACGCCATACCTGTGGAAATTGAAATTCAGGATCTACAATTTGAAAAAATCCCTGGTCGGCGCCACTTACTTGGTTGCCAATCCATACAAAGGGCAATCTTCCGGTGAAAATACCGGTTCCCCCTCTTAATTGAATGGTTTTATCATTCTTTATGTCCCAATTGAAACCAACTCTTGGGGAAAACAATAGTTTGTCTGTAGGCAACTGAGTAGAATTTAACGTGACTGCCTGATTTGTTTGAGGATTGAAATATTGGGTTGAAGGATCAACGCTGGCTCCATTATCGGTATCGATAAATTTTTGAATTAACTCATCTGTATTAAAATAAAGTGGCTTATCAAATCTGATCCCTGCGGTTACTTTTAGATTGTCCAGAACGCTCCATTCATCCTGGAGATAGAATGCCAATTGACCAACATTTAATTCGGATAGTTTCCAGCCACCATCATTTCCGGTTCCTGCGGCATTCCTGGATTCAAATGCATCCTGTGCATAAGGCAGGTTTTGTGCAATGACACTTGAAGCAAATGGTTTTGCTGCATCGGCCAAGAAGGATGCAACACTTGGATAAGGCCTGAAAGTTCCAAAATAGTCATTAGGGTTTCCAAAATTATCATATCCCGCCAGGTTGAATGAGTTTTCAAATTGAAAACGTTCAAAGGAAAACCCTACGGTAAGGGCGTGATCACCTAAAAATATATTTAAATTGTTTGTTATTTGAAATACTTTTTGATCTAATACATTATTGATGGAAAAAGGTTCGTGACCCGCGATAATATAATTGGTTCCAGCACCATCCTGAATGGTTATAACCGGTGCGGGAGAAGATAACGGATTTCTAAAATCGTCAAAATGGGTGTATCCCACCTGTAATTTATTTGAAATATTATTGCTGAAATTGGAATTTAACTCCACTTGAAAAGATTGGATTTTATTGTTGATTTCATATCCCGAATTTTCAAATTGCAGGGTAGTTGCATTTGGTCCCCTAAACCCCAATGCTGTTGGATGTGCGGGCTTTTCCTTGGAAGCATCCAAAAAATTATAAATCACTGCCAATCTATGTTTGCTGTTAATGTTCCAATCTAATTTAAAAATACCTTTTACCGATTCAGAACCGTAGTTGAAATTTTCAAACCTGCCGGTATCATAATCTAAATTATCTAGGGCATCGGAAACCGAAATCATATCTTCAATCGCGACACGGGATTCATTCACAGAACCTGTCCCTTTATTTGGTAACCAGGGAGAACCAAGATCTGTTCTGGAATCAATTTCAAAATTTGTAAAAAAGAACAATTTATTTTCTATAATTGGACCTCCTAAGCTAAATCCGTATTGGGTTTGTTCCAAATCGGCATTAAAAACTTTTTCTCCATTGATTTTGTCTCCGGTCAAATCTTCATTTCTAAAAAAACCGTAAACTGTTCCTTTAAGCGTATTCGTACCACTTTTGGTTACAGCATTTACCGAAGCTCCTGTAAAACCGGATAAAGTTACATCATAGGGAGCGGTGGTAACCTGAATTTGTTCTATGGCATCCAATGAAATTGGCTGAGCATCTGTCTGTCCTCCTGGAGTAGCTGCATCAAGCCCAAAAGGATTATTGAAAATAGCTCCATCAAGGGAAAAATTATTAAATTGATCGTTCCTTCCACCAAAAGAATTTCCACTTGCCGTGGGTTCCAATCTTGTAAAATCTTGTGCAGAACGTGAAATAGTTGGCAAAGTTCTCAAATTCCTACTGGAAACCTGTGTAGCTGCTCCTGTTCTGTCACTGGAAAAAATATCGCCTTTTGATGATTTTATCACAACCTCTTCCAGGAGATTCTCATCAGTTAACAATCTCGCTTCAAGATCTAAAGTTTCTCCCAAGGCTAAAGAAACGTTTTCAATAACCTGATCTCTATAACCTACGAAACTAATTTTTACTTGATAAGGTCCGCCAATTCTTAAGTTTTGTAAATTAAAACGTCCGTCAAAATTTGTCATAGTACCATAAATGGTACCCGTGGGTAGATGGGTTGCAACCACATTTGCACCTGGTACAGATACACCGGAATTATCTTTTACCATTCCCGAGATGTTGGAAGTGGTTACCTGGGCAAATGTTCCAGATATGGCAAATAATAATAAAATAATAAAATAATAATTTTTCATAAGGGGGGGTATTGTTAAACTCTTCAAATTTAACATTTAATTAAAGTTGAGGGGACATTAGTTAGAGTTATTATTAACAAAAAATTGTTCATTAGAACTGTCTTATTTATTAAGAAAAGAGTAGCTAATCAGGGTTTTTGAATATTTGTCAGAACTACAAAAGCGACAACAAATTTGATGATTTTCCCATGATCCCGGTTGCTCTAAATTACCCTAAAGAAGATGAACAAATAGTGAAATATGCTTCCGGCCAACACAAATAAATGCCAGACTAGATGGTAATATGGAATCTTGTGTTTTACATAAAAAAGTATTCCTATTGTGTAACTAAGTCCGCCCAGGAATAAAAGAAGTAAACCCGTAAAATCGAGTATTTCATATAGGGTGGTTATATCCAAAACAATAAGCCAGCCCATTGCCAGGTATAAAACAACAGAAAGAGTCTCAAATTTCCCGGTAAAGAAGATCTTTAAAATAGTCCCTATAAGAGCAATCCCCCAAACAATCCAAAAAAGGATCCAGCCCATACTATCTTCTAAAGTAATTAAAACTAAAGGACTGTAAGTTCCGGCAATAAGCACATAAATACTGATGTGATCGAGGATCCGATAGCGGTTTTTTTGCTTTTCTTTTCGTTCATAATGATAAATGGTAGAAGCGAAATACAACAATATCAATGAGGTTCCATATAAACTGATCCCCAGTAAACTCCATGTTGATTTTTGTTGTTCAAAAATAATCAGTAATACAAATCCCAATAGGCTCAGGGCAAAACCAATTCCGTGAGTGATCCAATTGTAAAATTCTTCTTTTTCGCTCTGTTCTCTCATTAGTGAAATATTGCTCCAAAATAACTTTAAGGAGTTTAAAGATAGTGTCTTTTAAAAAGTAAAATCCCCAAAAACAGCCACTGATCCGCGAATAAAATAAAAGGCAAAAATCAAATTCCTATTCTGATTGATGTTTGCCTTAAGCAAGTTATTTCCGAAAATGGTTAATTAAAACAATGAAAACTGTTAAGAATTTATTCAAACAAATTTTAAATATGTTTTTTTAACAAAATGCCCATCCATTCCCGGTCAATAATTATATTTGTTAGGAAGTTGAACATCTTATTATGAAAGAAGTCGCTTTTGATTACTGGATGTTTTTAGCAGGTTTGGGGATCTTTCTCTTTGGAATGTATCATTTGGAAGATGGAGTGAAAGGACTTGCCGGGAAATCCTTTAAGAACCTGATTCAAAGATTTACCAATAAAAGTTGGCAAGGTATTATAACCGGCACCGTAGTTACGGGTATTTTACAAAGCAGCTCGATGGTAACGCTCTTGGTGTTGGCATTTTTGGGAGGCGGAATGATAACCTTGAGAAATTCCCTGGGAGTTGTTTTAGGAGCCAATTTGGGGACCACATTTACTGCCTGGATCGTTGCAACTTTAGGCTTTAAAATGGATATCGCCGATTTTTCCTATCCCTTTTTGGCCATAGGAATTGTATCCTATCTCTTTCTGAAATCACGCCCTTTTTTAAAGAACCTCGGAGGGTTTCTGGTTGGGTTTGGTTTGCTCTTTTTGGGCCTGGACTTTATGAAAGTCTCGGTTGAAAATATTGCGGGTCAGATAGACCTGACTTTTTTTGCATCTTATGGCCTGGGGGCATTTCTATTGTTGGGTTTGGTTATAACCGGTTTAATTCAGTCCAGCTCTGCCATGATCGTAATTATTCTTAGCGCACTAAATGCCGGATTGGTAGACATATACCAATCAGTCGCCATGGTCATTGGAGCAAATATTGGTACAACGGCCACCCTGGTTATTGGTTCTCTTGGGGGTACAGCCGATAAAAAAAGACTTTCCATGGCGAATGTTATTTTCAATTTGTTCGCCGGATTTCTCGTCTTTTTCTTTATCCACGAATTGGTTTATGCTGTCTATTATATTTTCAAGGTAGAGGATCCTTTGATGGAATTGGTGTTATTGAACACACTTTTAAATTTGATAGGAATAGTGTTGATATATCCATTTTTAGGACTATTTGAACGGTTTTTGAGGCATAGGTTCTTACAAGCCGAGCCGGCGGGGGAGACGCTCTATATTAAAAACATCTCTCCCGATGTTCCCGATGTCGCCCTGAATGCAATGGACAAGGAACTGAAACAGGTTTATTTATACACCCGCGAATTTATTCTGGATTGCTTGAGAATAGGTTCTAATAATAATCATAAAGATTCGGGCTGGAAAATGATCTTTAGAAGGGCCACAGGTTTGAATGATCGATATGACAAAATTAAAAGACTGGAAGATGAGCTTACATCTTATTATGCACAATTACAGGAACAAAATCTCAACATAACTGAAGCGGAACAATTAACCGCGAGCATGATGGGGCTGAGGTCTATTGTTTATGGCGCGAAAGATATGAAAGATGTGATGCACAATATCCAGTTTATGATGGAGAATGAGGATCCCCTGGGAATAGAAATTTTGAAACGTTTACAGGAATTTGTCAGACTTAGACTGGGAGAAATCAATTCTTATCTGGAAGAAGAAAATCAACCCGAGATAATTCCGGATTGGCTTCAACAAAATGAAATGTTTTATAATGAAACCATTGTTTATTTGTACCAAAATATTAAGAGCAGGAATAAGGAAGGAGTGCCCATCTCTACCATCACCAATGTGGTTAAGCAAACAGTGTCTTCCATGGACAATTTGTGCAGTTCAATTATTTATTGGAAGTTTAAAAAAGGAACTACCATGGATGGTCATGAACCCAGGGAATAGTGGTTTTTTTGAACTTTTTTATCGATTAAATTTCAAAGTTCTGTTTTAGGAAATTGTAGAAACCATCTTTCTTTAACCGCAAAGGGCGTTAAGTTTCCGCAAAGATCGCAAAGCTTTGCAGTCTCATAGGTGCTTCCGTCAGGCAGGTCCGCTCTTATTTCTTATTCAATAATTAACCGATTGTTTTTATTGTGCTTTTTTTAGTCATCATTTTTTTCTTTGTGTCCTTTGCGTTTTTTCTCTTGGCGCGCTTTGCGGTTTAAATGGAAGGAGGCAAGGCATACCAGGGAACTATTAAATCCATATTGTTCCAAAACATAACCAATTCTAAAATCCTCAATGTTATTGAGTTGATTTCTGTCGATTGGTAATCACCTGAATCAATTCTTCAGCATTTTTCAGGGAGTTCAATTCTTCTGTAGATATAAATATTTCGAGATCGTTTTGATTGGCTGAAAGCACAATTGGGAATGTGAATTTATATCCGAATTTTGAAGCATAGCGTTTCTTGAATTCATCCAAATGCAGGAATTCCATGGAAAGATCACTTGCTTCCCTGAACTTTTTCCAGGTTTCATCCTCTTTGAAAATACCGTAAGTTATATTGCAAAGATTACAATTGTAGGTTTTTGGGGTCACTACTTTATGCAGGGCATCAAGAAAACCACTTGTTTTTCCGGAATTGGCGTTATAAATGAACAGGAGTTTTTTCATTTTAATGGGCTTTAAAAATAACGGAAAAATTAATGTTTTGAGACCGGTTCCGGTTTGAAGGGTTAAATATATATATTTTTTACACGGAGTCTATATATGCTTTAAAAATAAATCCGGTAACTTGATTGTTACCGGATTTATTTTCGTGAATTAAACTGGTCAATTAGTCCATATTTGATGTTGGAATCGCCATATCGGAATTAAAAATATCGCGGAAAAGTTTCCATTTTCCATCTTCCTTTTTCCAGATAACTAAAGCTTTTCCATGGTCAACTTCTGTTCCATCCTTTATAAAAAGTTTCCAATTATCTTCTGAAACCAACATGTTTTCGTCTCCCCAAAGCCCAATGGTTTTGAGTTCAATTTTGGCTATGCCGGCATTTAAAAAGCCTGCAAAAGCAGATTGGATATTACTCCTTCCAACCGCCGACTCATTATTGGCTATCATAAACTTGGCGTCCTTTGTATAGAGGTTTGCCAGACCAATTGAATCGCTTTTGCTGAATAAATCCATATACAGGTTATTTTCTTCCTCAATGGCTTTTTTAGCTGCTTCCATATCAAAAGCTGCAGCTGGCTTGGCTTTCATCTCTATCTGAATAACTTCCATTGCCTTTTTGCCTGTATTTTCCGGCAGGTGCTTATCCCCATCGTCCCAAACAACCTGGCCGGCTTTTCCTGAAACCGGTATTTCTTCTCCGGTGGGAACGATAAATTTGACCTGATAGTCTGTTAAGAATACCGCTACTCCTTTGGGATGCTCGTGCATAACCGATTTTTCTCCCGGCTCATAATGAATGCGCAATACACGCACATCATCATTTTCCAATTCAACTTTGTAGTGTTTCGGATCTGCTTTGACTGCATCTTGTGCCTTTGCCGTTCTAATTGAAAAAAGAAATGTAGCAATGAAGATAAAGACGAATGTTGAAATTTTTTTCATGATTTTGAATTTAATTGGTTGGTTCATTTATTTTGATGATCTTTATTTTTTCCTAATATTAAAACCTCTGTAAAGGGCATTTCTGAACACTGATAGGCCAATGATGCCATCAGTTTCCATAATGTGTTATTTCGACGATTCGATCCAAGCTAAATAAATCTATTAGGTGGATAATATTCGAAAGCTGTTGGGGAGATGTTTTTTAATCGGGGGGAGAACCTTCTTGGTTGAGAAAGCAAGTTAAATTAGTGTAAAATATTCAATTATAATCATTTAAGATGAAGAATATTGGGTTTTGAAGGAATATTCGTTCATTATTAAGAATTCCACTTATACTCTGTGAGTTCTAAATATTTCTACTCGATTAGCAACTGTAACTTAATCGTACAATATCTCACGTTGAGTGATTTCATAAATCTTATTGTCATTTATTGCAGTTCTTAATATCCAGTTGTTTTTATTATCATAGATATACTTAAAGTCAGTTACCATTTCTTTGATTGATGGGGAATTACCATACATTAATCCAAAATGTCTTTTATAACTAATCTGAGTAAGAATATCTCCATTTGAATTATATTTATTTGTCAGTTTCACTATTGTTTGAGAATCTGGTCCAATAATATGATCGTAGCTTTTGATGATTCTATTATTCCTATCTCGTTCTATTTTCAACGTGTCAACATTAGGAAAATCATGAATTTTACAATTTAAAAATTCACTTTTATCCAAATATCTTTTTTCTTTCCAAGCTTCTTGTCCATTCGGGAAAAGACCGACTAAAATAATCGAATCTTTGTAGTGTATCAGTTTATTTGTTTTGGAATCGATCCAGCGTCCTATGGTATCATATATATTTTTATGATATTCCTTTGAAATCAAACCCATCGAATCAAAGTGATATTCATCAATAGTTAGCATCTGCTTTACAGTTGAATTTAAATATATCTTATATTTCGGATTTGTAAAATCGTTTAAAGGAAATATTGAGATCTCTTTTATTGATTTTGGTTTTCCTTTTAGATTTAAATCAAACAAATCATTATAATGGTTTATCTGTCCTTGACATAAAATGGAAATAACTAAAAAAAGTAGTGTAAATAATTTCTTCATTCTATAGTTGCTAACGTGTTTGTATAAGATTAGTGGAGGGTTTGGGCGCGAGGATTTTCCGAAGGAAAATCAGAAGCCAGCACGAGCAACTAACATTGGTTTAGCTAAAAATAGCAATTTTTCTTATACTGTATTGGCAGGTTTTTATATCAGTTGTTTTAATTTGTATTCCGATTTTAAATCTTCTAATTCCGATTTGTCAATCAGTTTCATGCTCAATAACCATTGGATGTTTCCCATAAACTGCTCTTCATTCAACTCGAAGTTTATTAATAGTTCTTTCTTTTTTCCATCCGCAATTTTGATTAAATTATTTGCAAATTCCATTACTTTTTCCTCATTTGGTTTAGTTCGGAAAAGTCGGATTAATTTATTTCCATTAACAATGAGGATATCGTCTTTATGAGGCATTAAAAATCCGATAATTGAAATTGCTCCCCAGATTATTGCGTTTGCAACATAAGTTCCAGGTTTTTCTGGCGTACCCCAAAAGTATACTCCTAGGCAAATCAATGTTATTAGGCTAGTTATTACGATAAATATTTTTCCCACGATTACATTGTCAGCTTCGTATTGAATCTCGTTACCGACTTCAGTCAAGTGTATTTTATATTTGAGTTTGTCTTTTATTGATTTGTAATCAACTTCAACAAAATCAGAATCAGGATCTATTTTGTAAGACCTGGTTTCAAATCCTTTTCGCTGTTTTATTTCGTTCATCTATTGTTTTTTCAACTTGCAACTAACAAACTTGGTTAATGCAAGTGGTGTAGTTAGGGACGCGGTCTTGTCGACTTGGTTGTTTGTTACTTGATGTCTAAAATAGCACATTTCCCCCGAATGCCCGCTTTTTGCTTGTAACCGATCTTACCTGCAGTTAATTTTCTTCTACTAACAAGTAATTGGAATACATTTCAGGATTTTTATTATAGCCTATTATTAATTTAAATCCTGGTAAGTTCCATTCCCTTAATTCAAAATATGGTTTTTCCATCATCGTCACTACGTCGTATTTTACGAATTCTTTACCGGCATATTTAGCTTCACCAAAAACTTCAAAGTATTTATCAACCAAAACTTTTATTGCTCTTTCTTTTGGTTGATTTTGTGACAGATAGAGAGACTTAGTGCCATTTTCGTTGTCAGTTAAGCTTATATAATTAAATTCTTTTTCTTCTAACTCATAAGTTATATCTGAAACTTTTATTGCGCCAGTGGGTTCTTCATTCAATGAAATCTCAGACGGTTCCATTTCTTCGTGCTTGTAATCATAGGGATTTATCCCAAGTTCAGATAGGATTCCTTTTGTTTCTTCTTTCGTTCTTATTCGTGTTTTATTATTCGTGTTTGAATTCTCAGACGAACTCTTATTAGATTTCAAAAAGTTAAATATTCCCATTTTTATTAAAATTTATTGTAGGTAACTTGTTTATATCAGACATGTCGTATATATCTTATTGCTGATAGTTTGCTTATATCAGAGATCTCGTTTTATTTACATCCAAATGTACCTGATTCAAACAGAGCATCCAAAGGGCTTTTTAAAGTTTTGCTGTTTGTGCTCAAGAGAACACTTCCCCTCTTTTTTGATCTTAAATTAATCTTCCTTTAAAAATTGACTTTTTAGCAGTATGCAATAAGTTATTAAAACAAGCCTTTACGGTTGCAAAATCAGGCTTAATATATGATGAAAATTATCGAAGTGTTTTGGCAAAAAATTAAGTGAATTTTACTTGATTTTTACCACAGTTCTTTGTTCGACAAAGTTATCAATACTCAAAAGTAAATTCTGTAGATTCATTTTCTGGTATAAAAACTTCGTATTTAACAGGAGTACTGATTCCATTTTTTATTTTCATCACATAAATGATATTCTTTTCATTTTTCGCTACTGGAACATTATCAAAGGTTGAATTTTGAGAATTCGCTACAAAATCACTTTCACTTGATCCAGTCTGATATCCTGTGTTTAAGCTCCCCAATGGACCGTTTTTTAGCCCATAAGGATAAAGAGATCTAACTTTAAAAAGATCATTTTCAGCAATAGGATTATAATTCTTTAAATGCACAGTGGTGTATGTTTTTTCTGGAATATAGAATGTTTTATTAATAATTGTATCTCTTTTATTTATAGAATATATCACGTCACCGTAGGGAATATAATTTAAATGTAAATATTTTCTATCATCTAAATCAGAAGTGTTTACATATATTGTAAAATATCCATTTGAATCTGTTCCTAGTTGAGAATCTGTAATGTAAAAATCAATTTTATAAAATCCGTTTTCATCAGTTTCCACTTCTTTGATTCGAGTAATTCCATCTGATAAAAACCTTGATTCTTTATATTGAAGCTGGATTTGAATATTTTTTAAAGGGACTTGATTAGTTGTGAAAATTTGTCCTTCTAAAGTTGTACAGTCAACATTACATTTTTTATTTTCGAAACTATTGTCTTGGAAACATCCTGACAATAATAAAAGCAATAATACTGGTGTGAAGTAAATTTTCATAGTTAATAATTTTGCCTAACGTTTGGCCTATGAGTAGTTGCGTGGGTTAGCACTAAACTTTGCAAGTACGCTAAGCTTGAAATTCCGTAGTAATTTTCAGTAATGGCGAGAACAAGCAATTACTTATAGCCATTGTATGTGCTTTTATTTAAATATAGCGGTTTGGAAATCATCATCTTTTACCATTTTGTTTTTCTCTATCATATAAACGACCAATTCAGAAAGTAATTCGAAAGATTCAATTAAAGTTTTCTCAATTTCAGAATCTTTTAAATTAGAACCGTGAACAACTTTAGAGCGTAAACCATATAATTTTTTAATCTCTTTAAATTTTTTAATTCTTTCATCTCCTCTTTCATATAAGAGTGATGAAATACTAAGAGATAGTCGATAACTTATTTCTATCGACACATCAACAATACTTTCGATAGCAGCCCACAAAATTGCTATTCCACTCTTAATATCAACACAGTACCTCCAAGAGTTGATTACTTCTAGTGCGTATCTGAATTTTTCGTATTCAAAAGCTAAAGTATTTGTATTTTCATAATAATCTCTTATCCATTTGATATCACCAGTGTCAATATTTAATTCATTCAGAGTTTCAACTTTTAGCATTTTGACGTGATAGTCGCAAAGATTTGCTTCAACATTATCAATCTTCTTTAAATCATTCCAAGACTTGTTTAGAAGCGCAATAGAATTAATATTAGTTTTTTTTCGAAGTACCAATAAGGTATTTAATAACCAAGCTCTATTTAAAATATCATAGCCGAAACTCGATTCGTTTTCCGAACTCACAATTTCGAAATTATTTTTTAGATAGCAAAAGGGCTCAATTAGTGACCATTGTTTAAAACCCTTCGCTCCCAAACCAGCTAGGTCAAAAACCGATAATTTATTTACCTTCCTAATTTTTAAATAAGGCAATATTTCGATTTCATTTCCCTCGAAAGTAATTCCATTTCCTAATATGTAATATGTTCCTTTTATTATCAATCTTGAGGTATTTCTTAATTGCACCTAACATGTCTGTTCTGTATCCGACATGTCATTTTATTCCTTCTCAAATGTACCAGATTCAAACAGAGCATCCAAAGGAGTAAAATTATTTATTATTTCCTGCTCCGAATCAAATCCAAAATTCCATTGATAAAAGTTAAAGGATGCATTGGGTTTCCGGGAACGTACAGGTCTATTTTATGTTTTTCCAAAAAACTTCTGTCCAGGGCGGGACTATCGGCAAAAATCCCTCCGCTAATGGCATCAGTTCCGGCAAGGATAATGATTTTTGGATCGGGCATGGCATCATAACAAATTTGCAAAGGTTCTGCCATGTTTTTTGTGATAGGACCGGTGATCACGATCCCATCGGCATGTCGCGGGGAAGGGACAAATTCAATTCCAAAACGTCCCATATCAAAGTTGACATTGCCGCAAGCGCCAAGTTCCAATTCACAGCTTCCGTCCCCTCCGGCACAAACCTGTCGGAGTTTTAAGGAACCGCTAAAATAGCCGCTTATTTCTTTCCGGATCAAATCGGGGTTTAGGAGTATCGGGCTATCTTCTCCTTCTTTTATTATCAATCCTTCACGATTGTTCGTAGCTATTTTGTACTCTTTTGTAAACTTTATTTTGTCTGGAAATGCAAGTGAACACTCTCCGCAAAAAGTGCATTTCCCCAAATCGATTTGCACCGGGTTTATTGAAATGGCCTGGGTTGGGCAGACTCCCGCAAGTGCTTTTTCATCCACTTTTTCATCGCTGATGATGGGTCTTCCCCTGAAAATTCCCGGGATCTCAACATTGGTAACATCCGGAATATATTGTTTTCCCTGGTGGAAGAGTATTTTTAAATTGTTGATCATGATTTCTGTTTTTGCCTGATATTATAAATCGTGTCCAGAGTATGATAGGTCGAAACTTTTGTTGCTTATGGGAAAATCTGAAATTTCATTATTTCGAACTGCCATGGCCAATGCCAGGAAATTGTGAAAGGAGGCGTCTTTTATTTTGTAGTGCAGCAATTCGCCTTTATCATCGGTTATGGCACAATGACAAATTTCTCCCCGCCAGCCTTCAACCATGGAAAGTGCAAAAGAATTTGGCGTGGGTTGGGAAAGCGGTTTTCTGTTTAAATTTTCAGAAGGAATTCCGGTGATAAGATCCCTGATATATTTAATGGATTGTTTTATCTCTTCCCTTCTAATTTGCGCGCGGGAATAAACATCTCCGTGACGTTTTAGAATTGGTTGGTGAGATAATCCTGGATAGAGATTGTAAGGATGAGAAGCACGGATATCGCGGTTTATGTTGGTCATTCGGGCTGCCATACCCACCAATCCAATGCTTGTTCCAATTTCGTTGGTAACTATTCCGGTTTTCTCAAACCTTCCCAAAACCGTGGGCGCCCCAAAAGCTTCTTTGCACATTTCATCAAAATCGGGTTCGAATTTATCCAAAACGATTTTTAAGGTTTCCGCCAGTTCCTCGGTAAAAGGGAAATTGGTTTTTCCCGCGCGAATTAAACTTTTTGCCATCCTGTTTCCGCACCATTGTTGAAAAAAGTTGATGATCGGGGTTCTGAGCCTTCCAAAAACCGAACTGCCCAATTGGTAGCCAACATCGGTACACATTCCGCTTAAACCACCGGTATGGACGGCAATGCGCTCCAGTTCCAATGCAAGGCTTCTCAAAAAATTCAAATCCAGATCGGTTTCCTCATCGCATAAAGTTTCCCATAAATTTGCAAAGGCGGTGGTGTGACCAACGACGGAATCCCCGGAAATATTTTCAGCAAGGGTGTGAAGCTCAATTAATTTTTTCTTCTGAAGAAATAATTTTTCAATGCCCCTGTGTTGATATCCCAACTGAATTTCAAGATGAAGGATCTGTTCCCCGTTACAGATAAACCTAAAATGTCCCGGTTCAATAATTCCTGCGTGAATGGGGCCAACCCCTACTTCGTGCAATTCTTCGCTTTCGATCTTAAAAAATGGATAGTTGGGAATTGTGCTGTTTTTATCTGCTTGATCAACAGGGAAACGAACCGGTTTTAACCAGGGATGATCAGTGTAAGGAATGTCAAAATTCTCGTGGATTTCCCTTTCAAACTTTTCAAAAGCCAAATGATGTTGGCTAAATGCAGCTAAAGGAGTTTGAGGATCGACCAAAGAGGAAGATATATTTATAAGTCCTTCTTTATCGTCTGCGACACAACAAATAAGTTTTATTTTCCCCTGATAGGCAAGACCGTAATAATTTACGCAATGATTCCCTTCAATATTTAGCAAGGAAGTATTGTACTCCAAAAATTGTTCGTATTCCAAAACAGGAATCGAATCCAAAGGAATTTGCTGATTGTTTTTTATGGAAATAGCGTTCATATCTATTGAGGTAAATTTTTAACGGCTTCATTGATCAAATCGACCATTTCCTGCGGCGGGTTCAGTCCGAGATAGACGACCAACCCCAACAAAATAAATTGTGAAATGGATTCATAGGGTTTGATTCGTTCCAGGTTTTCTTCCTTAAAACCTACCGCAGGGGTGAATAATAGTTTAAATATGTTTTTCCCGAAAGCCCAAATAATAATGGTGAGCAGCAGTAAAACAAAAATAAGTACAAAAAGATAATGTGCTTCAAACAAGGAGCGGAAAATCAGGAATTCACTTATAAACATTCCGGAAGGCGGCATTGCTGTTACAGAGATAAACCCTAAAAGAATAACCATTGCGCCGGTAAGATTGTATTTGAAGTAATTCCCCACATCGTAAACGCTCTTGCTCCTGAAGGTCCGATATATTTGTCCCATTTGAAAAAACAAACTGGATTTCACAAAAGAATGAAATATAATATGAAGAATTGCGGCATAATAGCCAATGCCACCCGCGGCAATTCCAAGCATCACAATACCCATATGTTCAATACTGGAATAGGCGAACATCCTTTTAATATTTTTCACTTTTATCATATAAACTGTCGCCACAAATATTGAAAGAACGGCAGAGATCATAATGATATTATTGGCCCAGGAATGGAGCGCGGTTTGCGCTATGATCTCATAAAAGCGAAAAATCCCTATAAAACCAACATTCAATATAACGCTGGAAATTAGTGCTCCGGCTGGTGATGGCGCCTTATCTTTCGCGTCTATCCCGGCGGTGTACATTGGAACAAGCCCTATTTTGGCGGTATAGCCTGTAAAAATAAAGATGAATGCCAATCTCAACCAAAAGACATCCAATTCTGAAGCCCTATTTATCAAAGAAGTGAAGGTGAGGTTGTTATCCCCAACTTCCTGAACGGCAATACTCAAAAACAAAATCCCGATAAATACAAAAGCGATGCTGATGGAACAAACAAAAATGTATTTCCAGGTGCCTTCCAGCGTGCGCACATTTCGGCGATGATAAATAAGTGCCGAAGCGGAAAGGGTTGTCAACTCTACAAAAATCCAGGTAACGGCAATATGATTGGAAAGATAGGCCAAACTTAATGCAAAAATAAGCACTACCATAGAGGCGTAATAAATCCCCCTGTTTCTTGGAACATCTTCATTTTTCGAAAAGAAAACATAGGAGTGGTAAAATGCCGGGACAGCGATAATACTGATGGTGAAAAGCAATAAAATGCCAATTGCATCCGGCAGAAAATATTCGAATTCTATTATATTTTGATGATTGTATTCGTAAATGGTAAATACCCACTGAAGCAGGAGAAAAACACCTACCAGGAAATAATTCATTTTTTTATTCCTGTTAAAGAACAGGGAAACACAAATTATAATTGCTCCAATTAAATAAAATACGGTCATATTCTGAATTATGTTTTTTGTCTGTAACTACTAAGTTTTTAAATTAAAAATGATTTAAGAACAAGGATCAACGATGTTTGATTTTAGATTTTTTAGTAGTTGTTGAACAATTATGATTTAG
>Ga0307487_1000829_pt1 | contig 23298 bp, 22 predicted proteins | sample CBIW12metaG_FD_203665 | JGI IMG/M metagenome (GOLD analysis project Ga0307487, IMG submission 203665) | Sea-ice brine microbial communities from Beaufort Sea near Barrow, Alaska, United States - CBIW 1.2 | ecosystem: Environmental > Aquatic > Marine > Coastal | place: USA: Alaska | collected... | reverse complement strand
TTCTTCGCGTTCTTTGCGCACCTTCTTCGCGAGCTTTGCGTGAAATTTCTTGCGGCTATTAAAAGGAAAAATTTATTATTCTATTACCTCTTTTTAATTTCAATTTCAAATTCCTGTCTTGTGTCTATTTTCTCTTCTCTATTTTCTTTTTGTCTTGATTCTTGGTTCTTGACTCCTGTTTCTTCTAACTTCGAAAAGTCCTTCCTTTCCACTCATATCCTGAAAACAAGGACAAAATCGCTACATAGCTTGAAAAAACCGGGTAGATAAAACTGCTCCAAAAATAATTCCGCAGGACATCTTTCCTGTCAAAAAATTCTGCCGAATGGTACAGAAGCACAAAATCTACATTGAATTTGAAAAAAAACGCAAATAGTAAAGGTTGGTAAGCAATAAGACTGAAGAAGGCCAGCAAGCCACCAATTACCAGCGAAAAGTTCATCAGCAATACCGTTAAGCCAACCAGTTTCGCAAAACTGCTTTTGTAGGCAGGAGTTTTCGCCGCCCATCGGATGCGTTGGGAAATTAAAGTGTTTAAATCTTGTTGAGGTTGAGTGATCACAATTGCTTCTGCACATTTCAGAAAGGAAACAGGCCATTTATTTTCGGTGAATTTCTGAAGTAAAAACACATCGTCGCCACTTGAAATTTCATCGTTTCCGCTAAAACCATCGGCTTTCAAAAACGCCGCTTTTTCATAACACAAATTTGCGCCGTTGCACATAAAAGCTTTTTTCAATCCAAAACCTCCCGCTCCCGCCGCCTGCAAACTCATAAAATCCATTTCCTGAAAGGCTTGAAAATATTTTAACCATCTGTTTTCGCGATTGGTATTCAAGGATCTGTCGGCAATTTTTACCGTCCCGGCCACCATTTTTGCGCCGGTTTCAAGGATTTTTTCATTAAATGATTGCAACCAATTTTCCGGAGCTTCACAATCGGCATCTGTGGTGATTATATATTCAAATTGAGCGGTTTTGATCGCAGTTGAAATCGCATCTTTTTTCGGGGAGTTTGAAGTACGCTTATTTTCAAGTAAACTTATAAGGATTTTAGGATTGAAAGTCATAAAATCGGAACAAATCTGAACCGAGGCATCTTCGGAAGCATCATTTAACAGTAGAATTTCATATTTTGAAGTCGGATAATTTAATTTAGACAAAGAATTCAGCAAAGAAGGCAAATTTTCGGCTTCATTCCGGAAAGGTATTATCACTGAAAATCTGATTTTTGGTTCGAGCTTTTTTAATTGAAATTCCGGAATTTTCCTCCAGCCAATCAGCAATGCCGCGATCAGGATCACATAAAGAAGCGTTATTAAAACAAGGAAAAATGTCATTATTCATTTTTTAAGGCAGCTTCCAAATGTACAGATAGCTGCGCGGAATTCCGTAGCTTTGTGAAGCCTTGGCAAAATTAACGAATTAATCGTGAAGGTCTTAAAACCAGCAATTTCAGCTTTTGAAAACAGAAAGAATCATTTTAGGAATTGATCCCGGAACCACTATTATGGGTTTCGGAATAATAAAGATCGTAAAAAAGGAAATGGTTTTTATGCAGTTGAACGAATTGCTTTTGAGTAAATACAACGATCCTTACATCAAGCTGAAACTAATCTTTGAACGCACCATTGAGCTGATCGACACATTTCACCCCGATGAAATTGCGATTGAAGCGCCATTTTTTGGCAAAAATGTGCAATCTATGCTGAAGTTGGGAAGGGCGCAGGGAGTGGCAATGGCGGCAGGACTTTCAAGACAAATTCCTATTACCGAATATCTCCCTAAAAAAATTAAAATGGCCATCACCGGGAACGGTAATGCCAGCAAAGAGCAGGTTGCAAAAATGCTTCAAAGTATGCTAAACCTAAAAGAACTTCCCAAAAACCTGGATTCTACCGATGGCCTTGCAGCCGCGGTTTGTCATTTTTACAATTCCGGTGGGCCGAGTGTGGAGAAAAGCTATTCCGGCTGGGATGCGTTTGTGAAAAATAATCCAAAAAAAATAAAATAAGTCCCCCTAACCCCCAAAGGGGGAATATTGAAAATAAAAACTTGAATTGAAATTAATATAATGCCATTAGATCCTAAGGATATTTTTAAAAAACCATTTTCCGTTGGAGCGGGAGGGGCTCTTTACATCCACATTCCATTTTGCAAACAGGCTTGCCATTATTGTGATTTTCACTTTTCGACTTCAATTAAAAAGAAAGGGGAATTGGTGAACATGCTTTGTAAAGAATTGGTGCTGCGTAAAAACGAGTTGCCGGGAAACCTGATCGAAACCATCTATTTAGGAGGCGGAACTCCGTCGCTTTTGAATGGCGAAGAACTGGCACAAATATTTGATACCATACATTCCAATTTTCAGGTTTCTAATGATGCCGAAATTACCCTGGAAGCCAATCCGGACGATCTTACAAGAGAGAAACTTGGGATTTTGAAAGATTCTGGTATCAATAGGCTGAGCATCGGCGTACAATCCTTTTTTGAAGAAGATCTCAAACTGATGAACCGCGCCCACAATGCAAAAGAAGCCCTGGAAAGCATTCAAATGGCGAAAGAATACTTCGATAATATCTCGATAGATCTTATTTTTGGAATTCCTGAAATGACTGACGAACGCTGGAGGGAAAATCTCAGGATTGCATTAGACCTCAATCTGCCTCATTTTTCCTGTTATGCATTGACGGTGGAACCCAATACGGCTTTAAAGAAATTTATAGAAAAAGGAATCATTAAGCCGGTTGATGATGAAGCCGCAAAAACGCATTTTGAGATCCTGGTTGAAACCCTGGAAACTGCCGGATTCGTACATTATGAATTTTCAAATTTTGGTAAGCCCGGATATTTTTCCAGAAACAATACCGCATACTGGTTTGGAAAACCCTATTTGGGAATTGGACCTTCGGCACATTCGTTTGACGGAAACAGCAGAAGATGGAATATCAGTAACAATACCTTGTATATCAAAGCACTTCAAAAAAACGAGATCCCGTTGCAGGAGGAAAAACTGTCGGAAGTAGATAAATACAACGAATACGTCATGACACGTTTGCGGACTATGTGGGGAATTTCAATGGATGAAGTGGAGGAAAAATTCGGCCCCAATTTTAAAAAATATCTGATGGAACAGTCAACACCCTATTTGGAGAAAGAATTAATGATTATGGAAAATGGGTATTTGCATATTTCTGAAAAAGGAAAATTTTTAGGAGATGGGATTTCCAGTGATCTGTTTTTTATAAATTTAGATGCAGAAACAAGTGCATAAATCATCAACTAACAAATAAGAGATTAAGTTTTCAAGCATAAAATTATATGATTGCAGAAATACATCACAACCAAAAAACCTTCAAAATTGATCTCTCCAAACCTTTGGATATTTCTTTAAGCCTTCGCGGAGATGACAAAAACCCGATTGCCTGGTATTTGGGCGCACCAGTAATTCTGCCGGTAAAGGAAGGAGGTTTTATCGGGAAGGTGAGTGAAGGGGCTTCCACAAATTTCAATAATATTCAATTTAATCCCCACAGCCACGGCACGCATACCGAATGTGTGGGACATATTACCCGGGAATTTCACAGTGTGAATGACGCGCTTAAAACCTTCTTTTTTACTGCGAAATTGATTTCGCTGGAACCTGAGAGCAGGGGAGAGGACTTTGTAATCTCAGAAACGCAAATAAGAAAAAATCTTCAGAAGAATGAGGCGGAAGCGCTGATAATTCGAACTATGCCGAATTACATCGACAAGCGCACTAAAAAGTATTCGAACACCAATTGGGCGTATTTGGAGGAAAGTGCCGCCAAATATATCCGGGAATGCGGAATTAAACATCTTTTAATTGATTTGCCATCTGTAGACAGGGAAAAAGACGAGGGAAAATTACTGGCGCATAAAGCATTTTGGGATCATCCTAAAAACACCCGGTTTGATGCGACCATCACTGAAATGATTTATATTCCCAATAAGATTGAAGATGGGAATTTTATTTTAAATCTTCAAATTGCTTCTTTTGAAAACGATGCCACTCCTTGCAAACCTGTTTTGTATAAAATGATAATGTTTTAGAACATTGTAATTATTTATAGATCTCAATTAAGAATTACCGTTTTGCTTCGTTCCTTTTTAACCGCAAAGCACGCCAAGAAAAAAAACGCAAAGGTCGCAAAGGAAAAATGAGGATTGAAAATGAACTAACTAAAAAATCATTAAATTGGAAATTAGAAAGGGACACCTTGTCGGAAGTGCAGAATGAAAGTGCAAGACACTGCGATCTTTGGGGAAGCTAATGAAACCACCTTTCTACAAATTACTAAAATAGAACTTATGAAATTGATGAAACAGGGAAATAAAAAAAACCGTTCCAAATAAAGAAACGGTTTTTTAGGTTGTATAATTTTCTGAATTTTAATTCAGAAAAAAATGTTTATCCAAGTGCAACTCTTTCAAAAGCAACTACTTCAAGTGCGCTATCTACCGATTTTACGTAGGCGGCAACACTTTTTTTGTTGTCTTTAATATAATCTTGGTTCACCAGGGTGTTGTCTTTAAAGAAACGTTTTATTTTTCCTTTTGCGATGTTATCCAACATCTCTTCAGGTTTTCCTTCTTGTCTCAATTGATCTTTTGCAATTTCAATTTCTTTGTCGATCACGGTTTGGTCAACTCCAGCTTCATTCAATGCAACCGGGTTCATTGCTGCGGCTTGCATAGCAACGTTTTTGGCAGCTTCTTCAGCACCGTCAACATTTTTGGAAAGTCCGGTTAAGACTGCGATTTTATTTCCTGCGTGAATGTAAGAACCTACAAAAGGAGCTTCCAGTGTACGGAAATCGCCAATTTCAATTTTTTCACCTATAACGCCAGTTTGTTCAGTTAATTTATCCTGAACAGAAAGACCTTTGTAATCTGCTGCCAATAATTCTTCCTTAGAAGAAGTTGAAAGGGCAAGATCAGCCAATTCTGTGGCCAATTTCACGAAAGTATCGTTTTTAGCTACAAAGTCGGTTTCACAGTTTAGTGATACGATCACTCCACGGGTGGCGTCTTCGTTCACTTTTGCAATTACTGCACCTTCAGATGATTCCCTGTCGGCACGGTTTGCAGCTACTTTTTGACCTCTTTTACGAAGGATCTCAACAGCCTTTTCTAAATTTCCATCTGCCTCAACCAATGCCTTTTTACAATCCATCATACCGGCACCGGTAGTTTGTCTCAATTTATTTACTTCTGCGGCGGTTATGTTTGCCATGACGTTTAATTTTTTTGGTTTATAATAAAAAAGTCGCTTAGTTTTTCGTTTAAGAAATAACTAAACGACTCATAAAAATTATCAAAAAGAATGGATTATGCTTCCTCTTCAGTATCAGGGGCAGCTTTTTCCAAAGTTTCCTTTTTGGACTCTAACTTAACCTCTTTTTTGGCTTCTTCCATTGCTGCTTTATCTTCAGGAGCTGTAGAAGGAACTTCTACTTTTTCTTTAGCTTCAGGAGTGGCAGCAGTAACGGCACCTTCTTCTTTAGCTTTTTTAGCTCTTGGAGTTTTGGAAGTTTTTTCTTCTTTTTCTTCGCCTTCTTTAGAATCTTTGCTTGATTTTCTTTCAGATAAGCCTTCGACAATAGCGTCAGAAAGGAAAGAAACCACTTTTTCAATGGATTTAGAAGCATCGTCATTTGATGGGATAACATAATCTACCTCACGTGGATCAGAATTGGTATCAACCATCGCAAATATTGGAATGTTTAATTTCTGAGCTTCTTTAATCGCAATGTGTTCACGCATAATATCTACTACAAATACTGCTGCCGGAAGGCGGCTCATATCTACAATAGAACCTAAGTTTTTCTCTAACTTAGCTCTTAAACGGTCAACTTGTAAGCGTTCCTTTTTGGATAGTGTATTAAAGGTACCGTCTTTTTTCATCCTATCTATAGTCGCCATTTTTTTAACGGATTTACGGATAGTGACAAAATTGGTAAGCATTCCACCAGGCCATCTTTCAGTGATGTAAGGCATGTTTGCTTTAACCGCAAGTTCGGTAACAATTTCTTTTGCTTGTTTCTTGGTAGCTACAAAAAGTATTTTTCTGCCGCTGGCTGCAATTTTTTTGAGAGCCTCTCCGGCTTCCTGCATTTTTACAGCTGTTTTATATAAGTTGATGATGTGGATCCCGTTGCGTTCCATATAAACATATGGGGCCATATTCGGGTTCCATCGTCTTGTAAGGTGGCCAAAATGTACACCTGCATCAAGTAAGTCTTTTACTTCTACTTTGTTTGCCATTTTTGTAATAGTTTACGTTCTGTTGAGATAGCAACCACGCGCCGCGTGGTTTAGATGCTAAACTAATTTCCGCTTTAACGGAATAACAACAAAAATTTAATTAATTTTTGAATAATTTTTTTGGATCGAACTCCAATTAATACACGCCTTTAAAAAAAAGGAATGTACTAAGATTAACGTTTAGAGAATTGGAATTTTTTACGGGCTTTTTTCTGTCCGAATTTTTTCCTCTCTACCATTCTTGGATCTCTGGTCATTAAACCTTCAGGTTTTAAAACCGCTCTGTTTTCAGCATCCAATGCTACAACTATTCTTGCCAATGCAAGGCGAATTGCTTCCGCTTGCCCGGTAATACCACCTCCGTAAACATTTACCTTAATGTCGAAGCTTTCTTCGTTTCCGGTCATGTTAAGGGCTTGTAATACTTTGTACTGCAATGGAGCTGTAGTAAAGTAATCTTTGTAGTCTTTTTTGTTGATGGTAATGTTGCCTGTTCCTGAGGCTGCATATACTCTTGCAACTGCCGTTTTTCTACGGCCAATTTTGTGAATAACCTCCATTACTTAATTTCGTTTAAGTTAATAGTTTTAGGCTTTTGCGCTTTCTGATCGTGTTCAGATCCAACATACACCTTTAAATTTCGGAAAATTGCCGCACCTAATTTGTTTTTAGGCAGCATTCCTTTTACCGCATTTTCAATCAACCTTTCCGGTCCTTTATTGAATAATTCGGTTGCAGTTAAACTGCGTTGTCCCCCAGGGTAGCCAGTATGGCGAATGTATTCTTTAGAATCCCATTTCTTTCCTGATAAGTTGATTTTTTCGACATTTGTAACTATTACATTGTCTCCGCAATCAACGTGTGGGGTGAAGTTAGGTTTGTATTTTCCCCTTAGCAGCTTTGCCACTATTGAACAAACACGACCTAAAGTCTGACCATCAGCATCCACGTGTACCCAATCTTTGGTCACGGTAGCCTTGTTGGCCGATACTGTTTTGTAGCTTAATGTGTCCACACTAATTAATTTTACTTGTTATTAAACATTCCATTCCCTGTAACCCGACTTTGAATCGTGAAAACAGGGGTGCAAATGTACAATTATAAATCTATAAAGCAAATGGCAACATCATTAATTTATTTAAAGTGAAATGTTTGGTTTTCAAAGGTTTCCCGAAGCTTTCTATGGAATTTAATATTGGTGGTTTTTAAATGCCTGAACTTGATTGCCAATTTCAAAATTCTCCATCCAACCCCGTGAAATATCAATAAAATCGTTGAAGAGTTTCTTAAATCCGATGTACAACAATTTAAATGTTAAAATATTCTTAAAATAATTTAATAAAGTATAGATTTGCATTTCCTGTTAATCTATATTCTCACAATTTTCCCTATGAATAAATTTTCTAAAAATATAAGTATTCTGTTCATCGGCATCGCAATGCTGTTTTCCTGTTCTGCTGAAAAAGATTCAGGCACTGAGCCATTAAAAGTAAGGGATTTGACAGTAAGCATAAGCCCTTCTGATTTGATTGGACAATGGCAACTTTCCAGAATGAAGTCTGATACATTAATAGACCTGAATAAGGATGGAATTTTAAACGATAATATTTTAGCCGAAACTTCCTGTTTTAATGAGATGGGAGTAACCTTTAATGAAGATTTTACTTTTTCTACCATAAATGCAAGGCTTGATTTTAATGGTGGTGCCAATAATGATGACTTTGTTTGTGTTAAAAACCGGATGGATTTTGGAACCTGGGATATTGATGGAGATGAATTGATTCTCAATATCAACATCGACGGAGTTATTTATACCAACAGAAAGAAACTTTATTTAACCCAAAATACCTTTTCATTCGACGTTTCCAAAATGGAATCCAACCAGTATGTAAATGATCCGGGAAATATCTCTGCTTCAGAAATAAGGATTTTGGAATTGGAATATAGCAGGATATAATAATCTAGGTTCAACAAATTTTACAAAAGACCTAAAGAGGTTTCGATTTTATATCCAATAAAATAGTTTCTTCTAATGCGCCTCCAGCCAATTTTGGCCTTCGCCTATTTCCACGTCCAACGGCACCTCCAGTTTGAAGGCGTTTTCCATTTCAAATTTGATCATCTGTTTAACCTCTTCCACTTCAGCTTTAAAAGCATCAAAAACAAGTTCATCATGAACCTGTAACAACATTTTGGTTTTGTAGTTGCCGTCTTTCAGTTTTTTATGGATATTGATCATCGCCAGTTTTATAATATCGGCGGCACTTCCCTGTATAGGCGCATTCACGGCATTTCGTTCCGCCGCGCCGCGTATCATCGCATTTTGGGAATTGATGTCTTTTAAATACCTGCGCCTTCCCAATACGGTTTGAACATATCCGTTTTCTTTTGCAAAATTGACCAGTCCCTGCATATAATCCTTTAATTTTGGGTAAGCTGCGTAATAGGTGTCTATCAATTCCTTAGCTTCTGAACGCGATAAACCTGTTTGATTGCTCAGCCCAAAAGCTGAAACCCCGTAAATGATCCCGAAATTCACTGTTTTTGCATTGCTTCGCTGTGCCTTTGTAACTTCTTCCAACGGCACATTAAATACTTTTGAAGCAGTAGAGGCGTGGATATCTTCTCCGTTTTTGAAGGCCTGGATCATGTTGTCTTCCTTGCTCAGCGCCGCAATTATACGCAATTCAATTTGAGAATAATCGGCGGCGACAATAAGGTAGTTTTCATCCCGGGGAACAAAAGCTTTTCTTACTTCCCGCCCTCTTTCTGTACGAATTGGAATGTTTTGAAGGTTGGGATTGTTTGAACTCAGTCTTCCGGTAGAAGCGACGGTTTGCATATAATCTGTATGTACCCGGCCGGTAGCTTTTTGAACCTGGTTAGGCAAAGCATCAACGTAAGTGTTTTTTAACTTTAAAAGACCTCTGTAATCCAAAACTCTTTGAACGATTTCATTTTCTATGGCAAGATATGAAAGCACTTCTTCCCCGGTAGAATACTGGCCCGTCTTTGTTTTCTTCGGCTTTTTTGCCAATTCCAGTTTTTCAAATAAAATAATCCCCAATTGTTTTGGCGAACCTATATTGAATTTTTCTCCCGCTTCCTCATAAATTTTTTCTTCCAATTCTTTAATATCACGGTCAAGATCTGCCGACAGTGATCGCAGGAATTTTTCATCTAAATTAATGCCTTCCAACTCCATATCGGCCAATACCTGCACAAGGGGGATTTCAATTTCCTTGAATAATTTTTCAGTCTTGGCCAGTTTTAATTCAGGTTCAAAATGTTGTTTTAGCTGAAGGGTGATATCGGCATCTTCTACTGCGTATTCAGTGAGCAGTTTTAAGGGAACATCCCGCATATTTCCTTGATTAATGCCTTTTTTGCCAATTAATTCGGTGATGGGTTGCGGACTGTAATTCAAATAAGTTTCGGCCAAAATATCCATATTATGACGCATATCAGGATTGATCAAATAATGGGCGATCATAGTGTCGAACATTGGGCCTTTTAGGTCGATCTTGTATTTTGCAAGGACTTTTATATCGTATTTTAAATTCTGGCCAATTTTTTCAATTTCTTCAGCTTCAAAAAACGCGCGTAACAGTTCTATTATTTCCTGGGCTTTATCATCTTCTTCGGGAAAAGGAAGATAAAATCCTTTCCCGGCTTCCCAGGAAAAAGCGATTCCTACCAGTTTTGCTTCCAGCGGATTTAAACTTGTGGTTTCTGTATCAAAACAAACGCTTTTTTGTTTGGCCAGATTTTTAAGAAATAAGTCCATCGCCATTCCCTGCCCAACACTTTGATACAAGTGAGAGGTGGTTGCAAGGTTTTTTCTGCCTGAACTGGCTTCAATTATATTAGTTTCACCTCCAAAAAGAGAAAATTGCCCTGCTCCCGCAGTTGTATCATGAGGGTTTTGCGCTTCGGAAATGACAACCTGGTTTTGCACCGGATTATTTTCCCCGGAGAATAATTTCAGAAATTGATCTTTTAACCGCCGGAATTCGAGAATTTCAAACAATTCCTGAACTTTGTCCCCATCGGGTTGGGAGAGTTTGTAATCTGCAGCATCAAAGGTCACATTGCAATCAATTTGAATAGTCGCGAGTTTCTTGGAAAGTCGGCCTAATTCGGCATTTTCTTCAATCTTCTCGCGCATCTTTCCTTTCAGCAAATGAGTATTGGCCAAAAGTTCTTCCATGCTCCCAAATTGTTTCAGAAATTTCTTGGCGGTTTTTTCGCCAACTCCGGGAAGGCCAGGGATATTATCGGAAGCATCTCCCATCATCCCTAAATAGTCGATCACCTGTTCCGGGCGTTCTACTTCAAATTTTGCCATCACTTCGGGAACACCCAATATCTCGATGCCATTTCCCATTCGGGCAGGCTTGTACATAAAAATATTTTCCGAAACCAGCTGCGCAAAATCCTTGTCGGGCGTAACCATAAAAACTTTATAACCTTCTTTTTCAGCTTGTTTGGCCAGGGTTCCTATCACATCATCGGCTTCGCACCCCGGTAAAACCACCACCGGAATATGCATGGCTTTTAAAATATCTTGAATGAAAGGTATTGCCAATTTAATTGGTTCCGGGGTAGCAAGACGGTTGGATTTGTATTCACTGTACATTTCTGTGCGGTCAAAACTGCCGTCTTTGTCGAAACACACGGCAAGATGATCGGGTTTTTCCCTTCTGATAACATCAAAAAGAGAATTTGTAAACCCCATGATCGCCGAAGTATCCATTCCTTTTGAGTTGACAATGGGATTGTTGATAAAGGCGTAATATCCCCTAAAAATTAAAGCATATGCATCGAGAAGGAATAAGCGTTTTTGTTCGGCCATTTGTATTTTTTTAAAGACTATAAAACTACAAAACTTATAGCTGCAATTAAAATGCAAGTCGTGATTTTTGGTTTTATTAGGTGTAAGTAATCAATGTGAAATAAACGATGCGGGAATAGGGTGGAATATCTTGATTTAATTTCCGCTCGTTACTTTCCATAATTAAGAATTTTTAATCAAATAAATGATCACCATATTTATTACAATCAACGGAGGAGCAGGTATTTTGAATAATGGACAAGTGACTTCCGAAATGGAAACTTCTTGCAAGCAAAATATACCAAATGCACAACAGATTGGTTTTGAAATATTAGAAAAAGGAGGACCCGCGGTTGGAGCACCTTTTAATACGAATGGAATGTACAGGGATATAAGACCTATGATAGTGATGATTTATAAAGATTAATTTATTGAATAACGACCTTGTATTTCTTCATAGTACATTTTTTTATTCAGAAGATGTTCATATTAAGACATCGTAATGACCAAATATTATAATATTTGGTCAGTGTATTGACTTATTATTATAATATTAGGTCATTATATTGACCAAATTTATTATATTTGGAAATAAAAATGCTGAAGAGACATTTGGATGCTGTGTTAAAAAGCAAAATAAACAGAGGAAAAGCTATACTACTCGTAGGAGCCAGACAGGTAGGAAAAACAACACTTATTAAAAGTGTTTTAGAGAAATCTGACTATCTATTCCTGGATGGTGACGATCCCACAGTGAGGAATTTACTTTCCGGGCCCAATACAGAACAAATAAGAACAATTATAGGTGACAGTAAAATAATTTTTCTGGATGAAGCACAGCGAATCCCTGGAATTGGAATAACTCTTAAAATTATTACAGATCAATTTAAGCAAGTTCAACTTTTGGTGAGTGGGTCGTCATCATTTGATTTAGGGAACGTACTAAATGAACCATTAACCGGAAGGAAATGGGAATATGAACTTTTTCCAATATCTTGGGAAGAGTATGAAAATAGTATCGGATTCTTAAAATCTGAACAACAACTTGAAAATAGGTTGTTATATGGCTTTTACCCGGACGTTATCAACAATCAAGGAAATGAAAAGGAAACCCTCAAAAATCTAGTCAATAGCTATTTGTACAGGGATATTCTTGCATTTTCAGATATTAGAAAACCTGAAATCCTTGAAAAACTTTTACAAGCCTTAGCATTTCAAATCGGCAGTGAGGTCAATTATAATGAATTAGCACAAACGGTAGGGGTTAATAAAATTACGGTACAAAATTACATCGACATACTTGAAAAAGGGTACATTGTTTTTAGGTTAAACAGTTTTAGCAGGAATTTGAGAAATGAGATAAAACAAAACCGAAAAATCTATTTCTACGACAATGGAATTCGAAATATGCTTATAGGAAATTTTAACCCACTGGAATTAAGACCTGATAAGGGAGCACTTTGGGAAAACTTTTTAGTTTCAGAAAGATTAAAACAGCATAGATACAAAGAAACGTATTCAAAAATATATTTTTGGAGAACTGCACAACAGCAAGAGATAGATTTTGTGGAAGATAAAGCAGGTGAAATTAGTGCATTTGAATTCAAGTGGAATGCTAAAAACACAAAATTTCCTGAAAAGTTTATCGAAGCATATAATGCAAAAACCTATATAATTAACAGAAGTAATTTTAGGGGATTCGTAGTCCTATAAATTAAAAGAGAAGAAATCCAACCGGCTTTATAATTCTCACTGGAGGATATCCCAAACATTAACGCTTAAATTTTGAACAATTTTTTTGGATCAGGAATCAAATTTCCAGGTGTTTTCAGGATAATTATTAAAAGCAAACGGGAATAGTTTGGTTAAATTAAAATGGTTTAAGGTTATATGGCAGATAAAAAAATTCCGGAAACCTACAGTCACAAATTTTTTATTACCCTCAGGTCACAGAAATCGTGACGCTTATTATTCTTCCAATTTTTTAAAAAGTTCATCTTAAAAGAACAGGTTGTTGCAAAAGCTGTTTCTTATTGAATAGGTGCCATTCAGCCAATTTAAAAATGTGTTTTAACTATTCTAATATTGGTTAAAATAACTATAAACATCATGTTATGGCTTAGCTTAAGAGGTATCTTCGCAAAAAAAATCAGGATATTTATGCGCTGGACTCTGTTTATTCTTTTTTATATACTTATTGATATTTATGCTTTTCAGACTGTAAAAACCCTGACCAACAGTAACTGGATCTATTTTGGTTACCTTCTTTTGTCTTTACTGGTCCTGGGAAATTTTATATTTCATTGGACACAACCCAGTCCTGATGGTCAATTCGCCGGGGGAAGGGGATATTCCATGGGTTTTGTCCTTGCGTTTTTGATAGGGAAACTTATATTGACTTTATTTATGTTTGGGGAAGATATCTCACGTGTCCTAATTGCCGGATATCAAAGTCTGCTTCCGACTTCACAAGCTTCCTTTAGCATTTCTTCAAGAAGATTATTTTTGAGTCAGTTAGCTCTTGGAATTGCGGCAATCCCTTTTGCTTCTTTGCTCTACGGAATGTATCGGGGAAAATACAATTATAAGGTTTTAAAATACAGCCTCTATTTTGAGGATTTGCCCGATGGTTTTGACGGGTATAGGATTACCCAAATAAGCGATATTCACAGCGGCAGTTTTGACAACAAGAAAAAAATTGAATATGCCGTAGGGCTCATCAATGAACAGGAATGCGATACCATTTTGTTTACCGGGGATTTGGTCAATAATCTTGCGGTAGAAATGGATCCCTGGATTTCTGTGTTTTCTAAAATTGAAGCTAAAGACGGGGTTTTTTCAATTTTGGGGAATCACGATTACGGCGATTATGTCGCATGGGAAACGGATAAAGCCAGATTGGACAATGTGCAGGCAGTGAAAAACGTGCATTCCAAAATGGGCTGGGATCTGCTTTTGAATGAACATCGGTTTATCGAGAAAAATGGACAACGTATTGCGCTTGTAGGGGTGGAGAACTGGGGTTCCGGCGGGTTTAAGAAAAAAGGGGATTTAGATCTGGCGGGAAAGGGCCTTTCTCCCGGTGAATTTAAAATTTTATTAAGCCATGATCCTTCCTACTGGCAGGAAAAAATTAAGTCTGATCCCAATAATTATCAGCTCACCTTAAGTGGTCATACTCACGGCATGCAGTTTGGAATCGAAATCCCGGGCTGGTTCAAGTGGAGTCCGGTACAGTATCGTTATGAGAATTGGGCGGGGATTTACGAGGAATTTGGCCGGTATATCAATGTAAACCGCGGATTTGGATATTTGGCCTACCCTGGCAGGGTGGGCATCTGGCCGGAAATAAGTGTAATTGAACTGAGAAAAGGCACAAAACCCGCTTAATTCAAAGAAATTACTATATTTGATATTATTTAATTATTGGTATTGAAAATCTAATCAAAATTAGCTTTTAGCTTATGTCAAAATTTGGGGAATTAATAGATTTAAACATTCCGGTCTTATTAGATTTTTATACCGAGTGGAATGAGGCTTCAACCTTAATGCATCCCGTTCTACGAGATGTTGCCGCTGCCCTTGGCGATAAGGCGAAAATCATTAAAATTGATGTCGATAAAAACACCCAGTTGGCCGAAGCGCTTAGGGTAAAAGGCTTGCCTACGCTTATGATTTATAAAGAAGGTGAGATGAAATGGAGGCAAAGTGGGGAACAGGATGCCAATACCCTTATCGGGCTTCTAAAAGAATACGTTTAGATCGCTTTAAACTCAAATCCCCTTTGAAAGTAATATTCCAGGACTTTTGGCAAAACTTCCTTAAGTTTTTCTGAAGCTTTTATACTGTCGTGAAATACCACAATACTTCCCGGTTTTGAATATTTGATTACGTTGTTTAAGCAATTTTCAGCCGAAAGTTTCGCGTCAAAATCCCCGCTTATCACTTCCCACATTACAATTTTATAACCCTGCTGTTGCAGAAATTTTATTTGTTTGGGTGTAACCTTCCCATAAGGAGGCCTGAAAAGGCGTATATTTTCGTCTTTTATCTTTTTTCTATATTCTATATTTTCTGTTCTAAAGTCTTTTTTCTCTTTTCTCTCCTCTATATTCTTGATTCTTGACCTTTGACTCTTGTTTCTTATTTCGTGCTTCTCACAAATGATATCTTCTGCCTTTTCCACATTTTCAATATAAGTGGAAATGGGGGTTTTCCATCCGTTTAAATGATTGAAAGTATGATTTCCAATATGGTGACCTTCTGCAATGACCTGATCAAAAATTTCTGGATGTTTAACTATGTTTTCGCCAATGCAAAAAAATGTTGCTTTGGCGTGATATTCTTTTAAAAGAGTTAATACCCAGGGCGTAACTTCCGGAATGGGGCCATCATCAAAAGTGAGATAGAGGGTTTTTTGTTTGGATGGCAAGCTCCACAATAAGGAAGGATATAAAATATTACCTATTGTGGAGATCTTTTTAAGATAAGCCATTAAAGTTATTTATAAGTTTCATTCAGTATTGTGCTGTCAAGAGAGTCGATGTTTTCCGGATTTCTCAATTCTCTGTCTATTGCCTTATCTGTAGGCCGTGGTAATTCTTCAACTTCCTCATCATCATAAAAACCCGGAAATAGTTTTAAATAATTATTGAATTCTTCAGCTTTTTCCTTAGCAAATTCCTGTTCTGTGTTCACAAATAACAAATCTACCAGGGCTCTGTAACGCTCCATATCGGTAATAATCTCATCGGCATATTTAAATTGCCGGTCCATATCCCAACCGCTATAATATTTAAGGTTTTCCTGGTATTTGGCAGCCACTTTTACCCATAATTGTTTGGCTGTTTCAGGTTCGCCCACTTCGAAATAACCGCTTATATATGGTTCTAAAAGGGTGTAATAGCCGTAATAATCAAGAGGCATTTTTTCCATTGCCAAATCGAGGATCTCTTTTGCTTTTTCGGTTTCTCCTTTCCTTAAAAGACTTTCTGTCAACCTTGCCAGATTGCTTCTATAAGTTATGGAATTTTTTCGGGTTTCAGGGTCGTGATAAATATTGGGATTTCCCATATTCCCCCAATACCAGTTTTTTACAATAGAATACATCTTATCTGTATCTATTCTTCCCATCTCATAAGGATTTCTCGGATTAACGGGAGTTTGAATTGGAACCAATTTGTATGCGACCCCGTCTAATTGCAGGTAATCTTTCATCCATAAATAATCGTCGTTCCCAAAGCTGCCCCCGGTAAAATATATTGGTCGTTTCCAATCGTTGTTGGCAATAATGTCAAGCATTAAAAGCCTGTTTTTGTAAATAACATTTCCTTCCAGTTCTATAAAGATATTATCTACGATCAAATCGGCATCTTCGAGCTTCACAATTCCATATTTGAGAACGTTTTCTTTATTGACAGGAATACGAATCGATTTGGTGGGAAAGGTGCTTACGCTTTGCCCGCTTTGAAGTTGACCTTTAGTGCCAGGATTATCACTCGCAATCCAGTTCATCCAGTTTTTTATCAACATGGTGTCCTGGGTAACCGATTGGTACATCACAAAATCGTTCGTGCCCGGACGGTATTGATTATGTTCCAGTTGTGATGGAATTGGGTCGCTTTCCCAGGCTTTTCGTTTCATTTGATCTATATACCAATCGGTGGCGAAAAGGCTGGTATTCACAATGCGCACATCGGTCCTGTAGCGTTCAATTTGCTGGGCATACCAAAGTGCAAAGGTGTCGTTATCTCCAATGGTGAACAAAATTGCATTTTCATCTACAGAATCCAGGTACATTTTCGCCATTGCAAGGGCGGTATACCTGTTGGACCTGTCGTGGTCATCCCAATTTTGGGAAGCCAGGACAGTGGGAACCGCCAAAAGCGAAACCACAATTACCAGGGGAGCTGCAAATTTTGGTTTTAAATAGTCTTTTAAAAGATCAAACAACGCATAAACCCCAAAACCTATCCATATTGCAAAAACATAAAAGGAACCCACCAAAGCATAATCCCGTTCCCTTGGTTCAAAAGGGCGTTCATTGAGGTAGATTTTAAGGGCTATTCCCATAAAAAGGAAAAACACCATTAAAACCCAAAAGTTTTTTCTGTCCCGTTTATACTGAAAAACGAGTCCTATCAAACCTAAAATTAAGGGAAGAAAATAGTAGGTGTTTCTCCCTTTGTTGTTTTTAACATCACTTGGTAAATTATCTTGTGAACCTAAGCGGAATTCATCTATAAATTTGATTCCGCTTAACCAATTTCCATCGAGGTCGGTATATTGACCTTGCACGTCATTTTGTCTTCCTGCGAAATTCCACATAAAATAACGCCAATACATATAACCTATCTGATACTCAAATAAGTAACCTAAATTGGAGCTGAAGGAGGGTTTGTCAATATCGAGATATTGACCAAATTGAGAGAGGAAGCTGTGGTAATCTTCATAATCTAATCTTCCCTGAGCATAGTTTTTTCTGAATTCGGCTGTGGCGGTGCGTAATTGTTCCTGGTCCTGGTATTCGGGCTTAATTTTAAAGTCAAGCGGCCCGGTAAACTGCATATAGTTAGAAGCATGTTGGGTGCTCCACATTCTTGGAAGGAAAGTTTTGTGTTTATCGTCCAGGTTTTGCCGGGCATTTTTATAATCGTTTACAATCACGTATTTTCCTGAGGCCTCATCTCTTTCATAGTTAGGTTTGTCGTCCAAATACGGGTTATCTGGATCAAGACCGCTGTACATCTCTGTAAATTGCGGGCCAAAAAATAAATGCGATTCCCCGTATTGTTCACGGTTGTAGTAGGCCAATAATTCCTGTGCATCGGCCGGGTTGTTCTCGTTGATAACCGTATTGGCATTGGCGCGAATAGGGAGCATGGTCCAGCTGGAAAAACCTATCAGGATAAAAAGGATGCATAAAAACAGGGTGTTAAGCTGGTAAAACTGTTTTTTCCCGGTGTATTGTATTCCAATGTAAAATGCCGCGATAATTATCAAAAAGGCAATTGCGGTTCCCCAGTTAAAAGGCAAGCCAATTGTATTTGTGAAAAACAATTCTGAAGCGGAAAAGAAGGTAAGGGTATAGGGCAGGAGGAATTTGAAGATAAACATCAAAACGGCGACAACGGCGATGTTGGCAATAATGAAATTCTTGACTGTGACTTTGCTGTAATTTTTGAAGAAATATAAAAATCCGATGGCAGGAATTGTCAATAGGCCCATAAAATGAACTCCAAAGGATAATCCTACCACAAATGAAATAAGGATAACCCATCGGTTTCCGCGAGCTTTAAACATATCGCGCTCCCACAAAAGGCCTAAATAGAACAAAACAGCCATAATAAGGGTCGCCATTGCGTAAACTTCGGCTTCTCCCGCATTAAACCAAAAACTATCGGTAAAACTAAATGCCAGGGAACCTACAAATGCACTTCCCAAAACGGCTAATTTCTTGCTTTGGCTAAGGGTTTTTCGCGGACCTGCAATTTTCAGAATTAAAAGGACAATGGACCAAAACATCAACATAACGGTAAAGGCACTCGCGAAAACAGACATCAGGTTTACTGTGAAAGCAATTTGGCTGGCATCGGGTGCGAAAGTGGCAAAAAAGGCGCCCATCATCTGGTAAAGTGGCGCTCCCGGGGGGTGCCCTACTTCCAGATTGGCCGAAGTTGCTATATATTCTCCCGCATCCCAGAAACTTGCGGTTGGTTCTACGGTTAACCAGTAGGTTGTAAGCGAAATTAAAAACACCAGCCACCCTAATATTTTATTTGTTCTGCTAAAATTAAAATCTGTCATATTTTGTGCTGATTGTGTCTAAGAGGCGAATTTAGGAATATTTATAGGAATGATTTTATAACTATGTTTAAAACGACAACTTTTTTTTGAAAAAAGCCGTAAATTGAAGGTTGAAAAATTTAATGATAAAAAAACCTGAAAATATTTGTGTAAAATAAAGTTTGTTCTAAATTTGCATCAGAATTGAAATACTGGCCTATGGTGTAACTGGCAACACGTCTGTTTTTGGTACAGAAGAGTCTAGGTTCGAGCCCTAGTAGGCCAACTTCAATTAAAAACCCGAACATTTTTGTTCGGGTTTTTTTATTTTTGATCTTTTGGAACAGGTTTTTAATCTTCATTAATTCTTAGAATTCCTCAATATTAAGCAGGTATAAATGAGGAATCTGTTTGGAATATATTTTCCCTTTCAAGGTTCCACAATTCAAACCGCCACTTTTTTAAAGTAATCTTTAGTCAGAATTGAACAGGGAGTTGTTCGAACAGTAATAATTACCCTAAATTCAATTAGGCAGAGCAGCTTTTAGTTAGAGTATTCTTAAAATTTAAATAGATTTTTCTTCCAATCTCCGAATTAAAAGGCATCCTGTGAAGGAATAAATTCAATAAATTAATTGCGGATACATTTAATTTGATGACTTTTGAGTCGGTTTATGATCAATGATTCATAAAAAACCCTGTACTTTTGTAAATTGGTCAGGTTAAATATTATTTTTAAATTTTTCAAAGCGTGATAAAAAGATTTTCATTTCAGAATAAAGATGAGTTTAATATCCTTTTTGAAGCTGCTTCAGAAGGAATAATTGTGGTGAATGCTTCCCAAATTATAATAGCGGCCAATTCTTCTGTCGAGAAAATGTTTGGATATAAATCTGGAGAGATGATAAATCAACCTCTCACTATTTTAATTCCTTCAACCTATCATCCAAATCATGCAGAGCATTTTGACTCGTTTTTGGAGCATAGCGAAAAACGCCAAATGGGTCATGGACGGGATTTGTTTGGGATTAAGAAAGACGGGACGCAATTTCCTGTTGAGGCGGGATTAAATCCTTTTGAAATTGATGGAGAAAAATATGTAATGTCCCTGATAATTGATATTAGCGTAAGGAAGGAAACGGAACGGCAGATCGTGGAACTCAACACCCGGCTGGAGGATAAAATTAAAATAAGGACAAATGAATTACAGGAAAGCGTCCAGGCACTCCAAAGGCTTAATTTTAACTTGGAAGGCGAAATAAAAAAGAGGAAACAAGCAGAAAAGAAAATAAAGGATGCATTGCAAAAGGAGAAGGAACTAAATGAACTTAAAACCAAATTTCTTTCCCTGGTGTCCCATGAATTTAAAACTCCTTTAAGCGGTATCTTGACATCGGCCACCCTGGCTGAGAAATATATCATGGAAAATCAACAGGATAAAAGGGAAAAACATCTTGGGACCATAAGAAATAAGGTTCATTATCTCAATAATATATTAAATGATTTCCTGTCTATTGAACGTCTGGATTCCGGAAGTGGACAGTATAAATACAGTTCCTTCAGTCTAAAAAGACTTATAAATGAAGTGGTTTACAACGCCAATGTAACCTTAAAAAGTGGACAGGAATTAATTTATCCCCAGGAAGTAGAAGATATGATGCTCTATCAGGACGAAAAAGTATTAGAGTTGATATTATCCAATTTAATAGGCAATTCGATCAAATATTCTCCTGAAGACACCCTTATTAAATTTGAGGTAACCACCATTGAAAATACCATTATTTTTATAGTTGAAGATCAGGGAATCGGGATTCCGGAGAATGATCAAAAACATATTTTTGAGCGTTATTTTAGGGCAGAAAATGCAGTTTTGAATCAGGGAACGGGAATTGGACTGAACATTGCAAAAACCCATTTGGAAAACCTGGGAGGGAGCATAGAATTTTCCAGTGTAGAGAATCAAGGCACTAAATTTATCGTGAAAATACCAATCTTAACAACATGAAAAAAATTCTGTTAATAGAAGATGATGTGACAGTTCGGGAAAATACGGGGGAGCTTTTGGAGCTTTCCGATTATGAGGTTATAACCGCATCTAATGGGAAATTGGGGGTAGAAAAGGCCAGAAATTATTCTCCCGACATTATCATTTGTGATATTATGATGCCGGAATTGGACGGTTATGGAGTTTTGGAGGAATTAGCCGGTAATACCGAAACTGCAAATATTCCATTTATTTTTCTTTCCGCAAAAACAGAACAAAAAGATATCAGGAAAGGAATGAACCTTGGGGCCGATGATTATCTTACCAAACCCTTTGAAGAAGAAGATTTGTTAAGTGCCATAGAAAGCCGGCTTGCGAAGGTCGCTATTTTGAGATCAAGGGATAAAACTGAAAATTCTATAGTTTCTGAGACTTCCCTGAACAACCTGGAAGATCTGCGTGCACAAATAAGTACTTATGAATTGCAGCATTTTAAAGCGGGAGATTTGATTTACGAAGCTGGCAGGCAATCCAACTCTTTCTTTTTAATAAAACGTGGCGTGGTAAAGTGCCATCGGGTGGACAGGCAGGGAAAGGAATTAATCACCGAATTGTACAGGGAGGATGATTTCTTCGGAAATACTTCCTTTAAAGCTATTGTAACTCACAAGGAATTTGCCACAGCCCTTGAGGATACCCAACTTTATGTGGTCTCCAAAGAACAACTGCATAAAATTTTGGCGAACAACGGGCGGGTTACCCTGGAATTGGTGGAAATATTGAATCATAGTTTGTCCGGGATCAAGGAACAGCTTATGGATATGGCTTATGGATCTGTACGCAAAAAAACGGCGAATACCATTTTGCTCTTTGCGGAAAAGATCCGGAAATTCCCATTGAAAAGCATTCGTATCTCCCGCGCCGATCTTGCAGGAGTTGCAGGGATGGCGCCCGAAAGCCTGATAAGGACCTTGTCTGATTTCAAAAAGGAGGGCTTAATTGAGATTGAAGGCCGAAACATCAAATTATTGAATGCAGAGGCACTTAAAAATATTTCCTGATCCATTTTTTAACAAATCCCCGCATAACTGATTTTGATCACTTTTTATGAAGCCTAATTCAATTAATTTCGCAAGAGATAATTGAATTTTTGCTGATGAATGTATTAATACTTACCGATTTTTCGATAGTGGCCCAGAATGCCGGTAAATACGCAGTACATTTTTTAGGAGATGTTCCTGTGAATTTTTATCTCCTTAATATCCAGACTTCTTGTTCGAGGGCTTGTACAGATCAATGTATAAGTGATAAGAGAAATAATGCTTTGGGGAAACTCAATGCGGAAATAACAAAACTTCAAAAATCTGCGTCAAATTCTGCCCATACATTTAGTGCGATCTTTTCCTCTGAAAATTTGGTGAATACTACACGGAAATATGTTGGTGAAAAAAAGATAGATCTAATCGTGATGGGTGCCGCTGGCAGGGATGTTCAGTACAATGCAATTCTGGGAAGTCATACATACGATATAATCAGAAAGATAAAATGTACCGTTCTTGCTGTCCCGGAGGGAAGTAAATACAGGGAAATCGATAAAATTGTACTACCCATAGATTTTTCAGCAGCCCTGGACAATAAAATTTTTGGTTTTTTTGAAAATCCCGGGATTTGCCTTAGAAGGAATATCACTGTATTGGAAATAATAGATAACGGCCAAATATTGCCCGGTAGTGATACCCCCAGGCAGTTATTGTCTTCGCAATTGAACAAGAACAATTTAAAGTTTATCGAAATGGAGGAAAATGCCATTTATGATGAGATCCTACTCACCGGAATTCAAAAGAATTATGATATGATCGTAATTCTTGGAAAGAATCTAAGTGTTTGTGAGAGGCTGTTACATACAAAATACGGGATATGTACGGCGATAAGCAATGAACTCCCAATTTTGGTTTTGCACGGGTAAATATATTACTCCCTGTTTTGAAAGATCTTTAAATACAAATGCGTGGACATCTTCCTCGCATTATTTTTTGCCCTTTGGGCAAGTTCTCCTTCAAAATGTTCATCTATGGTTTCAAACCATAAATTCATCCATATTCCAAAATGTTTGGAATTTATCTGTTGGTTGTTTTGTGCATCTACGGCAATATGGGCTTTTTGAGGGTTTCCGGAGTATTTGGAAATAAAAAACAGGTTGCTTTCCCAGAAATCGGTAAGTTTTTCCAGATGCTCTTCCCAGTTTTTTATGCTGTTGTTGAAAAAATGGCCTATTTCCTTATTTTCCCTCACTTTCTTGTAAAATTCTGAAACCAGTAATTGTACGTCGTTTCGGTTTTTGAGGTCTTGTTTCATATTTTAATTTTAAATTTTATCAAATACCTTTGTGCGGTTAGTATGCCACAAAG
>Ga0307487_1000826_pt1 | contig 23352 bp, 20 predicted proteins | sample CBIW12metaG_FD_203665 | JGI IMG/M metagenome (GOLD analysis project Ga0307487, IMG submission 203665) | Sea-ice brine microbial communities from Beaufort Sea near Barrow, Alaska, United States - CBIW 1.2 | ecosystem: Environmental > Aquatic > Marine > Coastal | place: USA: Alaska | collected... | reverse complement strand
CAAACTTTTTTTCAATATCTTTGGAACTCATTACTTTTGGTTTTAACACGCAAAAAGTATGAAAAAAAGGGCTAACTTCAAAAATTAGCCCTTTAACTTGAAAATATTTTGTCGGTTAGTAGTGATACGCTATATAGGCGAAGGCGAAGATGAGCAAGCGCGCAGCAAACTTATAGAGCACTGCATTCCATTTATAATGCTCCTCCGGGGAATCGCTGATTTGCATAATAAAAAATAAAAAAAGACCTGACAGGTTTTTAAAACCTGTCAGGTCTTGATCTTAATTAAAATTCATTTCGACCCAGAAGATCGGGGAATAAACCCACTGGTGGGATTTAAGAGCCGCACATGACGCAGTCATCATCACCTTCAGATTCTTTTGCCTGGGCGATAATGGCTTTCATTTCTGCCGCGCTCATGGGAGTTGTGTCTACTTCTACCTTTGCCTTTGATGTCGTTTTTTGGCCTTCGGCGGAAATAGATTCAGTGACATAAACTGCTTCTGGTTCTTCTGAAGTTTCATTACGCTGAGATTTTGATGCGCTTGCTTTGAGGGTTTTTGCGGCACGCAGAGCAACATGATCTAATTTTTCTTCCGCTTGCGGTTCTGCTATTTTCTCTTTGTCCAGCGTGAATTTAATGGCATCTACGGCAGATTTTGTGCGCAAATAGTACATTCCCGTTTTTAGGCCACTCTTCCAAGCGTAAAAGTGCATAGAAGTAAGTTTAGAATAATTGGCATTTTCCATAAACAAATTGAGCGACTGCGACTGATCGATAAAATAACCGCGGTGGCGCGACATATCAATAATATCTTTCATGCTCAGTTCCCAAACTGTTTTGTACAGTTCTTTAAGATCATCGGGAATGCAATCTATATCCTGAATAGAACCATTAGAACGCATAACAGCTTGCTTCAAATCTTCATCCCAAAGATTAAGTTCCACAAGATCTTCCAGTAAATGCTTGTTCACCACGATAAACTCGCCGGAAAGTACACGGCGCGTATAAATATTAGACGTATAGGGTTCAAAAGCTTCGTTATTACCTAAAATCTGCGATGTGGAAGCAGTAGGCATCGGCGCCACAAGTAAAGAGTTACGAACACCATGCTCCATTACTTGGGCACGCAAGGCTTTCCAGTCCCATCTTCCACTCAAATCCTCATCCTCAATTCCCCAAAGATTGTATTGAAATTCCCCTTTTGAAATAGGCGATCCCTCAAAAGAAGAATATGGACCTTCCACTTTTGCCATTTCCATAGAAGCGGTTAAGGCAGCAAAATATAGCGTTTCAAAAATTTCTTCGTTCAGCTTCTTGGCTTCATCGCTCGTAAAAGGCATCCGCAGTCTGATAAAAGTATCGGCGAGACCTTGTATGCCCAAACCGATGGGGCGGTGGCGCATGTTTGAATTTTCGGCTTCTTTGATCGGGTAGTAATTACGATCTATAACTCTGTTCAGGTTCCTGGTTACGCGCTTAGTGATTTTGAACAGTTCTTTATGGTCAAAAGCACCATTTTTTATAAACATGGGCAGCGCGATAGAAGCCAGGTTACATACCGCAACTTCATCCGGACTTGTATATTCCATGATCTCTGTACAGAGGTTTGAAGAACGGATCGTTCCCAGATTCTTCTGGTTTGATTTCCTGTTGGCCGCGTCTTTGTACAACATATATGGCGTACCGGTTTCAATTTGGGATTCCAGTATTTTCTCCCATAATTCGCGTGCCTTTATTGTTCTACGGCCTTTTCCGGCTGTTTCATATTCTAAATATTTGGCTTCAAATTCTTCGCTGTGCATGTTGAAGAGATTCGGGCATTCATTGGGGCACATGAGCGTCCACGTACTGTTTGCCTCTACCCGTTTCATGAATAGATCTGGAATCCACATCGCATAAAACAAGTCACGGGCACGCATTTCTTCTTTTCCATGGTTTTTCTTAAGATCCAGAAAATCCATAATATCTGCGTGCCAAGGTTCAATATAAACAGCGAACGAACCTTTGCGTTTTCCGCCGCCTTGATCAACATAACGCGCCGTATCGTTGTACACGCGCAACATAGGCACAATGCCATTTGACGTGCCATTTGTACCGCCTATATACGCACCAGTAGCGCGGATATTATGTATAGAAAGACCGATTCCACCCGCGCTTTGGGAGATTTTTGCGGTTTGTTTTAAGGTATCATAAATACCGTCAATACTGTCATCCTGCATTGCAAGTAAGAAACAGGAGGACATCTGCGGTTTGGGCGTGCCCGCATTAAAAAGTGTGGGCGTGGCGTGGGTAAAGTATTTTTTAGACATTAATTCGTAGGTCTCCTTCACAGATTCCAGGTCGTCCAGATGAATTCCCAGTGAAACACGCATCAACATGTGCTGTGGGCGCTCGGCGATTTCTCCATCCAACTTCAGCAAATAAGAACGTTCTAAGGTTTTAAAACCAAAATAGTCATACCCATAATCCCTGCTGTAAATGATTGAAGAATCCAGTTCCTCTTTATGTTGCATCAAAACTTCGTACACATCATCTGCCACGAGCGGCGCTTTTTTACCGGTACGCGGGTTTACATATTCATACAGATCTGTCATGACATCGCTAAATGTCTTTTTTGTTTTTTTATGCAAGTTGGACACCGAAATACGCGCAGCAAGTTTCGCATAATCCGGGTGCGATGTAGTCATCGTTGCAGCAACCTCAGCGGCAAGATTATCGAGCTCACTGGTGGTAACTCCATCGTAAAGCCCCTCTATTACACGCATGGAAATTTTTACGGAATCAACCAGCGGATTCAAACCGTAGCACAGTTTCCTAATGCGGGCGGTGATCTTATCAAACATTACGGGCTCTTTGCGGCCGTCTCTCTTAAGTACATACATAGTATTTTGTGTTATATGATTATGGGGTTCAAATAATTGGGTTAATCTGGGTATAAAGGCCTTCTGGACATCTTGCTCTCGCGGTAGCCTTTTTAGAATAAAATTTGAATTTTTCAATCGCTAAAGTATCCTAATGACCGTCACACAAGATAATAAAGTGCTACGAATACACATTATCAGCGCCTCTAGTGCGATGCTGAAACAAGTTCAGCATGACGAAATATTTATAGGCATCATTCCGGATGAAAAAATTTGATTCATTTATTCTAAAACGGTTTAAAAATCAGCATCAAAACTGATTTTCTGACCTTCCTGACCGCCGCTACCGTTGGCAACACCGGCTTTTTGATATTCACCTACACGTTTTTCAAAGAAGTTGGTTTTTCCTTGCAGGGAAATCATATCCATAAAGTCAAATGGATTGGTCACGTTATATTCTTTCTCACATTCCAGCTCCACCAAAAGTCGATCTGCGACAAACTCAAGATACTGCGTCATCAATTTAGAATTCATCCCAATCAGACTTATAGGAAGGGATTCGGTGATAAATTCACGTTCAATATTAAGTGCATCCACAAGAATTTCGCGAATGCGTTCTTTGGGCACTTTATTGATTAAATGGTGGTTGTGCAAATGCACGGCAAAATCACAATGCACGCCTTCATCACGGGAAATCAACTCGTTAGAAAACGTAAGCCCCGGCATAAGACCACGTTTTTTAAGCCAAAAAATAGAGCAGAAAGCCCCAGAAAAGAAAATACCCTCAACAGCGGCAAAAGCGATCAAACGTTCGGCAAAACTGGGGCTATCAATCCATTTTAAGGCCCAGTCTGCTTTTTTCTTAATGGCAGGAAAGGTTTCGATTGCATTAAAAAGACCGTCTTTCTCCTCCTCATTTTTCACGTAGGTATCAATGAGAAGCGAGTAGGTTTCTGAATGAATATTTTCCATCATAATCTGAAAACCATAGAAAAACTTCGCTTCGGAATATTGAACTTCATTCACAAAATTCTCGGCAAGGTTCTCATTAACGATCCCGTCTGAAGCGGCAAAAAATGCTAGAATATGTTTTATAAAGTAGCGCTCATCTGCATTGAGTTTGTTTTTCCAGTCGGTAAGATCTTGGTGCAGGTCAATTTCTTCTGCGGTCCAGAAACTCGCCTCAGATTTTTTATACCATTCCCAGATATCATGGTGCTGAATCGGGAAGATTACAAATCGGTTTTTGTTTTCCTGCAAAATGTGTTCTACTGCATTACTCATAGTCTAAGGGGTTTATTTGTGATTAATTTGGTAACATTTGGGACTAACAAATATGTGAAAAAATAAGGTTGTTCCGGAGCAAAAGAATTTTCGTTTTCAACAAGTTTTCAACATAGGGCAATTCCTACTTAACCAAAACGATTAATCAATACATTGATTATAAATGTTTTACAATTTTTATAAAACATAAAAGTTCTCCAAAAAGTCAATTAAGATAGGGCGTACGGCTATTTTTTAACAAATAATAATAGGCAAGAATTTAGTCGGAAATGTATCAGACAAGTAGTGAATAACTTACAAATCAGCAGATCCATTTTCATCAGAAAACCCCTTCTTTTGATATAAATGTGCGCTGATTTTATGAAGACAGCCTTCAAAATTGTCTTTCAATTCTTTGGTCCAAAATCGAAAAACAGTGTATCCCATTTCGGTCAACTTTGCATTTACCTCACGATCACGCTGCATATTGCGCTCAATTTTCGGGATCCAGAAATCACGATTACTCTTGATTGTGTCTTTCTTATTCTGCCAATCAAAGCCATGCCAGAATTCCCCGTCAATAAATATAGCGGTCTTGTATTTTTTAATGGAAATATCCGGTTTTCCGATCAAATACTTGCTATTTACGCGATAGCGAAAACCTGCCGCCCAAAGGGCTTTCCGTAATTTTAATTCGGGTTTGGTATTTATTCCGCGTATTTTGCTCATTATTTTTGAGCGCTGCGGCGTGGTATAGAAACCGCTCGCTTCGTTAAAGCGGGGGACTTTTATTTTATTACTTTCGTATTCCTTAGCCATGACCAAAAATTAGAACAATATGACCGAAGAACAACGCAGTTTAATCTTAAAAAATGCTCAAGATTTTTTTAGGAAAGAGATTGTTGATGCACATTTAGGATCCGCTTGTAAAAAGGCTTCAAAATTGAAATCATATAATATCAATCCATTTCTGGTAAAATACTTGGCAAACTTCCTCGAAGGCAATGACGATCCGCAAAGTATGGCAAAGGCTTTGGTATACCCAAGGCTATTAAGCACTTCTATAACAACGATTTTTGGCAACAAAGCACAGAAAATGATCCCAGAAATTTTTGAGGGAATGATGGGCTCTGTTGGAGGTGGCATTGACATAGAATTTGTGGATAGTTTTGATGACAGAAAAAAATATTGTCAATTGAAATCCGGACCGAATACCATTAATAAAGATGATGTAATCACTATCAAAAACCACTTTCAAGGCATAAAAAACCTTGCTCGAACCAATAATATGGACGTTAGGACAACCGATATGATTGTTGGAGTCTTATACGGCACATCAAATGAATTGAGCGGCCATTATAAAAAAATCAACAAAGACTTTCCTGTTTTCGTGGGCAAGGAATTTTGGCACAGACTTACTGGCCATGAAAATTTCTATTTAGAATTATCCAATGCTATAGGCGAAGTGGCCTTAGAAGTTGATGGACGGAAACATCTTCAGGACGCTATTGATTCTTTGGCCTTGGAAATCGAAGCTTTTTTAAAGGCAGAATAATATGTATTCAAAAAAGAAATAATAGAATACCCTATTTCTTTAGCCAAATTAACCGGCACCGCATTACCAATCTGTTTGTACTGTTGAGACACAGAACCGGCAAATTGCCAATCATCTGGAAATGTCTGGATCCTCGCATATTCCCTTACCGTAAATGGTCTGGTTTCATCTGGATGGCAACGTTCGGTCTGTTTTTGAGCCGGGCTACAGGTTAAAGTAAGACAAGGTTCGTCCCATCCTATTCTTCTCGCCATTCCCGTTTTCCCACCGCCCAGATAAAAGCTTTTTTGCATATATTCCTTTTGGATATCTAATGGCAAATCCCTCCAATATCCTTTTGGAGGAACAAGATCCAGAACGTTTTTTTTATGATCAGGGTAACTTGCACCTTTTGATTTTGGGACATTTGTTTCAAATAATTCCCCCTTTTTTAATGCATCTTCCAGATTATAAATTTTCGGATAAGGTTTTGGATATTCAAATTCCAGATCAATATCCTTGCGAACACCAACCAGTATTAGACGTTCCCTTTTCTGGGGAACATTGTAATTGATAGCCTTCAATACTTGTGCTGGCATCACTTTATAGCCTATTTCATCTAAAATGGAAATCATCCCTTCCAGCGTTCTTCCATTATCGTGATTTAACAATCCCCGAACGTTCTCCCCAATACAAATAGCCGGATTCACTTCTTGGACAACCCTGGCAAATTCATAAAAAAGTGTGCCCCGCGCATCTTGAAGACCCAATTTTTTTCCAGCATAACTGAAAGCTTGGCACGGAAAACCACCCGTAACAACATCAATTTTATTTTTATATTCCTGAAAGTCAAGATTTCTTACATCCCCTTCCAAAACATTCCAATGAGGTCTATTATCCCTTAAAGTCTGGCACGCCCATTTATCTATTTCATTTAAGGCCGCACATTTTAATCCAGCCTTTTCCATTCCAATTGCAAGACCGCCAGCCCCGGCAAAGAGTTCCAGCACGGCATACTCATTCTGCGCTTCAACGTAATTGTTGTATTTTCCATTTTCAATATAGGCCTGAAATTCAGGGAATATTTCCAGCTGGTTTTTTTTATAGACACGATAATTGCTCATCGGTTCCCTTGAAGCACTAAGTTTGCCTTCATTATCCCAACGTCTTAACGTTTCCGGATTTTTATCAAGAATTTCAGCAGCTTCTGAAATCGTGTAATATTCTTTTATAACCATATTATACAACCTTATATATGGTTACAAAAATATGTAAGTTCAGTTTGATATGCTTGCTTTTTTTTACTTAAAACAAACTATTTTTTGGACGTCAAAAACGCCCTATTTTACTCCAAAAACTGGCATAATTCATGCTGATTTCATTTCAAAATATTGTTTTGAATTATAAAAATATAGTTATAATAATGCTTTTGATCCTGCTTTTTTCAGCATGTAAAAAGATTACAAAAGCAACCGATTTTATTACAAAGCCTTCCGCAAGGGAAGTATATAAACGCGAACTAGTCAAAGATTCCTCGCTTCTTGGCCGCTGGGAAAGTGAATTTGCAATGGCCAAAAATGATAGCGTTACGACAAAACTTCCCTATGTTGAATCTGGCCGCTTCTGGCCCAACGATCTTACCGCAAGTGGTTATACTATTTACCTCCAACAGGGCGAACGTTTTTATGCTGAAATACGTACAGATTCGGTCAAAAATCGGGTGTTTTTGGCACTTTTTAGGTCTTCTACAGATTCGCTTTCCGCATTAAAATTGGAGGCGGAAAACCAGCCCGATGAAAATAAAATCAGTTTTACGGTAAAAGAAACGGGCGATTATAAAATCGTGGTTCAGCCAGAAGTGCAATCCAATACAGCCTTTAATTTGCTGTTCTACCGAACGCCGTTATACAGCTTTCCCGTAGCCCAAAAAGGCAACGCTGCAATACAGAGCTTTTGGGGAGCTAACCGCGATGGCGGTAAGCGCAGCCACGAGGGCCTTGATATTTTTGCAGATCGTGGCACGCCCGTTCTCGCCGCCGCTGATGGCAGGATAAGCTCCACCAGTAACCGCGGGCTGGGCGGCAAACAAGTGTGGCAGCGCTCCGGTATTTTTGGCAATGCGCTATATTATGCGCACCTTGACAGTATTATCGCAACCGCCGGCCAGCGCGTTAAAATAGGTGATACACTAGGCCTTGTAGGCAATGCGCGCACCACACCGCCGCATCTGCATTTTGGTATTTATCAACGCGGCCGCGGTGCTGTAAATCCGCTGCCCTATATTTTTGAAGGAATCGCGCCCTTTCCTTCCGGAAACAAAGAAATTATGGCACAATATGGTACGATCACTTCGGCAATCGCAAATTTAAGGAGTTCCGCTTTCGCGAAAGCGCCAAAATTGGGACAGGAAAAACAGGGCGATACTTTAAGGATTTTAGGAAAGGTGATAGATTGGTACCACGTGCGCACCCCGCAAAAACGCAGCGCTTATATTCATCAAAGTCTGGTTAAAGGCTTGTAAGTATGTTGGCAATTAACATTCTTTGGTCATGGTATTCCCCAAAAACAGTTTATTTTTAGAAAATCTAGTACACACTTCCCAAATACTCCATAAATGTCGATATTTTCCAAAGTAAAAAATACCATAGACCTTCTTAAGAGCGTTGATCTTGATTCCCTTAATAAACTTTCTGAAAAAGTAGACCTTCCTGAGGTTATGTCTGCCGTGGGCAATCTGGATGACCGCCAGCTCAACGGACTCATGAAAATGCTCAAGACGCAGTCTAAAAAGAGTAAGCGCAAACTGCCTCCCATAAACGGTGATTTTTACAGTCTGGAGCTTAAATTGACTAAAGAAGAGCGCGAAATACAGATGAAAATGCGCAATTTTATGGAAACGGAGGTAAAACCAATTGCCAATGAGTACTGGAACAAAGCCGAATTTCCACACCAGATCATTCCAAAAATGGCCGAGCTCAATGTATGCGGCATCGCCTATGAAGGTTACGGTTGCCCAAATCAATCTTTTATGATGGAAGGAATTCTAGCCATGGAACTGGCGCGGGTTGACGTTTCCATTTCCACATTTTTTGGCGTGCACAGTGGTTTGGCCATGGGTTCCATTTATCTCTGCGGAAGTGAAGAACAAAAGCAAGAATGGCTGCCCAAAATGCAAAAATTTGAGAAAATAGGCGCTTTTGGCCTTACCGAACCGGAAGTGGGATCTGGTGTTGCCGGTGGTCTGGGCACAACCTGCAAAAAAGAGGGCGATGAATGGGTGCTCAATGGCCAGAAAAAATGGATAGGTAATGCAACTTTTTCGGACCTTACCATTATCTGGGCGCGCGATCTGGATTCTGACCTTGTGAAGGGATTTATCGTACGTAAAGAAAACCCTGGCTTTAAAGCCGAAAAAATGCTCAATAAAATGGCGCTGCGCACTGTTCAAAATGCAATAATTACCATGACCGATTGCCGCGTACCAGAAGCAGATCGCCTGCAAAATGCCAATTCCTTTAAAGATACTGCAAAAGTACTGCGCATGACACGCGCCGGGGTAGCTTGGCAAGCCGTAGGCTGCGCTCGTGGTGCGTATGAAGCCGCGTTAAAGTATACTCAGGAGAGAGAGCAATTTGGCCGGCCTATCGCCAGTTTTCAATTGATACAGAATCATCTGGTTGAGATGGTTTCTAATCTGACCGCCATGCAAACCTTGTGCTTTCGCCTATCGGAAATGCAGGATGCAGATATTCTCAGCGATGAACATGCTTCACTGGCAAAAGTGTTCTGCTCTATGCGCACGCGCGATGTGGTGAGCCGCGCTCGCGAAGTTATGGGCGGCAACGGAATTTTATTGGAATATGACGTAGCACGTTTTGTGGCCGATGCTGAAGCGATCTACTCCTATGAAGGTACTAAAGAAATTAATTCACTTATTGTAGGAAGAGCTATTACAGGATATAGTGCTTTTGTGAGTTAAAAGAATATATATTCCATTCATTAAACAAGGAAGTGCGTAAAATTAAAGACGATGAACATTAGAGTTTTATCGACTAAAACCTCTTAAAATCAGTTATTTATTGGCAAAAATCAAGTAAACTTTAAGATTGCTTTTACGCATGCACGCTATTTTTAATGGTAAATTTATAAGTATAACTAAAAAATATATTTATTATGAAAACTAAAATTTTAAGTGCGTTCGTAATGCTGGCTTTTATGCTCATAGGTTCTGGGGCAATGGCACAAACGACAATGAACGATCATAGCATGAACACTGATCAAAAAGAAATGACCCCCAAGGCCATGATGATGAAATTGGATCAAAACGGAGACAAAATGATCAGCAAAGAAGAGGCTGACGTAAAAGAAGGTGCCATGCTTTCTGACAAGTTTGATATGGCCGACACTTCTAAAGATGGTATGATAAGTATGGCAGAGCTAAAAGCTTACCATAAAGGCATGAAAAAAGGTATGAAGAAAAATATGAAAAAGGGCATGAATGATGAAAAAATGAAAATGAAAATGAAAAAAGAAGTGGATAGTATGGGTTAATAAATCCCTCGCTTCAAAAAATTATTAAAGCCAAATGTGAATAGCGTTTGGCTTTTTTTGTTTCTGAAAAAATAAATTCAGCTTTTTGTTAGACTATTTGCTTGACTTTGAAAATATCAGAACAAATTATAAACCTGAATAAAAAAATTAAAGCCCTGAATATCAGGACTTTAATTGCGGTGGTCCCACCTGGACTAAGCTTAACCTATTCTTATTTTTATCAAAACGCTCTAAACACACTGATTTCATAGACTTTCACGTAATTCGAGGTTAATGTAAGTTAAATAAAATATGGTATAATTAAGAAATTGGCCGTACATTGGGCTGCTCAAATTTTAATTATGGCATCTATTAGTTTTAAGCTTCGGCAAGGTACAAACAACTTAAATAAGATCTACCTTCATTTCAATTATGGAAGGAAAAAGCAGGTTCGATACTCAACTGGATATGGTTTGGTAAGTGACAAATCTTGGGATAGCGCAAAGGAAAAAGTCAAGAATATTTCGGCAGAGCCAAAAAGTCAATTTATAAATGCCCAAATTGCAGATTTACGCTCATTCGCTGAAGGTTTACTAGACGATTCTGCCAGGAACAAAACTGTTATAAATCCATCAATTGTAAAAAAACAATTAGATGAATTCACTTCCAATGAACCTATTGAAGAGAAAAAGGAAAAAGATCTTATACAATACTATCAATGGTTTATAGATTACTATACTACAAACTCAAATCCCTCAACTAAAAAACCGCTTTCACTTGGCACCATAAAAGGCTATAAAACCGCTCTTGTTAAACTGGAGCGGTTTTGTAAAAGAAAATATAAAGTTAGTTTCGACGATATTTCACTTTCTTTCTATGATGACTTTATAGCTTTTTTACAAAAAGAAAATTACTCCACTAATTACATAGGTAAGCAGATCAAGATCCTCAAGACTATAATGAATTCTAGTTTTGAAAGAGGGCTGCATAAAAATCTGGATTTTCAAAGATAAGTGAAGATGTACAAGCGATCTATCTAAGCCTAGCAGAGTTGCAGGCCATTCAAAATCTAAATCTGGAAGATACTAAAACTGATAGAGCCAGAGACTTATTTTTAATAGGTGCTTATACTGGTCTAAGGGTTTCTGATTTTAATAGATTGACTAACGAAAATATTAAAGAACTTCCAGACAAAACAAAGTATATTCAAATAACAGCAGCGAAAACAAATCGAATTGTTGAAATACCCATCAATTCTCAAGTGCATAAAATTTTAAAAAAGAATGGCAATAAACCGCCTAAAAGTATGCCAGAACAGAAAATAAATTTGACTTTGAAAACCATAGGCCGCTTAGCACGCATAAACGAGAATGTAGAAATTGAAAGAACGGTGGGCGGTTCAAAAGAAAAAACCTCCTTCAAAAAATATCAATTGATCACTAATCACACGGCCAGACGTAGTTTTTGCACCAATGCTTATAAGGCCGGTTTATCCACTATAGATATAATGGCCATAAGTGGCCATAAATCAGAAGCAGTTTTTTTGAAATACATTAAAATAACACCTAATGAGCGTCTGAAGCGGTTAGCCTCCCATGAATTTTTTAATTAATTACAGATTACGATTTATGACAAAGTTTGCAGGTATAATTAATCCTATTACTCTAAGCAAAAAGAAAAATGCGTCCGAAATATTAGAATATCTTATAAAACTTGGTGTTTACAAGTTTTCAGAACATGTTTATGATCGTAGAAGTAATATGACTGGGGCATCCTTTGATAATCGCAGAAAGGAAAAAGAATTTTTTCCGGGTAATTATGAAAAATTGAAAGGTGCCGCATACAGGATTAGCGATGATTTATATACTGAGCTAAAATCACATTTCAAAAAAATAATTACTTCTGGAATTGAGGAAGAATTATTTCATAGAAAAACTGATTTTCAAATGGAATTGCATTGTTTTTTGGATGAAAATGATAAGAAAGATCATATTAAAAGCACTTATAAAAAGGTAATCTTGTGTTTAGCTAAAGAAGATAAATTTGGCTTAGGAGAATACTATTATTTGCGTACTGAAAAGAGCCAAGATTATTATTTACAACAAATGATAATCAACATCATCAGTGGTGGAATAAGTCACGGAGATTCTCAATATTTAATGAATTATCTACAAAACAACCCAATTATTTTCTACGAAAGAAGACCTGAGTTTCTTGATATGTGGCGGGATTTTGAAGTTGAATATAAATTTGCAGAATACTTGAAGGATTTCTTTATGGAAGGCGAGAAACTTTACTCGATTCAAAATGTAAAAGCCGGAATCAACCGGTTCCCCGAAATATTCATTAATGCTTATGCGTGCGAACTTTTTCATTTTTGCATAACAAAACATCCTAAAGTTCAAAAAGGGACTTATTCAGATCTTTATCGAATTTTTGCAGGTCAAGCACTACTAAAACAATACAGAGGTTCTAAAACAAGATTTGAAAATTTTATAAAAGGGGAATTTGGATACATTTCTAAACTTCAGTCGAATAAAGATAAGGATATAACTCAAGATTTAGAATTTTTTAAATCATGTGAAGCTATGTTTAATACACTAACTTAACCAAGTTAATAGTTTCCGAACTATTTCCGAATACTTCCGAAACACATTTAAGTAAAAAAATCAAAAGTTTTGTATCAAATAAAAATCTATTTGATATGAGCAATAACATCACACAATTACACAACATTTCCCCAGATGAATTTAAAGCTGAAATTCTGGAAGGGATCAAAAAGTCTTTAGAGGAATTTGGCAAATCTTTTCATCCAGTAGAAGAGGATGTGTGGATCACTCGAAAAGAAATTAAGGAAATGCTTTCTATTTCTTACCCAACAATTCATGATTGGTGTAATAAAAAAATCCTGAAACCTTATAAAATTGGCCGCCAAGTACGATTTAAAAAATCAGAGGTTATTGCGGTTCTGGAGAATTCTAATAGCAAAGCTTTAAAATAGCCCTCATCTTGAGGGCTATTTCCTTTTAACCGTGGCGGTTTCCTTTTAAACGTATGGCGGTTTTCTCTTAACCGTTTTATATATATTATTCAAAACGCTGTTTATCAGCATATTAATAAACCGCAAGTGGGTCGAATAACCGCCGGTAAAACCGCGGTTGTAAACCGCACAAAAAACTCCTGCGCTAACAGGAGTTAAAACTTAATAATATTCTTAAAGTTTAAAGTTGATATGAGTAAAGATAACAATTTTCAGAATGATCTGAGTAATACCATTTCTCTAGATCAGTTAAAAAACGATCAAAAAAAACATACAAATTCTTTTCCTGTTGAGGTTTATCCGAAAATTATCCAAGATTTTATATTGAATGCAGAAGATACCCTCAATTTTAACCGCGATTTTTTCGCAGCTTCTATACTATCCGCGGTAAGCTTGTCAATTGGCAATAGTTTTAGGGTGAAAATAAAGGAAACCTGGGTGACCAAATGCAATCTCTTCATTGCTATTGTTGGAGATTCCGGTGACGGAAAATCACACCCACTAAAAGAAGCCTTTGCGCCCATTGATAAAAAGGAGAATGATTTTTACGACACCTATCAATCCGAAATGAGTGATTATCTCCCAAATCCAGACGGCAAAAAAGAACCGGTGAGCAAAAGGCTCGTTCTAAGGGATTTCACTTTAGAAGCCTTAACAAGAGTTCATAGCCAAAACCCAAAAGGGATTGGAATACTTGCCGATGAATTACTGGGCTGGCTAAAGAACCTTGGGCGGTTCAACAGCGGTTCCGACATGGAATCCTATCTGGAAATATGGAACGGTCGTAAAATAACGAGTGATCGTGTAGGGAAAATGAGCATGATAAAAGATGCCTTTGTCAATATAATAGGTGGTATTCAAAGAGATAAACTCCATGAAATTTTAAAAAAGGATTATGATGCAAATGGTTTTGTCTATAGAATACTATGGGTAGATCCAGGCTCTCTAAGCTTCGTTCCAGAAAATGACCGTGAACTGGATATGATACACAAGAACAATTACAATATAATTCTTGATAGTTTACTTGAGTACAGAGATAATCCGATTAATCATTTCATATCATTATCACCGGAAGCTAAAATCGTAAGACGTAGCTGGTGGAATGAATTTGGCGAAAAGAACCATTATGAAGAGAGCCATATCACTGGAACCTCTAAGAAAATCAAAGAGTATTTTAATCGATTCCTAGTATTATTTACCGTACTGGAATGTGTGGCCTTTGAACTGGAGCATAAGGCCACTAAGGACAAAGAAAATTTAATTGTTTCCGTTGAAATCGTAAATAAATCTATAACACTTGCTGAATATTTCTTTAAGAATGCCTTAGCGGTTAGGGCATACAAATCCAACCCACTTGAAAAAATGGGAAAGAAGAAAAAAGCATGGTACCTGTCATTACCAACTGGCAGAATCAAAACTTCACAAATTATTAATTTAGGTCTTGCAAAAGATTTTTCCAAGCGCACCATTGAAAAGTGGATTGGTGAAGAAGAGCATTTTCAAAAAATTGGCCACGGAACCTATTCAAGAAAACTGTAATGCGGTTTTTGCGTTTCTTGCGGTTTTAATCGTTAATTCCTGAATATCAGAATTATAACTATAAATATAACCGCAAAGCTTCCGCAAGAACCTCAGATCATTTAATTATAGAACCACATTTTTCAACAACTCCCATGCGGTTATATTACGGTTTTATTCATTTACGAAACATTGAAATTAAGCGTTTTAAAAACTAAACCGCAGAAACCGCAAGAACCGCAATAAACTAATTTACATGAAAATCGGTTTAGATACTTCCTCAAAAAAATTCCCTTGCCCTGCATGTGGTAAAAAACGGTTTGTTAGATATTTCAATTTTGATTCCCGTGAATATTTTCCTGAGAAATATGGTAGATGCGACCGTGAAATGAGCTGTGGTTATCATAATTCTATCGGCAATTACCTGAAAGGCCAAAATCAATCTTTTAACTACTTGCCTACGGTGACTAGATCATACGTGTTTTCTAAAATTGACAATAAAGCAGTATCACAATCTATTGATTTAACCGCTCCAAATTATTTTGTGGATTTCTTAAAACGTCTATTTGATACAGCAACTGTAAAAAAACTAATTAAAGATTATCAACTTGGCACCAGCAACCACTGGAACGGTTCCACTATTTTCTGGCAGATAGATGAAAAAAAGGACGTTAGGAGCGGTAAGATTCTGCTCTACAATCCCAAAACTGGAAAACGCGTTAAAAAACCCTATAACTATATCAACTGGTATCATAAAACCGCAAAGCTGAAATCCTTTGAACTGCGGCAATGCCTATTTGGAATGCACTTGGTACAAAATTATCCTCAAAAACCGATTGCGGTTGTAGAAAGCGAAAAAACGGCGATTATCATGAGCGCGGTTATGCCGGAATCTTTATGGCTGGCCACGGGTTCACTTTCCAACCTTAAACCGTCTTTATTTTATAGCATTTTAGATAGAAAAATAATCCTATATCCAGACACTTCTTTGCCCAACAATAACCGCCAAACATGCTTTGAATTATGGCAGGACAAGACGGAAAAATAAGGGCAAAGGGTTTTGATATCGAAATTTCAGATTTATTAGAAAAAAGAACAAATGATCAACAAAAATCCGCAGGGCTGGATATTGCTGATTTTTTTATTCCCCAGTTATTATCCAAAACGGTTAATTATAAAGCGCAGCCTAAAAATACAGTTGAACTCAAAAGTCTAAATCAGCAAAAATTGGAAAAATTCAGATCTAAAAATCATCTAATTGACATCCTTATAGATGTTTTCGATTTGGATTTGAGCTGATAAAAGTTATCTTTGTCAGAATTCCCTTTACTTCAACTAACTTTAGGGCATCGCCCTAGCGGTGAAGAAAGGAATTTTCTAACCGTTTTGCTTCATTTTCGATAGATTTCTTAAGTATATCCTTAGAGAAAGGGGTATTGAAACAAAACCTTGTTTGTGCTAGTTGATAGCTTCGGCGATTCTTTGGGCAAATAAGGTTTTTAATCAAAGTTCAATTTGGGAGCTAGATAGCTTCGGTGAGTCTTGGCCCAGATTAAACTTTTTAAACCGCTTATTGCCGAAACTGTAGGAATACCGCCTACGGATGCAGAAGCGGTTTTTAAGCCCTATTTATGATGCTGGATAGCTTCGGTGAGTCCTTGTATAAATAGGGCTTTTAAAATCTAATGTGGTATTGCACTTCTCAAGGGTGTGGATTTATTTTCTAGTCACGCGGTATCACTTTTTAAACGGCAGTTATGCAAGCCCATATACGGATCGGATACGTCTCCCGTTGCTTGCTGACTGCTTTTTTTATGACCGCTCAAAAACCGCCAGATTAACCGCTACGCAAACCGTCGCCAAAACCGCCAGTAATTACCGGTTTTTTCCGCTTAAATAGACGTTTTTCAAGTAAAAACGGCGGTTTTAAGCCGCTAGCCGGCGGCAACAAAACTGCAATATTAACCGTAACGGCGACTTAGCGGTTCATAATTCCCACAACCGCCGACCAATTTTTTAGAACAGCGGTTGTATATTTTAATTGAAAAAACTACCATTTAACTGCCGCTCAAAACCGCCAGCAGTAATTTATTACCCGTTTTAAATTCTCAATTAAAATATCAGGGCAATAAACCCGGCGGTGGGATTCAATTAGATTAAATAATTGAATAAATTGCAGCCTACTCTTAATTAACGATAGCAGTTTATGAATGGCACCAGCCTTACCCCACAGGAAATAAAATTAAATCAGCTCAAGGAAATTCTGCCAGAGGTTTTTGCAGAAGGCAAGGTAGATTGGGAAAAGCTCAAGGCAACGCTGGGTGAAGATGTGAATTTTAACAATGAACGTTATGTTTTGAATTGGGCCGGTAAAAGCGAAGCATTTAAGATCCTGCAAGCCCCTTCCTCAAAAACACTGGTACCCGTAAAAAGTGAATCCATAAATTTTGACGAGACCGAAAACATCTTTATTGAAGGGGAGAACCTGGAAGTATTGAAAGTGCTGCAAAAAAGCTATTTCAATAAAATCAAGATGATTTATATAGATCCGCCCTACAATACCGGCAACGATTCCTTTATATATCCCGATAAGTTTTCTGAAACCAAAGTTGATTACGAAAAGCGCGTAGGCGATAAAGATGCCGAAGGTTATATGACCAAAGATGGCATGTTTAAAAAGAATAGCAAAGAGAACGGCCAATACCACAGTAACTGGATGAATATGATGTACCCACGTCTGTTTTTGGCCAAAAATCTTTTAAAAAAGGATGGGGCGATCTTTATTTCGATTGATGATAACGAGGTACACAACCTTAGAATGATGATGAACGAAGTATTTGGAGAAGAAAATTTCGTCGCTCAATTCGTTTGGCAAAAAAAATACTCAAGAGATAACAGACCATTAATAGGTACTGTTCATGAATATATTTTGCTTTACAGTAAAGTTTACGATGATTTTAAAACTGTACGGAAGTTATTACCACCCTCGGAAGAAAGTTTGAAAGTATATAAAAACCCTAATGATGATCCAAGGGGAAGGTGGAGACCAGTTCCCATGAGTGCGCAAGCTGGCCACGCTACTAAAAGTCAATTTTATGAGGTTATTACCCCAACTGGAGTAAAACATACACCTCCAAAAGGAAGGTGCTGGAGTATAACTGAAAAAAAATTCAATAAACTTAACAAAGAAGGTAAAATATATTTCGGTAAAGATTCTAATTTACAGCCAAATCTAATCAGATATTTAGATGAAATTAAAGGCTTTGTACCTTGGACTTGGCTACCCTCAAAAGATGTCGGTCATACCGATTCTGCCATGAAAGAATATTTTGAAATAATGGGTAAAGATACAGTCTTTGAAACCCCTAAACCTAGTACGTTGATCAAGCATCTCATGCGAATGGTACTGGATGATGATGATACTATACTTGATTTCTTTAGTGGAACTTCTACAACGGCACAAGCGTTAATGGAATTGAACTTTGAGAACAAAACGAATAATCATTTTCTAAATGTTCAATTGTCAGAAGAAATTGATGGTCATGAAAAATATAAAAGTATCGCCGATATAGCTAAAGAACGTATCCGCAGATCGTCCAATAAGATCCTTGAAAAAGAAAAGGCGCAAAAAGAAGAAAAGGAATCTGAAATACTATTTGAAGGAGAAAAACAGGATCAAAAACTAGATATAGGCTTTAAAGTGCTAAAACTGGAAGATAGCAACTTTAAGCAATGGCGGCAGCTTAAAAATAAAGATGCCAAAGCTCTGGAGGAACAGATGCAATTATTTATTGATCCCGTTGCGGCAAATGCCACTACAGAAAATATGGTGTGTGAATTGATCCTGAAAAGCGGTAAAAGTCTTAATAGTAAGATTGAACCAATATCAGACTTTCACCTGATAAACAACGGCGAACTGGTATTTATGCTGGAAAAGGCCAATCAAGAAATTATAGATGAAATCCTACAACTACACCCCGAAAAAGTAATCGCATTGGACAAGCTTTTTCAGGACAATGACCAACTTAAAACAAATACGGTGCTACAGATGAAGGATGCGGGGATCGAGTTTAAAACCATATAAGCATGAAATTAGCCTTTGAACCCAATCTGCAATTTCAGCAAGATGCCATTAAATCAATAACAGACCTTTTTGAAGGCCAGCCGCTGGAAGATGGTATGTTTAATTTTGACCTGAACGAAAAAGATACCCTACAGCTCATTGATGGAGTGAGTAATAATCTGATAATTTCTCAAGATCAAATCTTGGAAAACCTACAAAGCATTCAGTCCACAAATGATATTAAAGTATCTAAAGAACTGGACGGGATGAATTTTTCGGTAGAGATGGAAACCGGCACCGGGAAAACCTATGTTTATCTGCGCACCATTTATGAACTGAACCAGCTCTACGGTTTTAAAAAGTTTGTGATCGTTGTACCTTCCGTGGCCATTCGTGAAGGTGTTTTAAAAAATCTGGAGATTACCAGTGCCCATTTTAAAAACCTGTACGATAACATACCCGTTAATTTTCAGGTGTATGACAGTAGCAAGGTTTCCGCGCTGCGCGGTTTTGCGACCAATAATAACATAGAAATACTGGTTATCAATATAGATTCTTTTGCAAAGGATCAAAATATCATCAATCAAGCGCATTACAAGGCCAATGGCAGAAAACCTGTAGAATTTATTCAGACCACTAATCCATTTGTGATCATTGATGAACCGCAGAAAATGGAGACCGAAAAGCGTATTGCGGCCATAGAAAACCTTAATTCACTTTGCACCCTTCGCTATTCGGCAACCCATAAAAACCAATATAATCTTACCTATAGTTTAAATCCTGTAAAAGCCTATGATCTTGGTCTGGTAAAACAGATCGAGGTTGATTCCATTATTGAAGAAAACGCGTTTAACGATGCTTTTATAGCGGTAGAATCCTTCACGGCTACCAAATCAAAAGTAAGCGCAAAACTGATCATAAACGTTAACGACAAGAGCGGGGTCAAAAAGAAAAAAGTAACCGTGGCGGTTGGTAAAGACCTGTATAAACTATCCAACGAGCGCGAAATCTATGCAGACGGTTATATCATTGAGGAAATTGACGTTACCAACGGCTGCGTTTCACTATCCAACGGCAGTATTTTATATAAAGGAGATAGTCAGGGCGGTTTAACAGACGAGGTGATGAAATTCCAGATCCGTAAAACCGTAGAAGAACACCTTAAAAAAGAAAAACGGCTCAACAAATTAGGAATCAAGGTTCTTTCACTTTTTTTTATTGATAAAGTGGCGAATTACCGTGGTTATGACGATCAGGGAAACGCGGTTTCTGGGAAATTCGCGATCTGGTTTGAAGAAATCTATAAAGAGTACATGCAAAAAGCCGCTTTTGCTGAACTTGACAAATTCACGGTTGGCACGGTTCACAACGGTTATTTTTCCCAAGACCGCAAGGGAAAAGTGAAAGATACGTCCGGCGAAACAAAGGCAGATGATGATACCTATAACCTTATAATGAAGGATAAGGAAAAACTGCTTGGTTTAGAAAATCCTTTGCGGTTTATCTTTTCACATTCCGCACTGCGCGAAGGGTGGGATAATCCAAACGTTTTTCAGATCTGCACACTTAATGAAACCAAATCAGATATTAAAAAGCGGCAGGAAATAGGCCGCGGTCTGCGGCTTGCTGTAGATCAAAGCGGCAGGCGCACCTATGATAGGAATATAAACCGATTAACTGTGGTGGCCAATGAATCTTATGATGATTTTGCCAAAACGCTTCAAAAGGAAATTGAGGACGATTGCGGTGTAAGTTTTGAAGGAAGGATCAAAAAAACCCGCGACCGTACCCCTATAAAATACCGCAAAGGTTTTGAGGTAGATGCCCGGTTTTTGGAAATTTGGGAAAAGCTCAAACAGAAAACTACTTATCGGGTCAATTACAAAAGCGATGAACTAATACAGTCCGCCGCCAAAGCATTAAAAGAACTGCCCACGATCAAATCCCCGTCTGTACGTTCCACAAAAGTAAGCCTACACATAACCGATAAAGGGGTAGAAAGCCAGTACGCGGGTGATAAAGTGGCCAGCTACGATGATCTCTATTGGCCTATCCCTGATATTCTGGGCTATATCCAGAACAAAACAGAGCTAACACGTTCTACTATTCAGGATATTCTGGTCGCCTCCGGTCGTATAGGAGATATATTGATCAATCCACAGTTATTCCTTGATCTTGCTTCACAGGCCATTCAACGCACCCTTTACGATTTAATGATAAATGGTATCACATACCAGCATATAAACGGCTCAGAATATCAAATGGCCTTATTTGAAGCGCAAGAGCTGGAAGTTTACCTGAATAAGTACACCTTTTCCGTAAAAGATCCAGATAAAAGTATCTACGAGGAATTCATTCCCTTAGATTCTGGTGTAGAAAATCAGTTTGCCAAAGATTGCGAAACAAACCCACAGATACAGTTTTACTTCAAATTACCCAACTGGTTTAAGATCCCAACTCCCATAGGCAATTATAACCCAGACTGGGCACTTGTTTTTGAGGATGATAAGAAAATCTATTTTGTGGCCGAAACCAAAGATACCGGAACCGACCAAGTTGATTTGACCAAGCTTCACGGTAATGAACAATTAAAGATTAAATGCGGGAAGGCGCATTTTAATGAATTTGACGAGCTGGAGTATAAGGTTGTGGGTAAGGTGGGGCAATTGATATAAGCTATGAGATTAACCGTACTTCAAAATATAAAAGCTAATAATCTTCAGGATTTTATAACATTCTGGGCTAGGTTATATTCTTACCCAAATGAACAACAATACATAAGATTAATATCCAAGGATCAATTTGATATGAATGATATTATAGAATTATATGCATGGAAAAATGGAAAACGATTGAGTAAATCTAATCAAAACTCACTAAGCATTAAGATTATATCCAAAATAGGATTAATTAACATGTTTAAATCCAGTCCAGATTTTAGCCTCGTTAATTTTAAAAGCGATTTTGAAAATGTATCTGCGGTTTGGAAGGTTTTTTTATTGCACATTATCCAACCAGATAAATATCCTATGTATGATCAAAATGTGCACAGGGCTTTCTTGTTTATTAATAATGAAAACTATTCTGGTGTATCTAATAAGTCAATGAGTAATAGAGTTAAAGAACAGTTTTATTTTAAAAGATATATGTCTTTTATTAAAAACAATGACATTGAAAATTTAAGAGAACTCGACAAATCCCTTTTTGCTTTTGGTCAGTTTATAAATATAAAGAATCAATTCACTTTACTAGATTAATCTTATATGGGGAAAAATGCACTTACTGTAGATAAGCAAATTGAAAAATTAATTAATAGAGGAATGGATATGAACTGGGGTCAAGAAAAGGCTGAAGAAGTTTTGCTTGACATTGGTTATTACCGTCTAGGTTTTTACTGGAATCCATTTGAAATTGATAATTATCACAATCTAAAAAAAGGCACAAGATTTTCAGATGTGGTTGATCTATATTATCTGGATACTGATTTAAAACATATTCTAATTAAGGCTATAAACCGGATCGAAATAAACTTTAAAACTCAACTGATTTATTTTGCGTCAAATAAATATTCGGATAACCCAACTTGGTTTGCAGATAAAAGAATTGTTTCTAAAAAATATGTGACTGACTTTCCCAAGTATTACAACAGAAAATTTAAGTCTGACAATAAGACAATTAAAAGGCACCATTCAAAATACCCTAACGATATATTTGCTCCAGCATGGAAAACTTTAGAATACCTTACTTTCGGAAGTGTGATAACGCTGTACTTATCATTGGGCAATAAGGCTTTGAAAGAAACAATATCTAACCGATATGGAATTAGAAATTTAAATGTTTTTGAGAATTATCTTTTAACTATTTTGTTTATAAGAAACATTTGTGCTCATAGCGATTTATTATTTGATTCAAACACCCCAAAAGCCATAAAACCAACACCCTTACTACATTTTAATAATAACAGCAGACATTCTTTAGATTCTTCCATAAAGGTAATTTGCTATTTTTTAAAACAAATTTCAGTAAGTAGATGCGATAAAATCACATTAGAAATAGACGATTTATTTAACTCTTTTAAAGAGAATTTGGTCATTAAGCAGATTATCGAAGATAAAATGGGGTATGTATATAAAAACTAATTTTGTTTATAACATGTTAATATTTTGGCCATATATAAGTTCTGACTTACATTTGCAGTAATAATAGTGCCCAGCCAATCATTTAGCATTGGTGCTGCACTTAAAAAAATTGAAAGTTAAACCCGGACAAGCTCCCGGGTTTTTTTTTGTCCTAATCTCATATTAAATCAGTACGAATTTTTATTTGCTATCATTATGGCAACACAAAAAGCGGTACAGCATGAAAATAAAAAACCGTAAACAATTAAATATCAATTGTTTACGGTTTCTATCTGTGGTCCCACCTGGGCTCGAACCAGGGACCACCTGATTATGAGTCAGGTGCTCTAACCAACTGAGCTATAGGACCGCTTTACTACCTTTGCAGCAAGCAGGCGCAAAAATAAGCCTATTTTTTTAAG
>Ga0307487_1000824_pt1 | contig 23381 bp, 29 predicted proteins | sample CBIW12metaG_FD_203665 | JGI IMG/M metagenome (GOLD analysis project Ga0307487, IMG submission 203665) | Sea-ice brine microbial communities from Beaufort Sea near Barrow, Alaska, United States - CBIW 1.2 | ecosystem: Environmental > Aquatic > Marine > Coastal | place: USA: Alaska | collected... | reverse complement strand
GGCATCCACATCTTGGGAAAATGTGGCCATTGAACATGCCAGGGTATTTCAAAAATTGGGCAAAGGGCGCATAAAATTGCGCTATAGTTTACCGCCCATAAACCTGCAACACCTTAAAAAATTGACGACCTCCATCGGTATGGTCCAATTCTGTGAGATCAATACACCGGATTTGAATTCCGGATATACACTTGACGACAACGCCCGTGCCCTGGTCGCCTTTGGGGAACATTACCGTTTGACCCGAGATCCAAAGGATTTAAAATATATTGAGATCTATTTTGATTTCATCGCCCATTGCTTTCAGGCAGACGGGAATTTCCTAAATTATGTGGATCAATACAAGCAGTTTACGGCCCAGAACGATGATGTAAACCTTGAAGATTCCAGCGGTCGTGCCATTTGGGCCCTAGGGAATTTAATTTCGCTCCGCGGAAGTTTACCGGCAACCTTTGAAGAAACCATTGTTCAAGCCGAAAATATGATCGAGGTCTCAAGAAATCACCTACGCCAAATGCATTCAACCCGCGCAATGGCATTCATTATAAAAGGGCTTTATTATAAAGATCTGGTGACGGAATCGCGATATGCCAAAACCATCTGTATCGAGCTCGCAGACCGTCTGGTGCAGATGTACCGTCATGAGGGCAGGGGGAAATGGAAATGGTTTGAGAGCTATATGACCTACGGCAACAGTATCGTGCCGGAGGCGTTGCTATGTGCATGGGAAATGACCGGCAATACATTGTATAGGGAGATTGCCAAAGAATCCTTTGACTTTCTTCTTTCCAAAATAATCATGGGAAGTAGCATTCAGGTAATTTCCAACCGTGGCTGGCTGTACAAAGAGAAACCAGAGAAAAAGACGCTTCCCGGTGGTGAGCAGCCCATTGATGTAGCATATACCATAATAGCGCTGGCGCGGTTTCATATAACCTTCCCGGAAAGTGGATATTTGGCCCAACTTAAAGGGGCCTTCAATTGGTTTCTGGGCGATAACCATTTAAATCAGATCATTTATAACCCACGTACCGGGGGTTGTTATGACGGTCTGGAGACTTACAATGTAAACCTGAACCAAGGTGCGGAATCCTCATTGAGCTATCTGATGAGCCGTTTATTTTTAGAAAATGGATTGGTAAATGCTTCGGGAATGCGGGTGACCCGTGCGGAAAGTAGGACTGTCCCAAAATGAAGGGCATATAAAAAGTATCCTTTCGCATTTCTTGACCCCGTCAATACATTTGGCATTTTGGGTCAGTGCCAGACTGAGGAAGGAAACCCCACAAAGAACATCGACAGTGGATGGATCACGGGCATGTACCGTTACTCTGTAGCTGACCGGGCCGGCAAAAGCGGGAAGGTGAGGATAGCGATCTTTTATCAAAAAATTACGATCTACCTGTGGGACATGGCCTAATTTTATGGACATCAGAGAGATGCACCTGCCATGGGGCCGGTGCAATAACAAAAAAAAGGTCATCATGGATAATCTGAAACAGGTAAGGGGGCATGGGCAGAGCATCTGGCTCGATTTTTTGGATCGCAGGGTCATGGATTCCGGCGAGCTGGAAAGGTTTATCGAACGGGACGGTATCAGTGGGCTCACCTCGAACCCCGCGATCTTTGCCAAGGCCATCGGCAACAGTACCGATTATGACAGGGATATCGCCCTTCTAGCAGAAAAGCACGGGGACAATGAGGATATATTCCAGGAGATCGCCATGGGCGACATCCGCCGCGCCGCCGATATCTTTGCCCCCGTTTATAAAGGGGCCAAAGGGAGGGACGGTTTTGTGAGCCTGGAGGTATCGCCCAGCCTGGCCAGGGATACGGCCGGGACCCTGGCACAGGCCAAAAAGATATGGGAAAGGGTGGACAGGGACAACCTGATGGTCAAAATACCCGGTACCATGGAAGGGCTCCCCGGCATCCGTTCCTGCATCCGGGCCGGGATCAACATCAATGTGACCCTGCTGTTCGGACTGCCCCGCTACAGGGAGGTCACCCAGGCTTACCTGCAGGGCCTCGAGGACCGCCTAAATGACGGCAACCCAATAGACCGTGTGGCCTCCGTGGCCAGTTTTTTCCTGAGCCGGATCGATGTGATGGTCGACCCCATGCTCGGGGAGCGGGGCCTTGACGATATGGTGGGCGAGGTGGCCATAGCCTGCGCCAAGGGTGCGCACGCGATACATAAAGAGGTCTTCAATGGGGACCGTTTCAAAAGGCTGGAGCGGGAGGGCGCACAGAAACAACGGTTGCTATGGGCCAGTACCGCCACCAAGGACCCCTCCTTCAGGGATGTCAAGTATATGGAGGCCCTTATCGGGCGGGGCACCGTAAATACGGTGACCACCGAAACCCTCGATGCCTTCCGCGACCATGGGGAGGTGGCCAGTACCCTTGACAGTGGGACGGACGGGGCGGCCCGAACATTGGAGCGCCTCAGGGACCATGGCATCAACATCGACGATATTGCGCGGGACCTGGAACTGGAGGGGATAGATAAGTTCACCAAGCCCTATGAAAAGCTCTTGGAGAAGATTGGTGAGCAGAGACCAAAATCCTGACCGTGATGCGCATGGCATATGTTGTCAAATCACATCAAAACGGCTCAAAGTAGAAGGGCTGCAGTTCAAAAATGCGTTCCGGGGCCTTTATTTGTGACAGGTAAAAAGAATTATATTTTACAGGGATAACCAACAAAAAACACAGTTATGCAGACCAAATCGATTTCCCCCCTGGAATTCAACTATCACGATGATCAGTGGTGGATGGGCCGCCGGGCGGTCATCCTTAATGAGCTCCAGAATGCAAACGGGCGATCCCTCAAGGCAGGGAAAAGGGTTACGATCGTCAAGAAAAAGGCCTATCGCGATCAAAGCGGCATGATCCATAAAAATGGATTTTTGGTGCAATCCCCGCCAAGCGCGGACTTTTTTAACGTTCCCATTACCATGCTTTGCATGGAGGGGGAAAGGCTGAACGATACGAACACGTAAAAATAGGGCCTCTGTACACCCGTTTCAAATGGTAGCCCCAATTTTCGAAAAGAAAGTAAAAAAACCTTTAATTAATATATATATATCATGGATAAAAAAGACAGGAACAAAGAGAAGGAAGATAGCGACAATATGGACAGGGGGCCCTTGAAGGATGAGCATATGAACCAATATGGCAAAACCAAGCCCGGGGATAAAAAGGATAACGTCCGAAAGAAAAAGTGATACTTTAGGGTTCACCTCGATAATTGGGAAGTACCATAGATCGAATCCATTTGACCTATGCCGACCCTCTATGGCCAAATTTCAATTAAAGGTTGCAGTCATGCCTGTTCCATAATGCCCAAAAAATCCAAGTTCGGTCCTGTCGATCCTTAGACCCATATCAATAACCTGACAGCAATGATACATCCAAACATACCACTTCAACGCAAAGGGGGCTATCACGACACCGTAAGTATGTCCTGCAGTGAGAGTGCCGACGCTGCGAAATTGATCTATGATAGGGTCGTGGCCCGACTGATGTCGGTAAATAGATGGAGTTCGCTCTCCGACAAGATCAAGGCCGGGTTCCAGCTTATCGATCCGGAAACGGGGCTTCCAACGGAGCGCATGAACATGGGGGGCTATTTAAGGATAGATGTCCCCGGAATTGGAAACCCGAGCGGGAACGGGTACGATTGGACCAGGATCATCGATATCCAAAACGGTCTGGACGAGCGGGATTGTCCCTTCTTTGCCCTGACCGTCAGGCCAAGTCCCGCCCCGGATGCCGAAGACGATAAGGTGGCCCATTTCTATACGGGCGAATCCACCAATACCTTTATTGTGCGCAGGATAGGGGACTGTATCTATTCGCAGGTCCATGGGAGGAACGAGATCGAGAACACATCGGAGGTCCCCCTGTTGGATACCGTGCGCAACAAGGCGGTCGCCATAGGCGGTAAAATGGGGATCGCAGACCTGAACTGGCTCGGTTTTACCAAGGCTTTACTTGAACCTTTGGCTCCATAAAAGGGTGGCTAATGGTTCATCATTATCGGGGAAAATGACGAGATCTTCAATCCAATGGGGCCAAAGGGCCGGGGGAGATAATCCGATCCATTGTTTTTACGGGACGTTCAAGCAAATATGGCAGGTAACAGCGCGGGCAGGACGTTTTCGAAAGGCCCGTCCGATGGCGGCCATATTTGTTAAAGAAAAGTTTATGATTCAGGATAATAATTTTAATTGATTAATTTGTCGCAATAATAGTTGGGCAGCGTTGCCAAAAGGAAGATAAAGGACATAAAAATGGAACATCTGGGCAAGCGGAAATGGATAATAGCTGAGGGGTACATACCGGGAAAGAGCACCGGTCCTGGACGCGCCTTCGAAAGCCATGAAACGGCCTGTATCTTGAACACGGGAGGTGAACCGGCAAATATCGAGGTCACCATCTATTTCACCGACAGGGAGCCCTCCCAGCCCTATAGGTTCGTTGTAAAGGCGGAAAGGACGTTCCACCTGCGCTTCAATGACCTTACGGAGCCGGAAAGTATCCCACACGATACCGATTATTCCGCACTGATCCTCTCGGATGTCCCGGTCGTGGTCCAGCACACAAGATTGGACTCCAGGCAGTCCGAAAATGCACTGATGACAACGATACCCTATTGTGAATGATCCACGAAAGTGCCGGGCACGGTATTTTGAGTCGTTCCCAACACTCATAATAATATAAAACCCATCCAAATGGAATCAGTAGAACGACCAGGAAGTCAAATGGAAATGCAGCGCCAGCCCGTGTCCATCAGGGACAGTTATAGGGGAAGCGGCAAGCTCAAGGGCAAGAACGCACTGATAACCGGTGGCGACAGCGGTATCGGACGGGCCGTGGCCGTCCATTTTGCACGCGAGGGCTGCAACGTATTCTTTACCTATATCAGCGAAGATCAAGATGCGGAGGAGACCAAAAGGCTCTGTGAATCAGAGGGCACGGCATGCCACATGTCCCGTGGGGACCTTCGTACGGCCAAGTACAGGGGTGAACTTCTGGAGCAGTTCTCGGCCCGTTTCGATGGGCTGCATATACTTGTCAACAATGCCGGCACGCAGTTCACGGAGCAATCCCTGGAGGATATATCTGAGGAGAACCTCCGGGAGACCTTTGACCTGAATATCATGGGGATGATACTGCTTACCAAGGAGGCCCTGCCCATGATGAATGCGGGGGCCAGGATCATAAACACCACCTCCATTACCTCCTATAAGGGCAAGGCCAGCCTGGTGGACTATGCCTCCACCAAGGGGGCGATCACGTCCTTTACGCGCTCACTCTCGGGCCAACTGGCCGATATGGACCCCCTTGATACCGGCGACCATGCCCAAGGAGGAAGTCGATGGCTTCGGGAAGGACACCCCTTGGGCAGGTGCGGGGAACCATGCGAGGTGGCCCCGGCCTATGTTTACCTGGCCGGGGAGGACTGCTCCTACATGACCGGGCAGGTACTGCATATCAATGGCGGGACCATCATTGGTGGGTAGTGCCGGGCGTGGCCCGATCATCCTTTGGTTTGGGTACCCCTTTAAAATAAAATAATGATTATCAGTGAACGGTGAAGTTAGGCCCTATCCCTGCTGGGACCGGAGCGAACCCTCAAATCTTTTCTGACCTTAAAACACCTATATATGATCCGTTATATCATAATCTCCGTTTCTATGGCCTTTTTGTCGTGGGCTGTATTTGGGCTGGCCACGGGTAAAATGATCGGGACGATCGCCCTTGCCGTTATGGCCATGGGCCTGTTCGCGGCATTTATAATGCTCTTTCTGGACAAGCGGTAGCGGGTGCGGGCATTTAGGGATACGACCGGTCTTTTTTGAGGATATCCAATCTCTCCATTGGTGATACCAAAGGGTTCGAGGACCGCTCCCTCAAAAGTTTTTCGGTACCTATGCCCTCAGTTAACCATTCAATCTTTCCCGCGGGAAAACCTATAGTTCCTTAACTGGGAGCCGGTAAGCACCTGGCCAATCTCTTTGAACTCCTGTTCCAGAAGGTCGTCCCCATTGGGCCTAAGGCCCTGAGCATCGCCAAGTTCCCTGCGTTTGCGGTACTTTAGCTCGATCTCCCCCACCCTTGCGGACTGTGCGGATGTCCAAGTGGGACCGTAATGTTCTTTCGGATCTTCCATATATCTTTATTTTGCACCGTTGGGGCGCGTTGACCTTGCCCATAAGGCCAAAGGGGGGAAGGCCGGCCTGCCAACATCCCCCCCTTTTTTCGGTCCCACAATGGGGGCTATAGTTTTCCCCTGGATATGATATTGTAAAGGATGATGATCACCGCTATCACCAAAAGGATATAGATAAGGTTGCTGTCGCTCATCCCCGGGATGACCCCCAAAAGGCCCAGGAGCCAAACGATGATGCATACAACTGCGACGATCCATAGGATATTTCTCATAATCGGTATTTTTATAAATGTTAGTCAGTCCAACAAATATAAAGATTAAATGTCGGAAACGCACGTCCCGTTCCAATCTCGCCAGCGCGGCGGTTGAGCTATCACGCGCGTGATTATAACATTTTCTTATGTATAAGTTATGTTTTTATTAAATGTACGGACTACATCGTTTTCCTAAATTGTTACCAACTTTAAAACCAAGGACCATGAACGATTACACTGAAAAGATAGGGGACCACCTGAACGATATACTTGAGAAGAACATCGATGCCCAGAAAGGGTTCGAAAAGGCGGTTGAGAACACCCAGAGCGGTAACCTGAAATCCTACTTCAGGGACCGGTCACAGGAACGCAGTCAGTTCGTTTCCGACCTGAGGTCGGAGCTCACCCATTACGGTGAGAAGTACAGGGAATCCGGAAGTGCCGCGGCAAGCCTCCACCGCGGGTGGATGGACTTTAAGTCGATGTTCTCGGCTGATGATGACGAAAGCATGCTCGAGGAGGCCATCCGGGGCGAGGAAAAGGCCATCAAGGAGTACGACGGGGCACTCGAGCCAGGCGAGGTGCCGGACACAACGGCGACCCTACTGCGCAGGCAAAGGGAGACCATCCAGTCCGGGCTTGCCAAGCTGAGGGGAATGGAGGGCATGCACTGATCGCCCCTTACATATATAAAATGAAATGAGGGGATCCAGCCCGCAAGGGCCGGATCCTTTTTTTTTGTTCATGTGCTCTATTGTGCCCTTAAAAGGGCATCGTGCCTTCCAACGGATAAATACCGAGGTCAGAAATGGATCGATCGCTGCATCCGGGACCTATTTTCCGAACGATCAAAAGGGGGAAAACAGGGAGGGAGCTTGACCGTCCCTACCTCAGGTCAACGCCCGGGCCATCCCTGCCCGATCCCCAAATGTGCATGAGTTCGATTAGGAGCATTACCGCACACAGGATAACCAAAATACGGTAGTAGGGCAGGAAATCCAGATAGGTATGGCTGGGTACGAGTAAATGGGCATCCATGGATATCGGTCTATAGGTTGTCATCCCGCTAAAATAAATAAATTGCAATTGATCGGTCCAGGTTTCCCAGTTTTCACGTTCAGACCCAAAATGCTCCGTTAAAGTGCTGATATCTTGAAATACCGATCAACTTTCGAACCTATGAACAACCCCTTTGGATCTTTTTTTTATCATGGGGCCGGTATTATAAGGGGAGGCCATTTCCGATCCGATGCCCATGGACAGGGCCTCCATGGATCCAAGGTTCATCCGTATCGCGGATTCGGCCCGTATGGGGACGGCGCCCGAGCCCAGCAGCTCGCGGTAGCCCCCGATTATATTGGCGTACCAATGGATGCTCCCCCCTGGGCTTACAAGGTCCGGTGTACCAATGGAGAACGTTGATAGGAAAGCCCCCCTTTTCAGGACATCAACACCGCGTGGCCCGGATCCGTAGGGATCCACCCCCAGATGGTAGAGGATATCATTGAGCCCGTCCCTGCAAAGGGCATGGGTCCTGAGCATTTCCACCGGTACCGCGCCAAGACCGCAAAGGGCCCCGTGCACGGCCTCCCGGCCCAGTTGTTCTATTGTGGCCGCGTGGCACCATGCCAGCTGGCGCAACATCACTATGGTCTTTGTCTGGTGCGGCATATCGTTTGAGTTGGATCCACAAAGTTAAATGGATCCTCCACTCAATCGATATAGTGATCAGTTAATTAATCCCTAAATCCAATGGATCGAGGGACGTTGACCCTACCTGTGCCCCGAGCAGTTTCGGCCCCATTGTTGGCGAATTGATTTCAGGTGGAAAAAACCCATATAGGGAATTCCCGTAAAGATAAATTTGGTTATTTTTAACAAAAATTAAGCTTCGAACTATGGCCATGGTTTCACTGAGTGCAGAACTGCAAAAGGATATCGAAAATATTACGGGCATGGCCTCCGTACGCTCCCTATTGAATGTGGTGAGCAAATCCACGGGTATGAGATTTGTTGCCATTGCGCGGGTGACAGACAAAAAATGGATCACCTGCATCTCAAGGGACGAGATCAATTTTGGCCTTGTCAGCGGGGACGAGCTTGAGCTCGAAACGACACTCTGCAACGAGATCAGGCAGCATACGGATCCGATAATCATCGAAGATGTTTCGGGGGACCCGAGGTACTGCGGCCACCATACCCCGGCCCAATACGGTTTTCAGAGCTATATCTCCTTCCCGATATATAGGAGGGACGGAAGGTTCTTCGGTACCCTGTGTGCCATCGACCCAAGCCCCGCAAAGCTGGAGAACCGACAGACCAGGGAGCTGTTTGAGCTCTACACGGAACTGATCTCCTACCATCTGGAGTCCATGGAGCAGCTCAGGGAGGTCAGTGCCAGCCTAAATGAGGAAAAGCGGCTGGGGGAACTCAGGGAGACCTTTATAGCCGTGCTCGGCCACGACCTTCGCAACCCCGTGGGTACCACAAGGATGTGCGCGGACATACTTTTGAAGCTTGACATCCCGGAAATTGCCCTGAGGCAGGCACGGACCATAAAGAGCACTTCCTACAGGATGCAGGGGCTCATCGATAACCTGTTGGACTTTGCAAAGGGCCACCTGGGTGAGGGGATCCAACTGGATCTCTCGCACGATATGTCCCTTTTAAAAAATACCCTTGAACAGGTCGCCGGCGAGATAGATACAATAGATCCGGGACATCGCCTAAGATCGGAGATCAACATCGACGGGACGTTCAGCTGTGATACCAACAGGTTGGGGCAGCTCTATTCCAACCTGTTGGGAAATGCAGTGAAACACGGTGCGCCGGACCTGCCCATCGTGACCAGGGCATATACACAGGGCCAGGAATTTGTCCTTTCCGTGTCGAACTCGGGCGAAAGGATAGCGGAAGGGAAGATCGGGGACCTGTTCAAACCCTTCTTCACGACCAATTCGTCCAACAACAAGTCCGGCCTCGGCCTCGGGCTATATATCTGCTCCGAGATCGCCAGGGCACATGGTGGGAAAATGTCCGTCAGTTCAACGGATGCGCGGACCATCTTTACCTTTACCATGCCACTGAACAAGGGTACAAAAAACGGCCTGCAGCTTAAGGCCAAAGATGGGTCCAATACCAGAAATTGATGCTGACATGCATGTGCTTGGGATTTTGCGAAAGGCATACCATGGCAGATCATGGTCTCTCGGAATTTTTAAATTCGCGGGGCATATGTGCATAAGGGTCGAGGAATCTCAAAATCCTGAATTATAACACTTATATAACTTTTCCAAAATACATTTTGCCGAAATTGCCCAAAACAATTATGATGAAAAAAAGAACAAGGAAATTAATAAGCAGGATATTTACCGTAACCACGGTTGCGCAGGTAGCCTTCTACGCTTACGTATATCTGATCGGGGACGGTAAAAAATCAGAAAAAGTGGCCAAAACCGCAAAGGATAAAGTATCGAAATTGGAGGACTTGGTCTAGGTCGTTCATTTATAGGTACGGATCTCAAAATTGGATCAGTTGATTTACCCAATATATTATTATACAACATAGAACTATGGAAAACTGGTTATTTGCATCCGCTCCGATACTGATAAAGGTCATACTTTCGGTACTTGCCATATTCACGGTCATGATCATCATTACCCGGATATCCGGACTGCGGACCTTTGCCAAAATGTCCAGTTTTGATTTTGCCTCCACCATCGCCATCGGTTCCGTATTGGCCTCGGTCGTAATGAACGGTGGACAGTCCCTGGTAAAGGGCGCGATCGCACTGGGGGGCATTGTTGCATTTCAATCCTTTTTTGCGCTCATGGTCCGCAGGTCGGGTGCATTTAAAAGGGTATGTACCAATGACCCGGTACTTCTGATGAAGGAAGGGAAGATCCTGTGCGATAACCTAAAGAGGACCAATGTGGGCGAGGATGACCTGATCGCCAAGCTCAGGGAGGCAAACGTTCTCGATTTCAGCGAGGTTCTGGCGGTCGTACTCGAATCCACCGGGGACATGTCTGTCCTGCATACCTCAGAGGGTAAAAAGCTTATGCCCAAACTGCTCCAAGGCGTAAAAAATCCATAAACGCTAGGGGAACTTCTGAAAAATAAAGATTACTGGGTATTTCTCATTATTTTAAAATTATCCCTACAGAAGAAAAAACCGTGAATTTTTAATCGAAAGTCCAAATAAAGGATTGACTACGACCTTGTTTCAAAATGCTCACAAAATCCAATTATTTCCTTAAAGCTGGGCACTCGGATGCATTTCAAAACCATTTGAATAAAATATTCGCCCGGTTTTGAAACGTTGGGTCCGAAAGCTAGGAAAATCCATTACAGGTAAGTTCGAGTTTACAATTAATCAACATTATAAAATTCAATTAAAGGATGTTCAGACCATATGCCCTATTTCTGAAAGGGGCCATCTGTTCCTGCCCGTTCCATTTGAGATATGTCCTGCGCATCGGCGATCTTTTCTGTATTGTGTGGATTCGCTGGATATCGGATAAAAAAATTTCGTAGCTTCATTTCTCAAAATTTTGGCAGTCCAACGGTTCAATATGGTTCTATGGCCGCTGTCCTTAAAACAGTTGACCCAATATCCCGATCTCTGTGATCGCTGCCATCCCAATAGGAACAATGAACAGTTATCTCTATAGAATCTTAAAGAAGAGCAGGATACTCCCGCAGAAATGGTTTGTAAGGCTCCATTACAGCTACCAAACGGGCAAAACGCTGAACCTGGAGGATCCCAGAGAATTCAGCGAGAAGATACAGTGGCTCAAGATCTACTACAAACCGCCAATCTTAACGCGGCTGGTGGATAAGTATGAGGTAAGGTCCTATGTGTCGGAGCGTGTGGGCGAAAAATATCTCAACCAGCTATATGGTGTGTATGAGCGCCCGGGGGACATTGATTTTAGTGGCCTGCCCGGAAGGTTCGTCCTAAAGGCTACCCATGGGTACGATATGAACCTTGTGGTCAGGGATAAAGGGAAACTGGATGTGGCCAGAACAGAAGAAATAACAAAAAAGTGGCTCGCCATAAACCATTACTACCATGCGGGGATGGAATGGGCCTACAAGGATGTAAGGCCCAGGCTGATCGCCGAAAGGTTCATGGAAGAAAAGGGCAGGGAAGATATCAGCGATTATAAGTTCTTCTGTTTTGACGGTGTGCCCAGGTTCCTTCAGATGGACCTGGACCGGGGCCATGACCATTCCGTCAGGTACTATGACCTGCAGTGGGAAAGGCTGCCGTTTGTACTGAAGGGGGACCCCAGGGCGGAAGGGGATATCGCAAGGCCGGAAAATTTTGGGGAGATGGTCGATGTTGTCCGCAAGCTATCGGCAGGTTTCCCCTTTGTACGCGTGGACCTTTACAATCTGGAGGGGAAGATCATATTTGGCGAGATGACATTCTATCCCGGGGACGGAAGGGCCCAACTGGAGCCGGAGCGGTACAACACAATACTGGGCGACTACATTAAACTGCCACAGGTCCCCAAAGGCAAAAAGTTCATAACCCGCCAGTAATGGCGCACCGGGCACGCCAGGTTCCGGCATGCTTAAATCCAGGCCCGGTAAAATCCAAATGACCCCCCGCCCTAACGACCAAAGCTTTATCCGTCATCCCTATCCACACTTGGGACACGGGCTTTAGGTTTGTTCTATGGATATAATCCATAATTGTGGTGATCCTGAAAGGAAGGGGGCGGGCCATTGTAACAAAGGACATTTGACGTGGTATCCGTAAAACGGGCCTTTTTTGTCCGTGTCCCTTAAAACAGGGTTCAGCGGATCGGGCCGTTTCCCCATGCCCGCCCGTTACCATTGGGTTCCGGTCCCTGTCCTTTTGGTGAAACCTTCCGCGAACCTTTCCACGGGAGCACCGATAAGATATAAATCCCTATCCAATTCCATGATCGTTTCGGCCCCTCCCACCCTTTGAAACTGTTCCAGATTGGTAGGCCTTTGCCGGGCATCCGGGACCGCTTTTTTATCACTGGCCTCGCCCAGGAGCAAGAGGTCGCCCCACCCTTTGGGGATACTGCGGAAGAACAGGTCGTTGATGCCCTTGACGTGGCCCTGCCCCTGTAGTGCGGGGGCGATCCCCGCCGCATTCCAACAGTAGACCGGGGTATCCAGGGCCACGCTGTCGTATCTATACCCATTGCCTTTGCGGATCTCCAAAAAATCGTTTATCCCCTTTAAAAAAAGGGTCCCGTCCCTCTCAAAGCGTTCTTTTTGGGACAGGTCTGAGTATACGTAGGGATCGATCCATTCCTCGGTCCTCAGCGCCTCCTCTAGGGTGCACCGCCGCCCAAAGGAAAATCCACCGACCTGGCCATTTGACCGGTCGATCAGCACAACGAGCTGACCGTCACGGCCCAGCTTTCTTTTTATGTTCTTTAGGACCACCTCCCCATGGTGCCAGAGCCCGTAACCTTTTGCGTCATACATTTGGGTATGCAATCGCTTCAGGACGGTATTCGGAACGTAACGGTCACCACTGCCCGCCAGTTCGGGGATATCAGATCTCCCCAGGGCGGCACCCGTACCCCGGTGCACAAAAAAATGATCCGAGGCATTGTTGAAGATATAGGTATAAAAATCCGCGGTGGCCCTCAGGACATCTTCCGGACAGTCCCTTGAACTGTAGTGTACGATCCTATAACCGTCATTTTTTTCCATAGGCCTATTTCTATTGTTACGGATGCCATTAAATGATCTGTGACCGTGCACTGAACTGTCGCACAAATATTTATCCCTACCAAATATAAACAAAAACTTTTAAGTTCACCCTTGTTCCTTGGTGCCCACAAAATTCAGAACCTATTGCATGGTCCAATAAAGCCCGGTTGGATGATTGATCCTAATGTATGCAAACAATTCCCCTGATGTGCGACATGTCCTCCCGATGTTAAAAAACCCGACTTATGTACCAGGTCAAATTTTCGACCGAAAAGTCGGATAGCCATGCGATAAATATCTCCGGCCGGGTTACGGGAGGCTACCGAGGACTGGCTTGGACGGGCATGTCAAGGTTTTTGAAGGCCCGAATCCTGTATGGGTTACGGATCTGCCCAATAAAGTCCCAAGATATCTTAGGTTCACTGATTCCCGGGAGGGGCCTATTCCTGGGGGTCCTCACCAAAGAGGATAAAGGGCAGGATCAACCTGGAGATCTTTTGGGAGGTAGGCGATGATACCTGGGCCCCAAGGTATTCCCGTACCCCATCAAGCTGCCCCTGCGTGGAGACCGACGTAAATTGGGAGCTGTAATCCATGAACACTGGCCTTGTGCTTGCCCTGTTGAAGATCTCAAAGACATTGGTGTGCCGGCCATCGGCCAGTATCTTTTCCGAGAACATTCCGAGCACTTGGTCCCTCTCGCCCTCCAGCACCTGGAGGAACCGCCCAAAGGAGTGCAGCAGTATCCCGGTAATGCCAAGGGTATTGTTGGTCCGGGTGACCTGATCGAACAGGGCCTTGATATCGCCCTGGCCAAGTTGGGGATCCGATATACTGGTGTAACAGATGGTCTGGAGCTGTTTCATGGTTCTTGTTGTTGGTCAAGTAAAAATACGCACCCATGGCAATATATAGTGTGGATACCAATTATACTTTTAACACTTTCGAAAAAATAAAAGAATGCAATGGTTCATAGAGTTGTAAGGGGTAGGGTCAGATATTCACTGTACCGAATAACGGTGCCAGTGCCGAAATAGGGGCAATCAAGTACTTCAAAAACGTTCGAATGTAGTGTTGATCAAGCTTCAAATAGCTGTAGAATTCAATTAAAGGATATAAAAGATGTCAGGTTAGTTCCATGGTCCTGTAAAATATAACCAAAGACCATTTTTTGCCAAGAATTTAAGGATCCCCCAAAGAAATTTTATATTTACCATCATTAATGGGGCAGGGTAAGTCCAGGGGGTCATATCACAGATATTATTTTCAGGTTCCCCTGCCTGTATGAGGCTACATTAGGTTGTTCCCTTTTATCGCTGGCAAGTTTCCGGAGCCAGTGTTCGTCATTCATGCGGAGGGATGTACCCAAGGCAGCGATAACATGTCCCCCCAATGAACACTGATATACCTGGGTGAAGTCCTTAAAAAAATCGTCCCCATCTTAAAACATATCCATGAGACCAACCACCCTTGCCAAGGGCATCATCAGAGCAATATCCTTTTTTTTGGGTATGGCAGTTCTACTGGTCATTCTTTACCAGGTACGTACCCTTATCGTCTATTTGGTGATCGCTGCCATCCTTGCCCTTATATGCAAGCCCATGGTTTCATTCCTCGGGCGAAGGCTCAATATAAACAGGACCTATGGGGCGCTCATTGCCCTGACCGGCGCAATGGGGCTTACCGTCGGGATGGGCCTTATGTTGGTGCCCATGCTTGCGCAACAGACCAAAAGCATCGCCCTCTATGACACACAGGCCATAAAGGCGGAGCTGGACAAGGTCTATGGGAAGATATCCGAATACTCTGGCACATCCAAAAAGGCGGTCGAGGAAGCGGTGGAGGATTCAAAGATCGAGAAAAAGGTCACGGGGGGGATCGATGACCGGGAGATCCCCACGCTGCTGGACACGCTGCTGAGCATCACCACGCAACTGGGCATCGGACTGCTCTCTGTACTGTTCCTTTCCTTTTTCATGCTCAAGGACCACAGTTCCATCCAGCGCTTCATATTGGCCATGATGCCCGCCGCGCACCGAAAACGGGCGGTAAGTTCACTGGATAAGATCAAGAACCTGCTCTCCCGGTACTTTGTGGGCCTTGTCCTGCAGCTCTTCGTACTCTTTGTCATCTATGCCGTGACCCTGTTTCTTGTTGGGGTCCAGAACGCACTGATCGTGGCGTTCTTCTGTGCCCTTTTCAACATCGTACCCTATGCCGGGCCGGTGATGGGCGCGGTCGTTATGTCGGCCCTGACCATCACGGGCCAGGGGGATGCGGATTTTGGCCAGCACACCCTTCCCCTGCTGGGATATGTGATGATCGGGGTGACCGTGGGGCAGCTCGTGGACAATTTTGTGTCCCAGCCATTTATCTATTCGAACAGCGTGAAATCCAACCCAATGGAGATCTTTGTGGTGATCATCGCCACAGGCCTGCTCTTCGGCATCACGGGGATGATCGCCGCGGTCCCGGCCTATACGGTCCTTAAGGTCATACTCAAGGAGTTCTACTGGGAAAACGGCTTTGTACGGTTCTGGACAAAGGGGATCTGAACAGCAGGTGCGCCCTTGGTGCGGGTAAAACCAGCTGAAAAAGGGGGCGCCAAACAAAAAAAGCATATCATCAGAACGAGTTGGGCGATCATGGACAGATGATCCAGGCCATAGAGGCTCAGGAGCATTAAAAAGTTTGGGATTCCCATGGCCGAAAGTTTTTGATCGGGCCATAAAATCGGATCCATATATATTCGTTACAAGGGAAGTCCCGTTATTATTTTCAATGATAATATCCGGGCCCGGGCGTGGGTTCCCGCTTTGCCGTTTAGGCTCAAGGTCCATATGAACCATTGCCAGGGCATTTGTTCCAAATGGTTAAAATTGTATCTTTAATATTGCCTTACGCTGCCGGTGGGCCCCTTCCGGAACATGGTCGAACAAAATATCCGCCATGTTCTGAAACGCCGGTCCTATGTTCAGGGTTCGAACAAAGTTTATTTTTAATAAGAGGTGCCATCTATTCGCTGTGATCAATAAACAACCTATACTATAGACCATGATTTCAACCATTTATCTGAGTACCATCCAGTCGGGGGGGAAGGTCCTTACCGGTATCGGGGAGAGCCCGGAATTCGGGTTCAGCCAGGATTTCCTTTTCAAGGTATTGCTGGCGATGGTGGCGGGCCTGCTGATAGGCATGGAAAGGGAGTACAAGGGGAAGGATGCCGGGCTCAAGACCAACATGCTGGTCTCCATGGGTGCCTGTGCCTTTGTCATCCTTTCACTCCGGTATCAGGGTGGCCAGTTCACCGACCTTACCCGTGTACTGGGCCAGGTGGTCACGGGAATCGGTTTTCTGGGTGCGGGGGTCATCCTCAAGACCCGTGATGCAGTCCACGGGCTGACCACCGCCGCCACGGTGTGGTGCAGTGCCGCGGCGGGCTGCATAGCCGCCCTATACCTGGTCACCGACCTTGCGCTGTTTACCGGTGCGGTTGTATGCGTCAACCTGATCTTTGGACTGCTGGGCAAAAAGATAGGGGGGCGGGGGTAGACCACGCCCCCTTATCAGGGCCACATTGTGAACCATCGCCCTATCGGTCCCGGACCCTGATCCGAGCGTATACTCTCTCAGGGAGCAGATAACGTCCCCAGCCATTGGGGCCTTGGGATGGCGTGACCCTTAAATTGTCCCGCGTGCCATGCTTTCCCCCAAAAACGGCAGGTGCAAAAACATTGGAGCGTGACCGTTTTTTTTTGTTTTATGCCCGAACGAACGGATGGATGAAAAAATCTTGTATATTTGAGGACAGGGCCATCGCATTGTCCCACGGGTCGCCTGAGGGGCCGGTTTGGTTCCAATAGATGAAATTGGCCATGAGAAAAGATGGAAAGGTGGCCCACATAACCAAAATCCTTATATATGAAAAAACTGATCTATATTGCCCTATTGACAATCATCACCATCACTGTGGGCTGTAGGGAAGAAAAAACACCTGGTGAAAAGGTCGATGAGCGTATGGAAAAAACCGGGGAGAGCATGGAGGATGCGGCCGGTGAAGTGGAGGATGATATGGAAGAGGCCTCCGAAAGGGTCGAGGATAGGGTCGAGGACGCCGTGGATGACAATTGATCCCTGAATGGCAGGGTAAACAAGGAAGGCTCCGCCATGTACCATCAATACCGCATATGGCCAAAAGACCTCGCTGATCGAGTATCTCCTCTACGTGCCGTTGTTCCGTCCGGGGAAAGCTCAGAGGCAGAAACAGCGCACATGCAAACAATGAGGGACCTTTTCAGATGTAGGTACAGAACCTTTACGACTCTGAGGTACTGGCACTTTACGCACTCCCGGATATAAAGGATTGACCGTTCCCATTTACCGCAGACATTTCCGGGCTGGGGCACGGACCATCTTTGGTTTGGGTACCCCTTAAGAATAAAATAACGATTATCAGAGGCCAGTGAAGGTTCGGCCCGGCACAGATCCGGATAAAAAACGGCCTTTGCAGGTCCATGGTTTTTCAAGTGGGCAATGACCGTTCAAATAGCTTATTTAAGGCACAGTGCGTCGTTTTGTTTTTCACATATCAATCATACCGGAACATTAAACCTTCCAAAATACCATACTGGTTGAGAAATGCTTTCCAAAACTCTAACCCTCTGCATTGTGCCCGATCGCTTGAGACACAGTGCGACACCATAACCCATGGGATAGAGCATGTACAATTGGGCGATCGCGCGGTATTCAAATCAAGGTTCAATCCTTCCTAATATTCAACTGAAATTGGAAAATGATCTAAGACTCTGTCCTGCGCCCATCTCAGACCGGAGGCATCAATCCTAAGATAATCCATAGGTTTTTAGGTTAGTTACACAATTAAAATTCTGGGAAATCGGAAACCCTTGGTGTTACAATCGAAAAAATGGGAGACTTGCTTGATTAATAGATATTATTACTAATAATACATCAGTACTTTACCACATTTTAAAAGAGCATTTCAGGGTGCACTGGCAATGTTGTGCGCTTGAACCCTGCTCAATTTTCCCCATTTTTTGGTAGCAGGGGACAGTCACCAGTCTGCCCCTGAGACTTGACGTGTTCGTGGAACTTATAGGGTCATGCAAAGCGCCGCGCAATAAAGTTTAACACAAACCCTTTCATTTGTTAATTCTTCTCCAAAAGATTCTAAAAAATATAATCAATAATAATAAACGCTATAATTTTGACGACTGCACTATTATTGATTTATCCTATTTTTTATGACCATTGATCAAAAAATCCGTTCCGATTTTGCCGATTTCATAATCGGGGAGGACCATCCCTGTGTTATGGCGCAGTCCGTTTTTGAACTGGACCACGTGGAAGTGCACACCTATTCCGGCTTTGGGTCGAGGGCGGCAGCCTTGGCCATCCTTGAGGGCCTTAAGGCCTACGTGGCCAATTATGACTTTGATTCCAACGATTTTCATACCTTTCTGGCCGTATTCGAAGGTGAGGTGGGCAGGGACGAGCAGGAGTTCGATGATACTTTATGGGAGCAGTTGGGGCACCTGCACGAAGCGGATGAGCAAGAATGGGACACGCGGGTAAGCCAAGACCCCAAAGATGAGGGGTTCAGCTTTAGCCTGGCGGGCAGGGCATTCTATATAGTTGGCCTTCACCCGAACAGTTCGCGCCGGGCCCGCCGGGCCCCGCATACAGCAATTGCATTCAATCTGCACTGGCAGTTTGAAAGACTGCGTGAAATGGGCACCTATCACAGGGTCCGCGACACCATACGCCGCCGGGACACGGAGCTGCAGGGCAGCATCAATCCGATGCTCGAGGATTATGGCACCCGTAGTGAGGCCCGCCAGTACAGTGGGCGACAGGTAGAGCCCGGCTGGGAATGCCCTTTTAGCCCCCAAAGGGATCTATAGATTTAAGAAAGCAACATTAATTGAAACAAAGCATGGCATCCACTGAGATTACAGTGATAAAAAAACAGAGCGGCAGCGCCTTTAAATTGAACAAGGGACAGAAACTTCGGGTGATCGATCCCCAGGGGGAACAGGTCAGCGATATGGTCCTGTTCAATGCGGATGATCCCAGGGAAAAAATCTCATCTGGCAAGACCCTGGATTTTGAGGAGAGCCTGCTAATTACCAAGGGTAATTTTCTATGGAGCAACCGGTGCCATAAGATGATGGAGATCCTGGAGGATACCAATGGGCGTAACGATTTTCTTTTGGCACCGTGCAGTCCGGAGACCTTTCAGATCATGTACAACAGATCCGAGTACCATCCCAGCTGCTTCGAGAACCTATATACAAACCTTGAACCCCATGGAATAGGACCGGACGACATACCCACCGCCTTCAATATATTCATGAATGTCCGGTTTGCACCGGATGGGAAGTTGAGCGTTGACCCGCCGCAGAGCAAAGCGGGGGACCATGTGCTGTTCGAGGCCAAAATGGACCTTCTGGTCGGCCTTACCGCATGTTCTGCCGAGGACAGCAACAATGGCAGTTTCAAGCCGATCCATTATACGATATTGGACTGAGATCGATGCGGCCAGGGGTTTCCCCAGGGCAGCCTGTACCGATACACCTTGCTGCAATGGCGGAATTTTTGGATCTGTAAACGAAAGTGTTCGGTCGTTGTAAGGATCGTTGCCCCCATGAACAGGTGGGGCCGTTCTCGAAGGGGGGCTTCGCTTTTAAAGATGGCCGGATACCTTCCATATCCCCGTAAGGATTCTCAGCATGATCGCCCCTCAACCATAGAGATCATGATAATGGGTACGCTAAAAAATCGGCACCGGGCGGTGACCGAACCACGAAATTGTGTTATTTTGGAATTAGTATATTTGTACGTACACTGAGTTGACTTCAAACAAAAGCGGTCGAGCTGACCTGTGCAAGCGGGAGTGTTCCAAGCGGGAGTGTTCCAATGGTATACAAGGGCTTGACATGCCAAGATCGGCATATGTTTGGGGAGCATCCCGATTTTTATTCTTTGTGGAGGACATTAAAGAAGCATGATCCCAACTGGTCAATGTATAAATTGATAGGCTATCTTAGGGCTCAGTTTTTGTGAGACAATCTGCATTTAACATTATATGAACAAAAGTTCAATTAAAGGATTCGCCCAATACCGAAGTTTATATCTTAATTTTACTGAGTTAAAAAAGTATTGATCCATGAGCCCTGAACCCATCCCCTTGAACCAGTACAACTGTAATGATGATCATTGGTGGTCCGGCCGCACCGCATTCCTGCTCGACGATATTGAAAGTGGCCCCGGCACGCCCCCCAAGAAGGGCGAACAAGTTACCATCATCAGGAAAATGGCGGGTGGGAAACAGGTGGGACATACCATTGAGATCGATTTCCAGGTGCGCCATACCTCGGGGCCCGGACGTTTCACGGTTCCCTGCACCTCCCTTTCACTTATCGATGACCCAGAAGGGGCCGATGGCTGAACTGGGACATAGACCGCTGTTTTGACTTTGCCCTCCGGGTCGACAGGATGGGATATTTCAAAAGACCGGATCCCGGTATCTTATATCTTTGCCCCTTTGCGCCCCCGCTTTCTGAAGTACCTTGAGCCTACCCCGGGCTCCTTCCTGAGCCTCTTTAAAAATAACTGCGGCTGTTCGGCCCGATGCCGACACGACCTCCGAGATATTGAGGTCGGAGTGCTCCAACGAATTTGTCGCCGAGTTCATTTTCAATTGTCGCGCATACCTGTTGACGGTCACGAGCTTGTGGGATACATTATATTGACGACCAGAGATGAATGATGGATTGAATAAAAGTTAAGTTCAATTAAAGGAAAGTTGCCTGACTCGAATTTTACTACTAAATTGCACCATTATTAATAATATTGGGTCATTATGGCGATAATTAGAAAATCTATCACATTTACAAAACAACAAGAGGCTTATGTAAAAAGCCTTATTGAACAGGGTTTTTACACTAACGACAGCGAATATGTCAGAGATATTATTCGAAAAGATCAAGAGCGAAGAAAGCGTATAGTGGATTTAAACGAAGCGTTAATCGAAGGAATGGAGAGCGGGCCATGCGATGCTACAATAGACAGTATATGGGAGGAAGCAATAAATGAGCACAATGCCCAAATCTAGTTATATAATTAGTTCCAAGGCAAAAAACGATATTAAGTCCATTGCCAAATACACAATTAAAGAATTCGGAGAACGCCAATCTTTAAAATATGCCCATGGTTTAAAGCAAGTTTTGGAAGAACTGGCCAACAATCCAGAGTTGGGTAGAAGATATGTAGCCGTCAAAAACCAAATGCTGCTGCGGCATAGATATAAATCACATGTAATCTTCTACTTTATCGACCAAACAGGAATATTCATTGTTAGGATACTCGGAGGTATGATGGACTTTCCAAAACATCTAAAGTAAAGTTTAAATAAAGGATTGGTATCCCAGGGTAGCAATGGGGTAAATATTTAACCACAGTATCCCTATTATTCATGGGTAGACCTACCTTTACAGCGTTTGCCAAATCGGACCGGGGCAGTTCCACTAATTACAAACCTTGAAGAGACCCAAAGGGGAACCTCCATATCAAAAGCTATTTTCCCGTTCAAACCCGTCCTACATGAAAAGATGATTTCTTGAAACGGGGAACCCTCGGATATCGGCAACCAACTGCAATTTGAAGATGCCCTAACATTGCCGTGGATCCTTTGGGGCAACGGGTCCAATTACCGATGGCTCAATTGTCCTGCGCTGCCGGATTTTCCGTCATCGGTCATTGTACCTTTTAGTGAATGCACCGACCAAGTGCTCTCTGTCCCTCAACGAGATAAATTCAGCACGGTTTGCCAAACCTCTTTGCTGACCGGGATCCCCTCTTTTAGATTTTTATTTCTGGTCAGAAAGGTTCGTTCCCCCGGATAATAGGTGTGCTTACCAACTTCCATGGGTTCCACATCATGGGTGTAATCGATGATTTCATTGAGCATTTTTTCCTGAAGTGCCGTATCGTGAAACTGTTCGGGGAATATACTGAGAAATATTTGGGAAACACCGGTCTCATACTTTCTGCTCCCGATTTTAGAGGTTGAGTCCCCCGCGGACAATAGGGTCGCCAACATGTCCAGCACCATAGAAAGTGCGGACCCTTTCCAGTAACCTATAGGTAGCCCCCGCTCATTGGCCAAAATCTTTTCTGGATCATCGGAGAGTACACCATTACTGTCCCATCCCCCCGGGTAGGGCAATTTTTCGCCTTTCAACCGATAGTCGTTTATCGTGCCAAAAGCAAACTGTGAAATCGCCATGTCCAATACCACATGGCCATTCTTCCTGGGGATGGAAATGATAAACGGATTGTTGCCCAACCTGCTCTCCCTACCGCCCCAGGGGGGCATATTGGGCTGGGTATTTGTAAAGAGGATAGAGATACATCCATTGTTGGCCGCTTGCCAGCCATAGGTGCCCCCGCGCATCCAGTGATTCGTATTGCGCAGGGCAACGAGTCCCATTCCATACTTTTTTGATAGGGCCATCGCACGGTCCATGCACTTTGTGGCATTGATGATTCCCGGGCCCAGTTGACCGTCCCAGCGCTCGATGCTGCCAAAGGACTCTACCTTTTGCGCTTCGGCATCTATTTTTATGAGATCTTTTTCCACATACTCAATAAAAGGTGCAACCCTGTTGATTCCGTGGGAATTGACCCCGTCCAAGGTACTTTCCGTATATATTCGGGCAAGCAATTTGGATTTTTCCTCTGTAAAGCTATAATTGCGGAACAGCACATATAGCACTTTTTGCATTTCTTCAAACTGAACCTGAACGGATTTTGATTTCATATTATCTTTTAAGATCATAAGCATATTAAAACGCGATCATCGGGGAGTGGCAATCCTAATGAGAAGCCTCCTATATAGGTTGTTTGTTCAGTGGTGGAGATTTATTCCGTACCTTCCAAATATCCTAAGAAGGCCGGTATCCGATCTCGCCCTGCAGCGTGTTGGGGAACCGATATTGAAAAAACCTTGAACATTTACAACTCGCTCATTAAAATAATCGGGGCCTGCACATTTAATGGTCCCCGGCCCCCATGCTTTTGGAGGCACGGAACCGAAGATAAAAATTGTTCAGAATATAAGCATTTCCCTGCTTGGGTTCGGGCGAGACCTTTTTTTGGGTCAGGGCAATTCCAAAACAACCTCAATCCACATTGCAGTTATACCCATAAAATTTAA
>Ga0307487_1000821_pt1 | contig 23456 bp, 22 predicted proteins | sample CBIW12metaG_FD_203665 | JGI IMG/M metagenome (GOLD analysis project Ga0307487, IMG submission 203665) | Sea-ice brine microbial communities from Beaufort Sea near Barrow, Alaska, United States - CBIW 1.2 | ecosystem: Environmental > Aquatic > Marine > Coastal | place: USA: Alaska | collected... | reverse complement strand
CCTCAGGGCCGAGCCGGGTCTGAGGGCGGCGTGTGTGGTCTTGATCGCTCCTTCGTCGCGCCTCGACCCACGGGACCCGCCGGTCGAGGCTCGAGGTACGAGAGATCGAGACCAGGTCGAGCCGAGTCTAGGGGGCTGCGTGTGTGGTCTTGATCGCTCCTTCGTCGCGCATCGACCCACGGAACCCGCGTCAGGTGCGGGGGCGCAGGCCGTCCAGGGCTACCGTGAGTACGTCGTCGGCGAGCTGTGCGCCGTCTTCCGGCCCCTCGGGGCGGTACCACTCCGTGATGGAGTTGACCATGCCGAAGAGCAGCCGGGTGACAACGCGCGCGTCCACGTCGCTGCGCAGGGACCCCTCGTCACGCGCCTCGACCACCAGGGCCGACACCACACGGTCGAACGCGCGACGGCGGGTGAGGGCATCCCGTTCGACCTGAGAATTGCCGCGCACGCGCAGCAACAGGGTCACCGAGGGCAGCTTGGCCGCGAGCACCTGCACCGCGCCGCGCAACACGTAGGCGAGCCGGTCCAGCGCGGACCCCTCCAGTGCACCCTCCTCACGAAGCACGCCTTCGAGAGCGGTCAACGCCTCGTCGAGGGCAAGCTGCAGCAACTCTTCCTTGGACGCGAAGTGGTGGTAAATCGCCGCTTTCGACAGGTCCAGGCGCGCCGCGAGCACACCCATCGAGGTGGCGTCGTAGCCGTACTCGTTGAAGGCGGCGACGGCGATGTCGAGAATGGCGCGCTGATCGTACCCGGGGCGCCCCCGCTTGGCCGTGATGAGGTCAGACATTGTTAGAAGTATCCCATGCCGGGGGCGCCGTTCTTTGGTTCACCGCAGGTCGTACAGGCGCTTGAACTTGCCGGCGCTGCGCTCCAACGTGCCGGGTTCGGCGATCTCCACATGCACGGTCGAGCCGATCTGGTCCTTGATCCGCGCGATGAGCGCCGCGCGGGCGGTGGCGGATGAGGCGCCGTCAGCGTGCTCGTGACGCTCGATGCGCACGGTCAGCTCGTCCATCCGCCCGGGGCGGGTGAGCTCTAGTACGAAATGCGGGGAGAGGTGCTCGATGCTGAGCACGATCTCCTCGATCTGGGTGGGGAACAGGTTCACGCCGCGGAGAATGATCATGTCGTCGTTGCGTCCGGTGATCTTCTCCATCCGGCGCATGCCGGGGCGCGACGTGCCGGGCAGCAGGCGAGTGAGGTCCCGGGTGCGGTACCGAATCACCGGGAAGGCCTGCTTCGTCAGGGAGGTGAAGACCAACTCGCCGGTGTCGCCGTCGGCAAGAACGTTGCCGTTGTCGCCGTCAATGATCTCCGGGTAGAACTGGTCCTCCCACAGGTGCGGCCCGTCCTTCGACTCGATGCACTCGCTGCCCACACCCGGGCCCATGACTTCGCTGAGCCCGTAGATGTCGAGCGCGTCGAAGTCCAGACGTTCCTCCAGTTCCAGACGCATCTGGTTGGTCCACGGCTCGGCGCCCAGCACCCCCGCCTTCAGGCTGGATCGGCGAGGGTCGAGGCCGGCGGCAATCATGGCATCCGTGATCGTCAGCAGATAGCTCGGGGTGGACAGGATCACGTCGGGTTCGAAGTCGTTGATCATCTGCACCTGCTTGTTGGTCTGTCCTCCCGACATGGGGATGGCGACCGCGCCCAGGGCCTCGATGCCGGCGTGTGCGCCAAGTCCGCCCGTGAACAAGCCGTACCCGTAGGCGTTGTGCACCTTCATTCCGGGGCGCACGCCGGCGGCCCGCAGGCTGCGCGCAACGAGCCCGGCCCAGCTGCGGAGGTCGTCTTTGGTGTACCCGACCACGGTAGGCAGCCCGGTGGTGCCCGAGGAGGTGTGAATGCGTGCGACCCGGTTCATCGGCACCGCGAACATGCCGAAGGGGTAGCTCTGCCGCAGGTCGTCCTTCGTCGTGAACGGCAGGAGGGCCACATCGTCCAGCGTGCGGATGTCGTCGGGGTGAACCCCGACCGCATCGAATTTTCGCGTGTACAGCGGCACGTTGGCGTAGGCGTGCCGCACCGTCTGCTGCAGCCGTACCAGCTGAAGGGCGGCGATCTCGTCGCGAGACATCCGCTCTTCCGGGTCGAGTTCATCGTGGGATGGAGCGTGCAGGCGGGTCGTGGTCAGCGTTGACATGGTGCCTCCGGAGCAGATTAGTTGTGGGCGCGGGTGGGCGTTGCGAGGTTCGTGGTGCGACTGCGACCGCGGAATTCCGCGACGGGGACGTTGTGCTCGTCGGTGACGCGCACGTCGTACAGTCCGCTCCGCCCGCTCTTGGTACGGAGCACGGCGGTGGCGGTAAGAGTCTGTCCCAGGGTGGCCGGTTTCAGAAAGCTGATGTCGGCGCCGGCCGCGAGCGTGACGTGATGAGAGTCGTTGCAGGCAATGGCGAAGGCCGTGTCGGCGAGGGAGAAGATCATGCCGCCGTGCGTCACGTCGAAGCCGTTGAGCATATCGTCGCGAATCAGCATTGACACGATGGCGCTTCCCGGCTCGGTGTGTTCCACGACCATGCCGAGGGCAGCGGATGCCCGGTCTCGCCGCATCATGGCGCTGGTGCCGAGGGATGATTCGGTTGACTGAGGCGCGATTGTTTCGCGCTGTACGGCGTCGGGTGCTGCGTCCAACTTGGTTCTCCTCTTTGAGCGACCGTGCGGTAATGACTTGTGCTGGCGGCGGGGGTTGCCGCGCCGATACTGTGACTATATACTAACTGAACGATCGGTTGGTAAAACATTCGCCTTCCGGATGTGCACCTTGAGCCCAACGATGACCAGGAGTCAATGATGACAACCCCCGCAGGGCCTTACGCCCTTGCCCCGGATGCCTCCGCAGAGAATCCGGAGATCTCGGCCGACGAGCAGCAGTTCAACGATCTGATCGCAGCGGATTCCCGCATTGAGCCACGCGACTGGATGCCAGAGGCGTATCGCAAGTCCCTGGTGCGGCAGATCTCCCAGCACGCGCATTCCGAAATCATCGGTATGCAGCCGGAATCCAACTGGATCACGCGGGCACCGAGCCTTAAGCGCAAGGCCATTCTCATGGCGAAGGTGCAGGACGAGGCCGGACACGGTCTCTACCTGTACTCGGCCGCGCAGACGCTCGGCGCCACCCGCGACGGCATGACCGAGGCCCTCATCGCCGGCAAGGCGCGCTACTCCTCGATCTTCAACTATCCGACCCCGACCTGGGCCGACATGGGCTCGGTCGGCTGGCTCGTAGACGGCGCGGCCATCTGCAACCAGGTGCCGCTCTGCCGCGCCAGCTACGGTCCGTACGGCCGCGCAATGGTACGTATCTGCAAGGAGGAATCCTTCCACCAGCGCCAGGGATTCGAGATTCTGCTCGAGCTCATGCAGGGCACGGAGGCCCAGCGCGAAATGGCGCAGGATTCCGTGAACCGCTGGTACTGGCCCGCCCTGATGATGTTCGGCCCGCCCGATGACGACTCGCCGAACTCCGCGCAGTCCATGGCGTGGAAGATCAAGCGGTTCTCCAACGACGAACTCCGTCAGCGCTTCGTGGGCATGCTGGTGCCGCAAGCCGCCGTGCTCGGCATCACCCTGCCGGACCCCGATCTGCGCTGGAACGAAGAAACCCAGAAGTACGACCTGGGCGAGATCGACTGGACCGAGTTCCACGAGGTGCTCTCCGGCCGGGGAGCAAGCAACGCCCAACGCCTGCAGCGCCGCCGCGACGCCCACGCCGACGGCGCTTGGGTGCGCGAAGCTGCCGCCGCATACGCCCGCAAACAGTCCGAACGATCTGAAATGGTGGCTTCATGACCGCGCCCGGCGATTCCGCAACCGAAATTTGGCCGCTGTGGGAGGTCTTCGTGCGCTCCAACCGTGGACTGAGCCATGTGCACGTGGGATCGCTGCACGCTCCCGATGAGATCCTTGCTGTGCGCAACGCCCGAGACCTCTACACCCGCCGCGCCGAGGGCGTCTCCGTGTGGGTCGTGCCCGCGGCCGCCATCACCACGAGCGACCCCGACGCCAAGGGTGCCTTCTTCGAATCTGCGTCCGGCAAAAACTACCGTCACGCGAGCTACTACTCCAAGAGCGAGGGAGTGAAGCACCTATGATCAGCGAAGCGGATGAGGCCACGCACGACGACGGTCACGGGCACGTTGAGGTTGACGCCACCGTGCTCCCCGACGAACTGATCGCGTCGGCATCCGTCGCCTCGGACGACGTCGCGGAGTACGCATTGTGGCTCGGCGACGACTCGCTCGTGCTGTCCCAGCGCCTCGGCGCCTGGATTGCGCGGGCCCCCGAGCTCGAGGAGGACGTGGCCCTCGGCAACATCGCCCTGGACCTCATCGGACACGCTCGTTCGCTGTTGCACTACGCAGGGTCGGCGTCCGGAAAGAGCGAAGACGACCTCGCGTACTGGCGCGATGAACCCGAATGGCGTTCCCTGCAGATCGTCGAACAGCCCAACGGCGACTTTGCGCATACCATCGCCCGGCAGTTCATCGTGAGCCACTTCCTGTTTGAGCTCTACACCCGGCTGCGTGATTCCACGGATGCCACGCTCGCCGCCGTTGCCGACAAGGCCGCGAAAGAGGTTGACTACCACCGCGACCACTCGGTGCAGTGGGTGTTGCGGCTTGCGCTCGGCACCGACGAGTCCCGGCGCCGCATGATCACGGCCTTCTCCGATATGTGGCCCTACGTCGACGAGATGTTCCGCGACGAACCGTTGCTGGACCGCCTGGAGGGCGTGGCCGTACGCCCGTCAAGCCTGCGCGCCGTGTTCGATGGCGCCATCGCCCCGGTATTCACGGAAGCCGACCTCGAGGAACCCCGCGGTTTCATCGCCTCCGGCGGCGGCCGCCGGGGCGTGCACTCCGAGCACCTGGGGCTGCTGCTCGCCGAGATGCAGGTTCTCACCCGCGCCCACCCCGGAGCGAAATGGTGACCTCGCCCACCCCCGCGTCGATGGCGCGACCACGACCCGTCGACGCCGAGTCTCTCCGCGCGTGGCTCGTCGCCGCCACCGTTGTCGACCCGGAGATCCCGGTACTCACGATTGAGGACCTCGGCGTGCTGCGGTCGGTCAACGTCACCCCAACCGGGGTTGATGTCGCCCTGACCCCCACCTACAGCGGATGCCCCGCCCTGGACGCCATGCGCGACGACGTTCACGCGGTGCTCACCTCCGCCGGCTACACGAACGTCACCGTGCGGCTCGAGCTGAGCCCCGCGTGGACGACCGATTGGATGAGCGAGGAAGGCAAACGCAAACTCACCGAGTACGGCATCGCCGCACCCACCGGACACGCCGCCGCGCGTCCGTCCGGGCCGGCCGGCCCCGTGCGCCTGCAGCTCGCGGTCAAGTGTCCCCGCTGCAACTCGCTCAACACGCGCGAACTCGCCCACTTCGGTTCGACGTCGTGCAAGTCGCTCTATGAGTGCAAGGCATGCCTCGAACCCTTCGACTACTTCAAGGTGCTGTGACCATGACTGCAACGAACATCGGCGCCACGAAGCACCGTGCCCGCTTCCATACGCTCACCGTCTCCGACGTGCGCCAGCTCACCGCCGACAGCGTCGAGGTGACCTTCGCCGTTCCGGACAAGCTGCGCGGAGCGTTCGACTACTCTCCCGGACAGCATCTTGCGCTGCGCGCCACGATCGACGGCCACGAGCTGCGCCGCAGCTACTCCATCTGCAGGCCGCCGAGCACGAGCAGTGCCGGATCCATCAGCGTCGCCATCAAACGTGATCTCGGTGGGGTGTTCTCCAGCTTGGCCAACACCGAGCTGAGCGAGGGCCAGCAGATTGACGTGATGAGCCCGCAAGGCACCTTCACGTCGACCCTGCCCGACCTCGACGACCGACACATCGTCGGCGTGGCCGCCGGATCGGGAATCACACCCCTGATGTCGCTCGCCCACACGGTCCTCGCGGCATCCGCGACCTCGCGCTTCACGCTCGTGTACACAAACCGCACCGCGCTCGACGTCATGTTTCTCGACGAACTCGCCGACCTCAAAGACCGCTATCCCGCCCGCCTCGCCCTGTACCACGTGCTCTCCCGGGAACAGCGTTCCTCCTCACTGCTCACCGGACGCATTGACGAAGACAAGTTCCGGCGCATGCTCGAAACGATTCTGCGCCCCGCGACCGTGGACGAATGGTTTCTCTGCGGGCCCTTCGAACTCGTGCAGCTGTGTCGCGACACCCTCGAAGATGTGGGCGTCGACCGTTCCGCCGTACGCTACGAGCTGTTCACGACCGGCGAGACCAACCGGGCCAGTGGCGACACCGGGCGTCCCGTCACGGTGGCGGACGGGGACAAGACCTTCCAGATCGAATTCACCCTCGACGGGCAAAGCAATACCGTCACGACCCCGGTCAATGCGAACGAGAGCATCCTCAACGCCGCGCTGCGTGTGCGCCCGGACGTGCCTTTCGCCTGCGCCGGGGGAGTGTGTGGAACGTGCCGGGCCAAGCTGGTCACCGGTGACGTCACCATGACCGAGAACTACGCTCTGGAACCCGACGAACTCGAACGCGGGTACGTGCTCACCTGTCAGTCCCACCCCACCACCGACAAGGTTGTCGTCGACTACGACGTCTGACCCCGCCCGACAGAAAGCGGATGCCCATGATCGAGCTGAGCTACAAAGACGGCGTCGCGCACGTGGTGCTCAACGCCCCCGACAAGATGAACGCCCTCGACGAGGACGCCGTCGCCGAACTGGACGCGGCCTACGCGTCCGCGGAAAGCGCCGGGGTGCGGGCCCTCGTGCTGCGCGGCGAGGGCAAGGCATTTTGCGCCGGCCGCGACATCTCGGCGGTGGACCCCCGCACCGACGATGTGCAGGGCTACCTCGGCGACCGCGTCACCGCCCTGCTGCAGCGCATGAGCGTATTCCCGGCGCCCACGTTCGCGGCCGCCCATGGCGCGTGCCTCGGCGTCGGCCTCGGCCTGCTCATCGCCACCGACGTGGTGTACGTGGCCGACACCGCCAAAATCGGCTCACCCTTCGCCAACCTCGGCGCCACCCTCGACTCGGGCGGACACGCCCTGTTTGTGGAGCGGCTCGGCGCCCACCGCACCCTCGACCTCATCTACTCCGGCCGGCTCATGTCGGGTGCCGAGGCGGTGGCTGCCGGCCTGTTCAGCCAGGTCTTCCCGGCAGCCGAGGTCGTGGATGCCACCGTGCAGGCCGCCGAGCGCGCCGCGACGGGGGCCACGCTGGCGTTCCTCGCCAGCAAGAAGCTCGTCGCTGCGTTGCGCGATGAGCGTTTGGGGCTGTGGGACAGCATGACCGCCGAAACGGCGGCCCAGGCCGCGCTGTGTGACACCGAGGACTACCGGGAAGGCTTCTCCGCCTTCCAGCAGAAGCGTCGGCCCGCCTTCAGCGGACACTCCTAGCCCCCTCCCCGCGGGTGACGGAGAGGGTGCGGCACGGCGCGATGTAGGCTTGATGAGGCTGGCAGAGGAGGAAACATGACCACACGGTGGGCACGTTTCACTCGCGGCTGGATTGTCGCCGTCGTCTCAACCCTGGTGGCCGCGGTCTCACACACCCTCGCCGGTGGTGCCGGCCCCGGCGTTCTCCCCATTGTGGTTTCACTGGCCTTCGCCGGAATGATCTGCGTGGTTCTTGCCGGGCGTACCCTCTCGCTCTGGCGCGGCGCCCTGGCCGTGCTCGCCAGCCAGTTCATCTTTCACGGTCTCTTCTCTCTGGGCGAGTCGGGGGGCGCGATCTCGGCCGATGCGATTTCCGCCTCCGGAACGCATCAGCACTCGCTGTTGCCCGGGATCATCGAGGCCACCGGCGGCACGGCTGCCACGCATGTCGGTCATGACAGTCCCACGATGTGGCTTGCCCACGGGGCTGCCGCGGGCATCACGATCGTGGCGCTCCGTTTCGGCGAGGGCGCGTTCTGGAGCCTCCTCGACACCGCGCGGCTCATCGTCCGCGCCCTTTTTCTTCCGGCGGTCACCGTGATCGTTCCGCCGGTGCTTGCGCGTCGCGCAAGCACCGCACGCGTGAGCGTTCCCCGCAGCATCTTCGTCCTGCTGTCCTCGGTGTGGCTCCGTGGGCCGCCACTGGTCTCACGCGTCTCCTGACAATCCCTCGGCCGCATTCGCCGCGCCGTGCCGATTCTCGGCAGAACCAGACCATGACCCATTTCGCACCGAATGAGATGCAGACACCGTGCTGCCTCTTGTGCGGCCGTCGCCGGCCGCTCCGAAACCTCTGAAGGACCCCCATGAAGCGTTCCACCTCCACATCCGCACTCGCGGGCTCCGCCCTCGTCGCCGGCGTTCTGCTAGCGCTGAGCGCCCCGCTCGCCGCCAGCGCCCACGTCTCCGCGGACTCCACGTCAACCGCCGCTGGGTCATCTACCCTGCTGACCTTCTCCACCGCCCACGGATGCGACGGCTCACCCACCACAAGCATCGCCATTTCCCTCCCCGAGGGCGTCGCGAGCGTTGCGCCCACGATCAACGCCGGCTGGGACGTTGAAAAAGTTGCCGAGGACCTGGCAACGCCGATCGACGACGGCCACGGCAACACGATCACCAGCCGCACCGGACAGGTCGTCTACACGGCTCAGGCGCCGCTCGAAAGCGGCCTGCGCACCACGTTCGTGCTGAGCTTCACGATTCCGGCCGACGCTGCGGGCGAGACGCTTGAGTTCCCGGTGCTGCAGACGTGCGAGACCGGCTCCACGAACTGGAACGAAACCACCGTGGACGGCGAAGAGGAGCCGGCGAGCCCCGCGCCATTCATCACGGTGACCGAAGCGACCGGCGACGAGCACGGCCACGGGGTCGAGGTAACCGACCACGACGAGACGACCGACGAGGCAGCGACGGAGAGCACCGCATCCTCTGACGATGTTCTCGCTCGCATCCTCGGCGTCGGCGGCCTCGCCGTCGGAGCCGTCGGCATTGTGCTCGCCGTGACCGCGCGTCGCAAGCAGTCTGCGTAGCGGCAACCGAATGCGCAGCGTACGGTCCCATTCGAACGCCCACGGCCCGGCAAGGTCCGTGCTCACCCGGGTCCTGCTCGGCGGCGGCCTGGTTGTCGCCGCCGTAGGGCTGTGCGCTGCGCCCGCCTCGGCGCACAACTACCCCGTCGGGTCCGCGCCGGCCGAGAATGCGGTCGTCACGGAGCAACCCGGTATCTTCTCCGTGACCACGAACGACCTGCTGCTGAACCTCGACGGGACGGGTGCGGCCAGTGCCATGCTGATCACCGGCCCGATGAGCGCCGGCACGCCGCTCTATTATGGTGACGGCTGCGCCACGGTGTCCGGCGCCACGGTGGAGACGACGGCCCAGCTTGGCGACGCCGGCGAGTACACCGTCACCTGGCAGACCGTGTCCACCGACGGTCACGCCATTTCCGACACGTACTCGTTCACCTGGAAACCGGCCGCCGGAGAGAAGCTCGCAACCGGCTCGCCGGACGCCCCCACGTGTGGCAGAACGGCCGCCGACGGGACAACGCCGGCAAGGGATGCCCCGGACGCGGGCTCAACCGAGCCTGCTGCCTCATCCGGGATGCTCGCCGACCTGGCCTGGATTGGTGGGTCCCTCGGTGTCGTGCTCCTCGCCGTCGGCGCAACCATGTTCGTGCTGCGACGCAAGGCACGGCGGCACACCACGCGTTAACTCGGCCCGCCGCCCGGAATCACCGTCAGGGGATTTCGGGCGGTACCCCCCGAAAGGCCCCTCCCGGTCGGCGCACGAGCACTTGTATAGTGTCCCTATTCGCGCCCCGGGGAGGAACCATGGTCTCAATCAGAGATGCCCACGACCCGCGCGATAACGCCTTCAACCTGATCCGGCTGATACTCGCCGCCCTCGTGATCGTGTCCCATTCCTGGCCGGTGTCCGGCGTCGGCGACGACCCGCGGCTCGGAGACATGAAACTCGGTGTGCTGGCCGTCGGAGGATTCTTCGGCATCAGCGGCTACCTGATCACCAAGAGCCGGATGCGCACGGACTTCTTCCCATACCTGTGGCGGCGGGCGCTGCGCATTCTGCCGGCGTTCTGGGTCTGCCTCATTTTCACGGGTTTTGTGGCGAGTGCCGTGGCCGGGACGGTCCACGGAGGCTGGAACGCCCAGGCCGGCCTGCACTATGTCGTGAGCAATGCCGACATGTGGAATGGTGACTCCCGGGTGGGTGACACCCTCGTCGGGTCTCCCTTCCCCCATACCTGGAACGGATCGCTCTGGACGCTGCGCTACGAGATCGGCTGCTATATCCTCGTGGGGCTCCTGCTCTACTCCCGGCTGGCGCGAACACGACGGTGGCCCCTGCTCGTGACGTTTCTCGCGGCGACGGCCTTCGGAATCGCCGAGAGTGTGCGGCACGACTCGGGCATCCTCGAGAACATCGCCCTGCTGCTGCCGTTCTTCCTGGCCGGCGCCGTGCTGTTTCGCTACAGCGACGTCGTGCCGCTGAACGGGAAAATCGGGCTGGCCGCCGCGCTGCTTGTGACCGCGCTGTGCGCGGTCGGTCTGGGGCGTGAACTGGCCGCGCTGCCACTCGCCTACGTCATGATCTGGCTTGGCTCGGCGCTCCCGGCTCGGTTGCGGCGGCTTGGCAGCCGCAACGACTACTCCTACGGACTGTACGTGTATGCGTTCCCGGTGCAGCAGCTCCTCGTGATCGCGGGCGCCACGACCTTCGGGACCACCTTCTATATCGTGGTGAGCATCCTCACGACGATTCCGCTCGCGGTCGCGAGTTGGTGGCTGGTCGAGAAGCCGGCGCAGCAGCTCAAGAACGTGTTTCGGCCCGGACTGTCCGCCCTGCGTGGTGGGGCGCCGAGCCCGGGGAGCGCGGTCACGTCGCCGGCGGTGCCCACCGGAGAGCTGCCCACCGCACCAGATCAGAAACCCCGGCTCTCGGCGGCGCGCCGTTGGCGCAGGTAGACTCGCACGGTGAGTTGGAACGCCGAAATCCCGTGGAATCCTGACGAGTTCGAACCACCGGAAGACTTCGACGCTCCACCGCCACCGGGTGACGAAGGGTACGCGCAACCCCCCGGTGGCCAGCCGGCGAGCAGCGGGCAGGCATCCGCTGCCCCCCGCGTGGTCACCGCGCCGGCGACGCGCAAATTCGGTACGGCCGCCGAGGCCCTGCACACCGTTTTCGGGTACGACGCTTTTCGCGGTGACCAGGCCGAGATCATCGCGCAGATCGTCGAGGGCAACGACGCCGTCGTGCTCATGCCCACCGGTGGCGGCAAGAGCCTGTGCTACCAGATCCCCTCGCTCGTGCGCGAAGGAACCGGCATCGTCGTCTCCCCGCTCATCGCCCTGATGCAGGATCAGGTCGACGCGCTCACCGCGGTGGGGGTGCGCGCCGCGTTCCTCAATTCCAGTCAGGATGCCGCCGCGCGAGGACAGGTGGAACGTGACTACCTGTCGGGCAATCTTGACCTGCTCTACGTGGCACCGGAGCGCCTCTCGAGTGAGGCGACCAAACGCTTCCTCGACCAGGGCACGATCGCGCTGTTCGCGATCGACGAGGCGCATTGCGTGTCGCAGTGGGGGCACGATTTTCGTCCGGACTACCTGGCTCTCTCCGAGCTGGCCGACCGCTGGCCGGACGTGCCGCGCATCGCCCTCACGGCGACCGCCACGGATGCCACGCACCAGGAAATCACGACCCGCTTGCAGATGGGCGACGCCAGGCACTTCGTCGCGAGCTTCGACCGGCCGAACATCCAGTACCGGATCGTGGGCAAGAACGAGGTGCGCAAGCAGCTCCTGTCGTTCATCAAAACCGAGCACGCAGAGGACGCGGGCATCGTATACGCGCTCAGTCGCAAGACCGTGGACCAGACCGCCGAGTTCCTGCGCCAGAACGGGCTCAACGCCCTGCCGTACCACGCGGGCCTCGACGCGGGACTGCGCGCCCGCACCCAGTCCCGGTTTCTGCGCGAGGAGGGCGTCATAATCGTGGCGACCATCGCATTCGGGATGGGAATCGACAAGCCCGACGTGCGTTTCGTGGCCCACATCGACCTGCCCAAATCGGTCGAGGGGTACTACCAGGAAACCGGTCGCGCCGGTCGTGACGGTGCCCCCGCCGACGCGTGGCTGGCCTACGGTCTCGCCGACGTCGTACAGCAACGCCGCATGATCGACGAGTCGCCCGGCGATCTCGCGCATCGCCGCAAGCTCTCCGCGCACCTCGACGCCATGCTCGCTTTGTGTGAGACGGTGCACTGCCGCCGCGTCAACCTGCTGCGCTACTTCGGGCAGACGAGCGAGCCGTGCGGCAACTGCGACACGTGCCTCGAACCACCCGAAGCCTGGGACGGCACGGTTCCGGCCCAGAAGCTGCTGTCGACGATTGTGCGCCTGTTGCGCGAGCGCAACCAGAAATTCGGCGCCGGGCATCTCATCGACATACTGCGCGGCAAGGAAACCCCCCGTGCCACGCAACACCGGCACACCGAGCTCAAGACGTGGGGGATCGGCGCGGACCTCAGCGACCAGCAATGGCGCGGGGTCGTGCGACAGATGCTGGCCCAGGGCTTTCTCGCCACCTCCGGCGAATACGGCACGCTGATCCTGACGGATGCCGCCGCCGAGGTGCTCGGCGGGGGCCGCAGTGTGCAGCTGCGCACCGAACCCGACCGTCCCGTGCGGTCTGCCGCCGCCCGGGGTTCGAGCAAGAAGGCGGCAGCGGCGGACCTGTCGCCGGATCAGGCCGCCCTGTTTGAGGCCTTGCGGGTCTGGCGCTCGGCCCAGTCGAGGGAGCAGGGCGTTCCGGCGTACATCGTGTTCGGAGACGCGACCCTGCTTGCCGTGGCCGCGGCGAAGCCCGCGAGGATGAGCGACCTCGATGGCATCACCGGTATCGGTGCCAAGAAGCTCGAGGCGTACGGGGAAGCGCTGCTTGAGGTGGTGGGCGCCGCGCCGGTCGGTTAGCTCGACCACCCCGGGGGGTTGTGGAGGATAGCTGGGAGATCGCCGGTGCAGTTGAGGAAATCTACAAGACGGATGCCGTCACCCGCATGCGCCTTTGTAGCCCGGTCACGCACCATTTCGCCGGGAGCCCGGTTGGTTCTAGCGTGAGCGAACAGCAATGTTCCGCGCAAGAGTTAGGACCCCGATGGTTGACATCGCCCAGCGTTCCACGACCCGTCCCACCGTGGGCTCGACCGACGCCCACGCGGATGCGGACACCGGACCCGTTGCCGTCGGCGGTGTCACGACACACCCGACCGTTGACGTGGCCGGCCTCGGGCGACAGCTGCTCGGCACGTGGGCCGACGTGCGCGTCAAGGCCCGCGAGCTGTCCGCTCGCCCCGACATGCAGCGCATTGAGGGTCTCAGCATGCACGAGCACCGCGCCCGCGTTTTCAGCCAACTGCATGTGCTCGCCGAGAACGGCCACGTGCTCCGCGCCTTCCCGACGCACCTCGGCGGGGCCGACGACCACGGCGGAAACATCGCCGGTTTTGAAGAACTCGTCATCGCCGACCCCAGCCTGCAGATCAAGGGCGGCGTACAGTGGGGGCTCTTCGGAGCGGCCGTGCTGCACCTCGGCACCGAGAAGCACCACAACAAATACCTGCCCGACATCATGAACCTCACCGTTCCCGGTGCGTTCGCGATGACCGAGATCGGGCACGGCTCGGACGTCGCGAGCATCGGCACCACCGCGACCTTCGACCCGGACACCGACGGCTTCGTCATTCACACGCCGTTCCGCGCGGCGTGGAAGGACTACCTCGGCAACGCCGCGAAGGACGGCATCGCCGCCGTGCTCTTCGCGCAGCTGATCACGCAGGGCGTCAACCACGGGGTGCACGCGTTCTATGTCCCGATTCGTGATGAATCCGGTGCCTTCCTGCCCGGCATCGGCGGCGAAGACGACGGCCTCAAGGGCGGTCTCAACGGCATCGACAATGGTCGGCTGCACTTCGACCAGGTGCACATTCCGCGCGAAAACCTGCTCAACCGCTACGGCGACGTCGCCGAAGACGGCACGTACACAAGCTCCATTTCCAGCCCGGGCCGCCGCTTCTTCACCATGCTCGGTACTCTTGTGCAGGGCCGGGTGTCCCTCGACGGCGCCGCCACCGCGGCATCCGCCCTCGCCCTCACGATTGCGATCACCTACGGCGGCCAGCGGCGGCAGTTCAACGCGGGAAGCGCCACCGATGAAGAGGTCATCCTCGACTACCAGCGCCACCAGCGCCGGCTGTTCCCTCGCCTCGCGACGACGTACGCCCAGACGTTCGCGCACGACGAATTCCTGGTGAAATTCGACGACGTGTTCAGCGGGAAGGCCGACACGGACGACGACCGGCAGGACCTCGAAACCCTGGCCGCCGCGCTCAAGCCGCTCTCCACCTGGCATGCCCTCGACACCCTCCAGGAGGCGCGCGAAGCCTGCGGTGGCGCCGGTTTCCTGGCGGCCAACCGCCTCGTGGGGCTGCGCGCCGACCTCGACGTGTACGCCACGTTCGAAGGTGACAACAACGTGTTGCTGCAACTCGTGGCTAAGCGTCTGCTCACCGACTACAGCCGCAAATTCGCGAAAGCGGATGCCGGCGCTCTCGCCCGCTACGTCGTGCAGCAGGCCGCCGACCGGGCCTACCACGGCACAGGCCTGCGCACCCTGGCCCAGCTGATGGCCGACCGGGGGTCGACGGCGCGCTCGGTCGGCGCCCTGCGCGACACCGAGGTGCAGCGCGAGATGCTGACCGACCGGGTGGAGACGATGATCGCCGATGTCGCGGGCAAGCTGCGTCCGGCGACCAAGCTGCCCAAAAAGGAAGCGGCCGATCTGTTCAACGCTCACCAGAACGAGCTCATCGAGGCCGCTCGGGCCCACGGCGAGCTGCTGCAATGGGAGGCCTTCACACGAGCCCTCGAGAAGACGGAGGACCCCGGAACGAAGCGCGTGCTCACCTGGCTGCGTGACCTCTTCGGCCTGGGACTCGTGGAGAAGAACCTCGCCTGGTACCTCATCAACGGGCGCCTCTCCGCGAAGCGTGCGCAGGCGGTCACGGCCTACATCGACCGGTTGATTGCGCGCATCCGACCGCACGCGCAGAGCCTCGTCGACGCGTTCGGCTACACACAGGACCACCTCCGTGCCCCGATTGCGAGCGGCCTCGAACGCGAACGCCAGACGGAAGCGCGCGACTACTACGCCGCCGCCCGCGCCTCCGGGTCCGCACCTCGCACGGAGAAACCCGCCAAGAAGTAGCCCAGACACGTCGTACCGCGGTACGAGACACCCCCGGGAATGACCATCCTTGCGGGTGATGTGCCGGGGTGGCCCTCGCCCGTAACGTCTTTCATAGGGGCCGCAGAGTGTGCGGCCCCACCACTTCATGAAAGAGGCAACGGATGATTCAGGCACAGTCCCTGACCAAGCGCTACGGCAGCAAGACCGCCGTCGACTCGGTCGACTTCTCCGTGCAGCCGGGCAAGGTCACCGGGTTCCTCGGGCCCAACGGCGCCGGAAAATCCACCACGATGCGCATGATCGTGGGACTCGACAAGCCCACCTCGGGTTCCGTCATCGTCAACGGCAAGGCCTACCGCGAGCACGGGGCACCCCTCCGCGAGGTCGGTGTGCTGCTCGACGCGAAAGCCGTGCACACCGGACGCAGCGCCTACAACCACCTGCGGGCGCTGGCCGCGACCCACCGCATCCCGTCCAGCCGCGTCGATGAGGTCATCGCTCTGACCGGCCTCGAGTCCGTCGCCCGCAAGCGCGTCGGCGGTTTCTCCCTCGGCATGGGTCAGCGTCTCGGCATCGCCGCCGCGCTGCTCGGCGACCCCGCCACCCTCATTCTCGACGAACCCGTCAACGGCCTCGACCCCGAGGGGGTGTTGTGGGTTCGACGCCTCACCCGCCAGCTGGCCGCTGAGGGTCGCACCGTTCTGCTCTCCTCGCACCTCATGAGCGAGATGGCGCTCACCGCCGACCACCTGATCGTGCTCGGCCGTGGACGCGTGATAGCGGATGCTCCCGTGGCCGACATCATCGCCTCGGCCAACCGAAGCACGGTCCGGGTTCGCACGCCCAACTCGTCCGGTCTCGCGAATCTTCTCGCCCAGCCGGACGTCACGGTCACCAATCTCGAGCAGGACCTGCTCGAGATTGTCGGCGTGACGGCCATGGAAATCGGCGACCAGGCCGCCCGCGCCGGGATCGTCCTGCACGAACTCACCCCCGTGAGCGCATCCCTCGAAGAGGCGTACATGTCTCTCACCCAGGACGAGGTGGAATACCGCACCAATGGTGTGCCCTCGACCAATGACTCGGCAACACCGGCACTGCAGGAGGCGGCACGATGACCACCCTGACCCACCCCACCGAACCCGCCGCTACCGACACGCCCTACGTGTCGTCCGGCCCCGGTCTCAGCTTCGCCGCCCTGATCCGCTCCGAGTGGATCAAGCTGTGGAGCGTGCGCTCCACCGTATGGTCGCTGTCCCTCGTCGTCGTCGTGTCCCTCGGCATGGCCGCGGTCATGGCCTGGGCCACAACCTTGCAGCTGAACAACGGGGCGGGCCCCGCCGACCTCAGCGTGCTTCCCGCCGCCGACCAGGCCGCGATCGTTCTGCAGGCCGCCACGTTCGGCGTCTTCTTCGGTCAACTGATCGTGGCCGTGCTCGGAGTGCTCGTCATCAGCGGCGAATACTCCACCGGCATGATCAAATCCACCCTCACGGCGGTTCCGCGCCGTCTCGGTGCCCTCGGGGCCAAGGCCGTCGTGCTGTTCGCGTGTACCTTCGCGGTGGGCGTCGTCAGTACCGTCGGATCCTTCCTCGTGGCGGCCCCGATGCTCGCAGGCCAGGGCCTGAGCGTGAGCCTGTTCGACTCGGCCGTTGTTCTGCCGCTGCTGGGCGCATCGCTCTACCTGGGCCTCATCGCCGTGTTCGCGCTCGGAATCGGCACGATCCTTCGCAGCTCCGCAGGCGGCATCGCCGCGGCGCTCGGAGCGCTCCTGCTGTTGCCGATCGTGCTCTCCATGATTCCCGCACAGTGGGCAATGGATGTGTCCCCGTACCTGCTCTCGAACGCCGGGACCGCGCTGTTCTCCACCACGGCCACCATGGAGCCCTGGCAGGGACTGCTCGTCGTCCTCGGCTGGATCGTCGCCGTGGTCGGCCTCGCCGCCGTCCTGCTCAAGAAGCGCGACGCGTAACTCGGCACACTGCACGCCGACGGCGTAAAATTGCCAAAATGACGCCGACACATCTCTCCCCCGGGCGCAACACGCCACCCGGGGGAGAGTTGCGTCTGCCCACCCCACCCGGCCTGATCCGGCGCTTCTGGGCCCGGCATCCGCTCCTGGCCGACGTGCTCCTGGCGGGAGTCTACGTCGTGCCGATGGGGATCGTGCTGCTCGTGGACGGGGCGATGAGCGCCGGCCCGCGGGGGATGCTCGCGCTCAACGTGATCATCGTGCTCGGCGTCACTGCGGCGCTGCTCTTCCGCCGGCGTGCGCCCCGACTCGTGCTCGCGATCGCCGTGCTGGGAATGGTGGCGGGATTCGCCGAATACGGACAGGGACATCTGCTGCCCGTGCTCCTGGCCCTCTACGCCGTGGCCGTGTACCGGGACGTGCCGACGGCGTGGGTGGGATTCGGCGCGTCGGCTCTGCTCGGCGGGCTTTCCGCATGGCTCAATGACGGTGTCACGTTCATGTCGTGGGTCGCCGTGGCGAGCCAGCTTGTGATCATGATGCTGGCCGCCACCCTGATCGGCGTCAACGTGGGCAACAGCAAGCGCTACGTGGAAGCGCTCGTCGACCTCGCCGCCCAACTCGCCGCCGAACGGGATCAGGAGGCGCAGCTGGCCCGGGTGTCCGAGCGGGCACGCATCGCCCGGGAAATGCACGACGTCATCGCGCACAGCCTGTCGGTTATGGTTGCCCTCGCCGACGGCGCCCATGCCATCGCACCGAAAAATGCCGAACGTGCCAGGGACGCCATGCTGGAGGTCGCCTCCACCGGGCGCAGTTCGATGCAGGAGATGCGTCGCCTTCTCGGCGTACTCGCCGAGGATCCCGAGACGGGGTCCGCAGAACGCCGCGGCGCGCGCGCTATCGCCGTCGCGGCCCCGCTTGCACCCCAGCCCGGAACCGAACAGCTCGTCGAACTCGTCGAATCTTTCCGTTCGGCGAATCTGCCGATCCGTCTGGAGCAGAACGGGCGCTCGCCGCACAACACCGGGGTGCAACTCACGATCTATCGGATCGTGCAGGAGTCGCTCACGAACGCATTGCGCTACTCGGACAGCCCCACGCTTGTCACCGTGCGGATCACGGTCACGTCCGGCAGCGTGCGTGTGGTCGTCGCCGACAACGGGCAGTCGCACTCTCCCGCACCCTCGCAGGGATCCGGGCGAGGAATCATCGGTCTTCAGGAACGCGTCGCCGTGTACGGAGGCACGCTCGAAGCCGGCCCGGCCCCCAACCGCGGCTGGCGTGTCACGGGCACCATGGTTTTCGATCCGGAGGACAACGCGTGACGATTCGAATTTTGCTCGTCGACGATCAGGCCCTGCTGCGGGTCGGTTTTCGCATGGTTCTTGACGCCGAAGACGACCTCCGGGTGGTCGGCGAGGCCGGCGACGGGGCCGTCGCGCTCGCCCTCGCCGCTCGCGAACGGCCCGACGTCGTGCTCATGGACGTGCGCATGCCCGGCATGGACGGGATTGAGGCCACCCGGCAGATCGTCGCGGCGAATCCGACCACCCGGGTGATCATCCTCACCACCTTCGACCTCGACGAGTACGCCTTCGGCGGGCTTCGAGCCGGCGCGAGCGGTTTCCTGCTCAAGAACACCGAACCGGCCGAGCTGATAGCGGCGATCCGCTCGGTGGCGTCGGGGGAGGCCTCCGTGTCACCCCGGGTGACGCAGCGGATGCTTGACCTCTTCGGTTCACAGCTCCCGGCCCGGCCCGGGGCCGAAAGCGAGGAGAGCAGCCTCCTCGACACACTCACCTCGCGCGAACACGAGGTTTTCCTCGCCATCGCAGAGGGACTCTCAAACCCGGAACTCGCCCTCCGCTACAGCCTGTCGGAGTCGACGGTGAAGACCCACGTCGGCCGTATTCTGCAGAAGCTCGGGCTACGGGACCGCGTGCAGGCCGTGATCCTCGCCTATGAGCTGGGCCTCGTCGGGGGCTGACTTCTCCCGGGCCAGCACGGGGAATAGGCTCACAGCATGCGTACTTTCTACCCAGAAATCGAACCCTACGAAACCGGCATGCTCGACGTCGGCGATGGACAGACGATGTATTGGGAGGCGTCGGGCAACCCGCAGGGCAAGCCCGCCGTCTACCTGCACGGGGGGCCGGGCGGAGCCAGCAGCGCTCCGCAGCGCCGGGTCTTCGATCCGGCGAAGTACCGGATCATTCTCTTCGACCAGCGGGGATGCGGGCGCAGCACCCCGCATGCGAGCGCGCCCGATGCCGACCTGACCACGAACACCACGTGGCATCTCGTGGACGACCTCGAAAAACTGCGCGAGCACCTCGGGATTGAACGCTGGCTGGTCTGCGGCGGTTCCTGGGGCAGCACGCTCGGGCTCGCGTACGCCGAGACCCACCCCGCCAAGGTCACCGAGCTGGTTCTGCGGGGCATTTTCACGCTGCGTCCGATGGAACTCGACTGGTTCTACGAGGGTGGCGCCGCGGCCATCTACCCCGACCTGTGGGAGGCGTTTCTGGCCCCGGTCCCCGAAAACGAGCGCGGCCACTTGATAGCGGCGTATGGGCGCATGCTGCACGATCCGGACGCGTTCGTGCGTGAACGCGCCGGCATCGCCTGGGCCACCTGGGAATCGTCGACGATCACCCTGTTGCAGGAGCCGGACAAGATCGCGCACTTCTCCGAGCCGGCCTTCGCGGTGGCCTTCGCCCGCATCGAAAACCACTTTTTCTCGAATGGGGGCTGGTTCGAGCCCAATCAGCTGATTCGGGACGCGAGCCGCCTCTCCGACATTCCCGGGGTCATCGTCCAGGGGCGCTACGACATGTGCACGCCCGCGTTCACGGCCTGGGACCTGCACAAGAACTGGCCGGAGGCGGACTTTCGCATGATCCCGGATGCCGGCCACGCGTTTGACCAGCCGGGAATCCTTGACGCCATCATTGACGCCACGGATCGCTTCGCCGCCTGACGGGGCGCCGGCCACGCCCCCATTCCGGGGAAGATCGCCGGGGAATGGCAGCTTGTCCTTGATGGGGCGAGGGTCGGCACCTAGGGTTGGGTGCGAGGCGACCATTTGCCAGGCGAACCTATCCCGCGTGCGCCGGTGACCGCCGGCTGAGGATCGTTCCGAGTGAGTGCTGCCCCGGTCACTTCCCCGCTGACTGCGATCGGGCACGTCGGTCCTGCGGCCCTGTCGAGCCGCATCATTGCAGCAGTCGTGCTCATCCTGCTGGGGATGCGCGTCGACCTGCCGCAGGGACTCACGGTGGGCTATCTCGCCGTCATTGCGCTGGTTCCCGTCTGGCTGCGTGTGCTTCCGCTCTATCGCGGCGCTACGACCATCTTCGTCACGGGCCTCGTGTGCCTGATTTCCGGTGCGTGGCTCAACGGGCTTTCCTCATCGACGCACGTGATCAGTGTCGGAGAAACAGCGAATGTCCTGATCGGCCTCCTCGGAATCCTCTGCTCCATCGGGTTCGTGCTCTGGGCAAGGGAGCTGATGTCCACGTCGTGGATCGCCCTGTACTTCGGCATCGGTCTGTTCGCCGGCGTCACGTCCGCCAGCGGCATGTTCGAGGACAATCCGTGGCGCTTCGGGTATTCGTTCGCCGTCACGGTGATCGCCCTCGCGCTGGCCCACCTGACCGGCCGTCGCTGGGTGGAGCTCAGCGTCGTCGGGATCCTGACCGTCGTATCGATGTTCACCGACGCGCGTTCCGCGTTCGCCATTCTGTTCCTGACCGCGATTCTGGTCCTCTGGCAGATGCGACCGACGCGGGCCGGGCGGCGGCAATCGGGCGTGGGCGTCATCGCGGGGATGGGGGCGCTCGCCGCCACGGTCTTCTACGTAGCGCAGTCGGCCATCCTGGCCGGCTACTTCGGCGAGGCGACGAGGCAACGCACCGTCGCGCAGCTCGAAGCTGCCGGATCGTTGATTCTCGGCGGACGACCAGAACTCGCCGCAACGCTGAGTCTGATGCGGGACCGGCCGTTCGGGTATGGGGCCGGCACCCTCCTGAACGCGGAAGACCTGCAGGCAGCCAAGGCCGGCATGGCGAGCATCAACTACGCGCCCGACAACGGCTACGTGGAGAGGTACATGTTCGGCGGGCACATCGAACTGCACTCCGTCTTCGGTGACCTGTGGGCCCACTTCGGGATCCCGGGACTCGCGCTCGCCGTGCTTCTGCTCGTGCTGCTCGTCTGGGGGCTCGGGTCCCTGATCGCCCAGGCCTCCGCGAGCTCTGTCGTGACCTTCCTCGGCATTAGCGTGGTCTGGGCGATCCTGTTCGGTCCGCTGTACGGCGCCACCCGGATGATCATCCTCGTCATGGGGCTCATTCTCGTGCGGCGTGGCTCGATGGTCAGTCCCGTGCGGTTGCCTGCGCGCTTCGCCCGAGCGCGACCGGGCGGCTGAGCGATTCGAGGGCCCGCCGTAACGCCGTGCTCGAGGTGTGCACGGTGTAGGGAAAATACACGACCTCAACTCCGACGGCGGCGAACTGGCGTTCCAGCCGTAGCCCGCGTGGAGTTCCCCGCCAGTCGTCGCCCTTGAAGAACACGTCGAAGCGCAGCTGCTCCCACGTGTCCATTTTGTCCGGGAGGACCTCGGGCACAGCCTCATCCACGAAGCTGATGTGCTGCACGATCTCGAGTCGCTCGTTGAGGGGAACCACGGGCCGGGCGCCCTTGGTCAACTCGAGCATTTCGTCGGACACGACGCCGGCGATCAGGTAGTCGCAGTGGCTTCTGGCCTGGCGCAGGATATTGAGGTGTCCCACATGGAACAGGTCGAATCCCCCGGCGGCATAACCCACCCGCATGGAATCGGTGCGTGCGCGCGGTTCGCTCATGTCTCGGGTCACCTGCTGATCACCTTCTTTTCGGGGATACGCCAGAGCCTATTGAGTAGGTGTCGACGCGGTCTAGCTGCTGGGCCGGGTCGCCCCATGATTGGGGGTTTCGCCGGATGCACCCGATTAGGTTGACGACGGGCCTGAAATGAGCAATGCTTGATTTAGTTATGCGGCTCCCTTCAGTTGCGCCTCCACCGCGCACTTGTCCGAGCGCGTGCTGCATCTCAAGACAATGTTCATTCGCACCGTTAGTTGATGATGCGTGATTCCTCGGATTCACGCCGAACGTTGACGTAAGCGACCTCTCTCCGCGGCTACGCGCCGCATCATTTCGGGCATCCTCGCCCAACTCCCTACCCCTCCCCGCTTGTCGCCTGACCAGGAAATCCTGTGAAGGCGTTGTTTGTTGCTCTGCGCTGCGCCATTGAGTTGGCCAGCGGTCCAAGGTCGCCCCCTGCAGTTGCCTCACCCCGCACATGCCGAACATGTGCAGCTTTCGAAATCGTGTCCCACCATGCTCTCCATGCTCCAGCGCCCGATGGTTCGACCCGTCGCAGCGACATCCTCTTCCCGCTCCCGAATGGCCCTCAGGGCCACCGCAATCCTCGCCATCGTCGGCGTCGGCCTCTTCTCGGCCACCGGTGTGCAGGCAGCCACCGCCGTCACCGTCAAGTCAGCAACCTCGCTGCAGACGATCGTCGTGAAGACCGGCTCATCCGCCACCATTTCCCTGGGTGCCGTGCCCGCCGGCGCGACCCACGTCGAGTTCACCGTGCGGGGCACCGGCCAGTGGCAGAACACCGACGTCAGTGCGTCCCTGGGCGCAAGCGGCAAGACGCTTCTGATGACGGCTGTCGCCAACCAGCCGACCACGAAAACGGTGCGCCTGCAGGTTCCGGCCGACACGAACGGTCAGATCACGTTCCACAGCAGTCAGGCGAGCATCAATCTCGCGACCAGCGGCGTGACCTTCACCACGCCTGCCCCGGCCGCAGCGACCTCGTTGCAGACGATCGTTGTGAAGACCGGCTCGTCCGCCACCATTTCACTCGGCACAGTTCCGGCCCGCACCACCCACGTCGAGTTGACCGTGCGGGGCACCGGCCAGTGGCAGAACACCGACGTCAGTGCGTCCCTGGGCGCAAGCGGTAAGACGCATCTGATGACGGCTGTCGCCAACCAGCCGACCACGAAAACGGTGCGCCTGCAGGTTCCGGCCGACACGAACGGCAAGATCACCTTCCACAGCAGCCAGGCGAGCATCAACCTCGCGACCAGCGGCGTGACCTTCACGACGGCTCCCGCTGCGGCTCAGACTGCGGCTCCCGCCCCAGCCCCGGCTCCCGCCCCCGCTCCGGCCGCCGCCCAGCCCGGCGCCGGCAACACCGGT
>Ga0307487_1000820_pt1 | contig 23458 bp, 22 predicted proteins | sample CBIW12metaG_FD_203665 | JGI IMG/M metagenome (GOLD analysis project Ga0307487, IMG submission 203665) | Sea-ice brine microbial communities from Beaufort Sea near Barrow, Alaska, United States - CBIW 1.2 | ecosystem: Environmental > Aquatic > Marine > Coastal | place: USA: Alaska | collected... | reverse complement strand
ATCGTTCCGATCGCGACAGTGGCTCTTCAGCACCCGAATTTAGCCACCGAGCAGCTACGCGATGCCATGATTTGCAAAGGAATGGCCGGAGTCCAGATCTCGACCAGCGCTGGCGGGCGCGACCTGTCATCGCCAGAATTCGAGTCGTTGTGGAGTGCAGCTGAGGAGACGGGTGCGATGATCATTCTCCACCCGCTGGGGTCGAAGGAACTGCTCGATCGCCTCGCGCCCAGCTACCTCAACAACATTGTCGGGCAGCCCTTCGAATCAACTCTCGCCATCTCACACTTGATATTTTCTGGGGTACTCGACCGGCATCCGGACTTGCGAATTTGCTCCGTTCACGGAGGCGGCTACTTTCCTCACTACCTCGGGAGAGGTGACCACGCATGGGGCGTGCGGCCAGACAGCCATTCAATGGACCGCAAGCCGAGCGAATACCTCGATCGCTTCTGGTTCGACTCCTTGGTGCACTCGCCCGCGATACTTCGGGCGCTGATCGATGTCGTCGGTGCAGACCGAGTCGTTATCGGTACCGACTACCCCTTCGACATGGGCGATGAACACCCCGATCGAACGCTCGCTTCACTCGACTGGCTCCTACCCGTGGACCGCCAACTTATTGCGCGTGAGAACGCGCTTTCGCTGCTCGGCCGGCACGCTGGCCGTCTGGTCTGAGCGCCACTGTCATCTAGAGGAGAAATCATGAAATGGATGTCCTACCGATCGCCCTCCGACCGCACGGAAAGGATCGGCATACTGGTCGGCGAACAGGTGCTCGGATGTTCACAAGCGGACCGGCTGCTCGACCTGTTTGGCGACGACGGAAGTCGTCTGGCCGAAGCGGGAGAGCAGTGCCTGGCGCGTCCGCGGGAGACGCTCGCGTTGCCAGAGATACACGTGAACGCACCGATTCCGGTCCCGCCATCATTTCGCGATTTCATGGCCTTCGAAGACCACATAGTTCCGATACTTCGAGCACGCGGAGCGACAGTAGACCCCGCGTGGTACCAGATTCCTGCCTTCTACTTCACTAACCCGGCAGCCACCCAGGGGCCAACGGACCCCGTGAAAGCGGCCCCCGAGGCAACTGACCTGGACTTCGAGCTCGAAATCGCGGCTGTCGTTGGACGGCCCGGGCGAAATATCAGTCCGGCGGAAGCGGAAGCTAACATTGTGGGCTACATGCTCCTTTCCGATTGGAGTGCACGGGATTTGCAGCGCCGCGAGCGTGGAATCGGGCTCGGCCCGGTTAAAGGAAAGGACTGGGCGTCAAGCTTTGGCCCGGTTTTCGTGACCGCTGATGAATTCGAGCCATATCGAAAAGGGAACGGTTTTGACATCGGCATGCGCGCGGACGTCAACGGGCGGCCGTATTCGAGTGGAAACCTCTCGGACCTGTATTGGTCGTTTGGTGAAATGATCAGCTATGCCTCCCGCGGAACGGAGGTGCGGGCGGGCGACGTGATCGGCAGTGGCACCGTAGGAACGGGCTGCATCGCTGACCTGTCGGCACGACACGGCATCGATCGCTACCCGTGGCTTGTCCCCGGCGACACGATCCGACTCGAGGCTGATCTGTTGGGAGCGATCGACGTAGCCCTGGTGCCGTCCGATCCGATTTCAGCTCTTCGTTAAGGAGCGGAGGGGACCGATCGGGCGACACCCGAAACTCCGTCCTGCTGGAGGGGACGTTCCCCCGCGTATGAGTCCATTCCGATGAATAGGTTGGTAAATCGCCAGCAGCCGTCCTCTTCACGGCTCAATCTGGCGCTGTAAATCACACTCGCTCCGACGCTGAGGCCGTTGGCTGCCACGGCAACGATGGCATACGCGATAGCGGATGCGGTGCCCGCAGCCAGGTCCAATTCCTCGACAAGCACATTGCTGATGAGGTGACGCCTCTGGTCCCCCTGCATGCGTGTAACCGCGGGAAGATTGGCGAGAATATCGGCCCGACCGGAGAAGATGACGAACGGTTCGGCCTGACTCTGCGCCACCTCATAGGAGGCGTTCTCTGTGAAGCACGTTACGAGCTGGGGGATCTGGGCTTCGTCGTAGGTCACAGCAAACCGATAGAACACCTCAGCGATCCGGGCTCGAGCGGACAGCGCCTGGGTGCTCCAGTCCGCCGGCGCCAGTGCGTTCACCCGGAATTTGCCTGACCTGTGCGCCCATGATTGCAGCGGAAATGTCGCAGGTGTAGCTGGAGAATTCATTGGGCCCTCACGGTCGCGACGTTGCAGAGATGACTAGTCGAGCACAATGATCTTAGTGTCGACATATTGGAACATCATGCTACCAATCTGTGATGAAATGCAGTTGACGGACCACTAGTGTCGACACTAGTGTTTCCATACAACGTCGTTTCTGGCAGTTCCTTCCTGCTGGCGGGTCGTTCATCCCAACCCCATCTCGTCAACGAGGAGTAAAGTGCCAATGTCGTCACAGCCCACCACCACAGCTATACGTAAGTTTGTCCTCACCGCACTGGCGGTCGTGTCCATAGCGTCTCTAGCAGCGTGCGCTAGCACCGCAGATACATCCACATCGCCAACAGATTCGGTGACCGGCGATGAGATCACAGACATCACCGTGCTGCGCTCGACGGGTAACTCATTCGAACCGCTCTACATCGCACAAGAGCAGGGCTTCTTCACGGATGCTCGACTCAACGTGACCATCAAGGTCGGTGCGGCAGACACTTCGGCCAACGTGCCATCGATCGTCAACAACGAGGCGCAGTTCGCCATGACGGACAGCTCTGGCTTCATCAAGGGGGTCGCCGCTGGCCTTCCGGTTCTCGCCGTCGCACAGCTGCAGGCATCTGACGCGTCAGCTGATCCGTCGGACGGACTCATCCTCGCCGCCGACAGCCCGATCCAGCGGTTCAAGGACCTCGAGGGAAAGACCGTTGGCCTGCCGTCGCTGGGCAGTACCGTGGAGATGGCTACCGACTACTTCGTCAAGAAGGACGGCGGAGATCCAACGAAGATCAATTTTGTGTCCCTCCCCTTGCCGACACTGAACGAGGCGGTAGCGTCCGGACAAGTCGACGCCGGGTACACCTTCTCAGTGTTCTATGACGCCGCGAAAGCGGACGGGATGAGAGTACTCGGCAAGGGTACCAATGAGATCGACGGCCTTCCGCAGGCGCTTCTCTTCGCCAGCGCGGACTACCTCGCCGCGAACGCTGACTCCACGGAACGATTCGTTGCGGCTATGACCAAGGCAATCGACTATGCGAACGCGAACCCGGATGCGATTCGCGCCGTCGACGCGGCCCAGACCACGCAGACCGCTGAGCAGATTGCGGCGCGCAGCATCCAGCCGCTCAAGGTCTCTTTCATCAAATCGGCGATGGACACGGTGATCGAGACACAGGTTGAGTTCCACCTCATCCCGACGGCCCCGAGCGGGTCCGTGTTCTGGTCCGGCGCCCCAATGGACAATTAACACCAACGGCGCACTGTAATTCGTAAGACATCAACGACGAGGCGGAAGAGAACTCAATGGCAGTGACAACCGACCTCGGCGCGGTGCCGGCCTCCACGTCATCTAAAGGCGTGAAGGTCGGCCGGGGCCGAACCAAAATGCGGCTACTCCAGCTCCTGACCTTTGTAGTAGCACTGATGGTCTGGGCGATTGTCACCTTCACAGGCCTCATTTCCCCGCTCGCCTTGCCTTCGCCCATTGACGTAGGGAAGTTGTTCGCGATCGCCGTCATCTCGCCCGAATACTGGCTGGCAGTTGGCCAGACGCTCGGGGGTGCACTGATCGGTCTGATTATCGCTGCCGTCGTGGGCATCCCTCTTGGGCTCGTGACGGGTACCTATTCCGTTGCGGAGAAGTCGTCCAGACTGCTTGTTGACATGCTCCGGTCCTTTCCGGTTATCGCTATTCTCCCCGTTTTCCTCCTCATAATCGGATCAAATGACCGCATGAAGATCACCGTGGTGTTCATCGCGTGTGTGTTTCCGATTTTCCTCCAAGCCCAGTACGGTGCCCAGAGCGTGGGTTCGATGGTGGCCGAAACGGTTCGATGTTATCGAATACCGCGACTGCTGCGCTTTCGTAAGGTGATCCTCCCCGCGGCCACGCCATCGATTATGACGGGAGTCCGTCTTGCCGCGACGACCGCGGTCCTGGTCGCTGTCGGAGTTGAAATCCTCACGACACTGCCAGGCGTAGGGCATCAGGTCTTGCTCGACCAGATAAATGGAAATACTCCTCGGGCGTATGTGTTCATCCTCACCGCGGGCCTCCTCGGCTACGCCGTTAATTTTCTGTCCGAACTCGCGGAGAAGCGCCTATTGCGTTGGCGCCCGCCGGTGCAGTCCTAGTGGAACGGATAATCCGATGAAGAACTTGTCATTGCTGAGGTCGGCCGTGGTCATGCTCTGGCTCCCGGTCGTGGTCTTGGCGGCAGTATTCATTTCCAGTTCCGTGAATGCTTCCTTCTACCTCCCGTCCCTGGCAACAAGCCTCCACGCCATGTGGACCGGATTGGAGTCGGGCACGTTGATGGCTGACCTTTGGTATAGCCTCGGGAATCTGCTCGCGGGGCTTGCAATAGCGATCGTGGTCGGCGTCAGCATCGGGTTGGTCATCGGCGAGCGCCCGTTGCTGCGGCAGGCCACCGCGCCGCTGCTGGACTTCGCGCGGGCAACTCCGACAGTGGCCTTCATCCCCGTCATAATCATCACCCTCGGCATCGGCTCACCTCCTAAGATCTTCCTCATATTCCTCGGGACGCTATGGCCGATCCTGCTCAATACCATTGCCGGTGTTGCGAGCATCAGTCCCGCCATACTGGAGACAGCGCGCAGTTATCGCATCCCCTTCAGGCTCCGATTTCTGAAAGTCGTGCTTCCCGGCGCGGCACCGCTGATATTTGCGGGCGTTCGGATTGCACTGGCAGTCGGGGTGATTCTGATGGTCGTCAGCGAGATATACGGATCCGCGATCGGACTCGGCTCGTTCATTCTCCAAAGCGGTTCAAGTTTCCGAGTCGCGGATACCTGGGGCGGGACCATTCTCATTGGAATCGTCGGGTACGTGCTCAGCGTGCTGTTGGTGTGGGGCGAATATCTCACACTCGGATGGTACTTCCAGCGAGCACCGAAAACCGGGCTCAGGGCCGAGCCTCGCGCGCAGCCGTCTTCGCCGGCGAAGCCCGCGTCAGAATTGTCAATCAGCCAGTCCAAGGGAACCCCATGAAACGCTCAATCGCGGTCGCAATCCCCTCTTTCGATACCCTCGCAGGGTCGGGAAATGCCCTCGAAGAACTCCGGCTCCACCGAGCGTGGGCGACGGAACTTCGCACCCGCGATGCGGTAGTGCGAGCGCTTGAACTGGGCCGCCGCACGTCACGTTTGCAAGTAGGCACCGGCATCGCCTACGCCTTCAGCCGGCATCCCCTCGCGATGGCGGCCGCGGCGGTCGAAGCGAACCAGGCCCTTGGTGGCCGTTTCGCACTGGGTGTCGGAGTTGGAACGGCTCACACTCGCGGGGAGTACGGGCTCGAATTCGATCATCCTGCGCCTCGGCTCGCTGAGTACATGGCGCTAATTCGGGCCGCAATCGAGGCCGACGGCTCTCTCATTTTCGAGGGACGCTTCTACAACGTGAAGATGCCCGGTTTCCGATACAGCGGGTCCCGAGAATCTCGGGAGTCTCTCAAGATCTACGGCTCCGCACTCAACCCCATTGCGTTGAAAGCAATGGCGAAGACCTGCGATGGAGTTGCTCTGCACCCTTTTGGTCACGTTTCGACATATCTCGAACGGGTAGCGATGCCCAGCCTTGACGCTGGCAGCTCCGCAGTCAGCAAGCCACGACCGACCGTTGCTACCTGGATGATCGCCTGCGCCATGGAAGACGGGAACCTCGCACGTGACCTCGCAAGGGCCCAAATCTCTCTGTACTCCGCCCAGCCAGCGTTTGCGTCCTACTTCGAACACACGCCGTGGGCCTCGTCGGCAGAGCGGATTCGCCAGGCCGTTGACCTCACCCAGGGAGCCCAGCCCTGGCTGGAGATCGGGCGGCGCGAAGTTGGCGATGACATGCTGGACGGGCTGGCCGCGGCAGGCACCCCGGAACTAGTGGCCGAACGAATCGCCGAAAAGGAGGCGGAACTTCGCCCCTACGGGATCGACGAGATAACCCTCCAGCTACCCGGGGTCGCCATGCCCGAATCAGACGGTCCGGCCGCTCTGCTCGCGCTCGCCAAGGCGGCTTCCCCCGCGCTGGAATCGGCGGTCAGCTCGTGATCGACGCTGCGTCGGCCTGCGCCGGTTTGTCGCCAGTGAACGTTGTGGCGACGCAATGACGCCTGTTCGAGTCGACGCACCGGAAGCTACCGGCACGCCAGGACCACGCATTGAGGAGAGCGCGGGTACCGGCGATGTCGCTGAGCGACTTCGTCTTCGTCGCCGGGGAATGCTCAGGCCCATTGATCGAATGCTCCTGCACAGCCCCCCACTCGCCGACGGGTGGAACAGCTTCCTCGGAGCACTTCGGCAAGGTCTGACACTGCGAGGAGAAATCCGGGAACTCGTGATTCTGCGCATAGCGGTGCTCAACGATGCGCCATACGAGTGGGACTCGCACGTTGCAGTGGCGCGGAGGGAAGGACTCAAAGATGCAGCGCTCCGGGCCCTCCGTTCTCTCCACCCGGAATCGAGCCCGGCACTGTCACCCGTGCAAAAACGAGTGCTGGCCCTTACTGACTCGATGACGCGGGTAGTTCAGGTTCCGGATGCGACGTTCGACCCGCTGCGCTCTGACTTCACAGCGACGGAGCTCGTCGAACTGGTGGCGACTATCGCGGCGTACAACATGGTGTCCCGATTCGCGGTGGCTCTGAATATCAATGAAAGAGGCGAACAATCGTGACCGGTCGACTGCACGGAAAGATCGCAATCATCAGCGGTGCAGGGAGCGTCGGACCTGGATGGGGGAATGGCCGCGGCGCCGCCGTGATTTTCGCTCGGGAAGGCGCCTCGGTCTTCCTCGTCGACCGCGATCAGGAGTCCCTGGATGCAACTGCAGCGCAAGTGCGGGAGGAGGGCGGGGTGGCAGTGACTCACATTGCGGATGTCACCGACGAGACGGGCGTTGCCGACCTCGTTGCTGCGTGCGTCAAAGAGCTCGGAACGGTAAATATCCTGGTCAACAACGTCGGCGGATCGCGTGCTGGTGGACCTGTCGACCTAAGCCTAGAAGACTGGAACTCTCAGCTGACGCTAAATCTCACTACCGCTTTTCTCGCCTGCAAGGCAGTCATCCCCGTGATGCAGGCCGGCGGTGGCGGTTCGATTGTCAATACGGCTTCAGCCTCGGGACTGCGCTGGACAGGTGCTGCGCAAGTGGGGTATGCGGCGGCGAAGGCGGGAGTCATTCAGCTCTCTCGAGTCGTTGCTGTCCAATACGCTGCCGACAAAATCCGGGTCAACACCGTTGTGCCCGGGCAGCTCCATACCCCCATGGTGGAGGTTCGACTTGCGGGGCAACGCGCTGGCGGTGACGTCGAGAAGCTGCTGCAACAACGACAATCGCGCATCCCCATCGGCTTCATGGGCGACGGTCGTGATACCGCATACGCCGCACTTTTTCTCGCCTCCGACGAGGCGCGGTTTGTCACCGGAACCGAGATTCTGGTTGATGGCGGCATGACGGTGCGTTGTGATTAGCCTGCCGCCTGCGGTGGCGAGTTCCGCCAAACTGTACCTGCCCTCACCAAATTGTCCGCCACCGTTTCCCAACCCGCGCAAGCCGCTCTTGAGTCTTCCCGCCAACAGCTGCGACTCGCACTGTCACGTGCTGGGCCCCTGGCCGAAATTTCCGTACGCGAGTAACCGCACCTTCACTCCGCAAGACGCGCCAAAGGAGCAGTTGCTCGCACTCTATGACCTGCTCGGAATTGAACGAGGGGTCGTCGTGCAATCGTCCTGCAACGGCTCAGATCATTCCGTCCTCCTGGATGCGCTTCGGTTCGCGCCGGACCGCCTGCGGGGAGTATCGCTCATCGACCAGTCCATGACCTACACGTATCTTGAGGAATTGCACTTGGCAGGAGTACGGGGATTTCGGCTCAATTTCCTGCCCCATCTGAGAAAAGCGCCGGATCCAGCCGAAATCTACGCCCTGACCGAGAAGGCGCGAGAATTCGCCTGGCACGCTGAGGTGCACGTCCAGGGGAACGAAATTGCCGACCACAAGGAGTTGATCGCCTCCCTTCGCGCTCCTGTCGTGATTGATCACATGGGAAGGGTGGATCTTGCTCAGGGACTCTCCAGCCCGAGCGTTCGCGCGATGCTAGAACTGATGGATACGGGGGGTGTCTGGGTCAAGGTTAGTGGAATCGACCGCGTCAGCACGGATAGGGTGGCTTATCGTGATGGAATTGCCCTTGCGGCACTCCTCGTGCGGCATGCGCCCGACCGTGTGCTGTGGGGAACGGACTACCCGCACGTAAATATCGCGGACGATGCGCCGGACGATGGCCTGCTGGTGGACCTGCTGGGCGAGATCGCCCCGGGGCCGCTTCTCGAAAAGCTGATGGTCGCCAACCCGGCGGAATTCTTCGGCTTCTAGACGGGAGCACCATCGGCGTCGCTGGTTTCGATGGCTCCGAGCGCTGCGACGGTCGCGCGAACGAGCAGCATCGATGCCAGCTCGCCGTCGCGCTGCTCGATAGCGTCGAAGATTCTCATCTGATCCGCGACACTGGCGACAAGGCGGCCGGGCTGGGCGAGGCTCGTGTGGCGTAAAACAAGGGTGCGGAGTGCCAGAGAGTCCAGAATGCTCTTGAGCGTCTCGTTGCCCGCGATCTCTGCCATCCGCTCCTGCAGCGCGACGTGCCCCCAGAAGTAGTTGTCGATCTCGCCAGCGGCAGCATTCAGTCTCATCTGGTCCAAACGTCCGCGCAGATCTTCCAAATCGTCGGGGCTCGCATGCTCAACCACGAGCTTTCCGATCAGCGCGAGCAAGTGCTGACGAACGAAGTAGATCTCACGGATGCGATCGAGGGAGAAGGCGGCAACGCGCGGCCTCTTGCGGGCTCGTATTTCGACGAGGCCCTCCTGTTCGAGGAGCATCAATGCCTCGCGGACCGGCGTGCGGCTGCTGCCGAAACGATGGGACAGCTCTACGCTGTTCAGATCTTCCCCCGGGGCAAGTCGGCCTTCAATGATCCCCAGACCCACCCACTTGACTACCTGGGCCACAGCAGGTTCTCGCCGCTCGCCTAGTTTGAGCAAGCGCTCGAGTTCGATCGATCGATCAGCGAACGGGTCCGCGGTCGCGACGCTTGTCATATTGTCCCTTTTGGTTGGGAATTCTGGAGACCACTCGCTATCTATTGTCAACGACCAGGAGTCCGTGGCTGTCAGCAGGGCGCAGCGCACTGGGTCTAGGCAGTTTGCGCTGTTCCTCGGATCATCTCAAGAACATGCGATCTGTAGGCAGCGAATCTCGGGTCAGCACGAGTCGACAATTGGTCCCTCACCAAACCGAGGTTGATGACCATATTGTCCACAACAGTTGCTGGCCTGCCGGCGAGAACGACTACCCGATCGCTGAGGTACACGGCCTCGTCGATGTCATGCGTGACGACCACGATCGAGATTCCCAATTCGCGCCGGATCTTGAGGATGAGGTCTTCGAGGTCAAAGCGCGCTTGCGCGTCAACCGATCCGAAGGGTTCGTCCATGACAAGGAGCTTGGAATGACAGGCGAGTCCGCGCGCGATGGACACACGTTGCTGCATGCCGCCAGAAAGCTGCCAGGGATACTTGTCGCCAACGCCGGGGAGGCCGACGGCGATCAGGCTCGCATCGGCTCGCCTGTGCCTCTCGTGCTTGCCGATGCCACGCCCCTCAAGGGGGAACGCCACGTTCTCCCTCACCTTCATCCAGGGCAGCAGGGAACCCCGATAGTCCTGAAAGACTACGGAGATGTCGCTCTGAGGTTCCGTGACCAATCGATCGCCGAAGCTCACGGTACCGGTCGTCGGACGGATGAGGCCCGAAAGGCATCGAAGCAGCGTCGTCTTCCCGGCTCCGGATGGCCCAACGATGCAGACAAACTCTCCAGGCTCTACTCGCAGCGTCAAGCCGCGCAGGACCTCATGTGCGCTCGCGCCGTCACCGTATGTTTTCCCGACGTCGTCCAGCACGAGCGCGCTGGTCTGAACAGAATCGCGAATATCGCTGTCAACTGAAAGTGTCATGGCGGGCTCCGTTGCCGTAGAAGAGGGTGAGTCCAGTATGGCCCTTTCTGTCGACAGTTGTAACCCCTGAGGCATTCTTACGCCACAAAAATCAGAAATCCTGACGGATATGCCTTTTAGTGTCGACACTATTCTCGATACAGTTGGAGTTCCACCAGCCCGAAGACGCCCCGCGCAGCAGACACGGCGTTCGCTCGCCAAAGAGACGGACTTTCTTGTGCTTCTGATGCGTTACACATGTCCAGCGCGGATCGAACGACTGCAGCCGCCGAAGAAGTCCTCTCCCCTCTCGGTCTCACAGAATCTGAAAGGCATCACATGCTTCCCGTCACACTCGGATACAAAGCATCGGCGGAGCAATTCAATCCCCGCGAGCTGGTCGAGATAGCCGTAGAGGCTGAATCCCACGGGATGGAAAGTGTCGCCGTCAGCGACCATTTTCAACCGTGGCGTCACGATGGTGGGCACGCACCCTTCTCGCTGGCGTGGATGGCTGCAGTCGGCGAACGAACGTCCCGAATCCGGATTGGCACGTCCGTAATGACGCCTACCTTTCGCTACAATCCCGCAGTCCTCGCGCAGGCCTTCGCGACCTTGGGCTGCCTCTACCCCGGCCGCATCATGCTCGGAGTGGGTACTGGTGAAGCCCTCAACGAGGTCGCCACAGGCTTTCGTGGCGCCGGCGAGCAACTGTGGCCCGAATTCAAGGAGCGATTCGCTCGGTTGCGTGAATCCGTTTCCCTCATGAGGCAGCTGTGGAGCGAAGATCGTGTCAACTTCGAGGGCGAGTACTACTCGACGCACGAGGCGTCCATCTATGACCGCCCCGATCGACCCATCCCGGTCTACATCGCCGCCGGAGGGCCTGTCGTTGCCCGCTACGCCGGACGGGCAGGCGACGGTTTCATCTGTACCTCGGGAAAGGGGCGGGACCTCTATGTTGACAAACTAATTCCCGCCGTAGCGGAGGGGGCGCAGAAGGTGGGTCGGGACAGCGCAGCCATCGATCGAATGATCGAGATCAAGGTCTCCTATGACACCGACTACCAGACAGCGCTCAACAACACGCGTTTCTGGTCCCCGCTCGCGCTCACTCAGGAGCAAAAGCATGACATCACCGACCCTCTGGAGATGGAACGCGCGGCAGACGCGCTTCCGTTAGACCAAATCGCTTCGCGATGGATTGTGGGATCAGATGCCGATGAGGTGGCTGCCCGAATACGGGAATACGTGGAGATGGGATTCAATAATCTGGTGTTCCATGCTCCGGGTCAAGACCAACGACGCTTTCTGAAGCTCTTTGAAAGCGACCTCGCCCCTAGAATTCGTGGGTAATTTCGGACTGCCCCCGATAGCGGTCGGGGACAGAATTTGCCCCCGACAGCGCTACGACCACCGTGCACCGACTCGGTGCACCGTCGAATCAAGCGGATGCGCTGCCGCCGCGAGTGCCTCGGCGACCGGCATGACGTCGTCGGGGAGGGCGCCGGCGGTCACCCGAATGAACGCGGGGCCGCCCTCTGCCGCTTGGAACGGCGAGCCACCGGCCACCCGAATACCGGAGGCGGCAAGGCGCACCAGGGCATCGCGCTCGTTCTGCACGGGCAGCCAGGTGTTGATGCCATCGGCCTGCACCACGTCGAGTCCGAACTCGGTCAAGGCCTCGGCGAGGGCGCGCTGGCGGGCGAAGTAGATGCGACGGGCCTCACTGACCTGGGCCATGCTGGCGCCGTTGGTGAGGAGGTCGTGCAGAATCGTCTGCAACATACGGCTGGTCCAGCCGGGGCCGAGCATGCGCCGCGACACGATCGGGTCGATGAGCGCGGCCGGGCCGCCGAGCGCGGCCATGCGCAGGTCGGGGCCGTGCGACTTCGAGAAGCTGCGCACGTGCACGGTGCGGCCCGGCAGCCAGCGGCCCAGGCTCACATCGGGGGTGATGCTGATCTCGGCGGAATGGTCGTCTTCGATGACGATGGTGTGGGCGCTCGCCGCCGTGCTGCGCAGCAGGCCGGCCAGTTCCTCTGCCCGGTGCGCGGTCATGGACGCTCCGGTGGGGTTGTGTGCGCGCGGCTGCAGCAGAACGACGGCCGGGCCGAGTTTGAGCGCTGCGGCAAAGTCGGCAGGAACGATGCCGTGTTCATCGACGGCCACCGGCAGGCGTTCCAAACCGAGCTGATCGAGCAGGTCGAAGAACGGTGGAAACGACGGGTTCTCCACGATGACGCGGTCCCCGAAACGGGTGACCGCGTCGAGACTTCGGGAGATGGCGTCGAGGGCGCCATCGACGATGGTGATTGTTTCGACCGGGTAGGGCCACTCCGATCGCAGCACTTCGAGCAGCTCGGGAATGATCGGCAGGTCCTGATAGCTCGGGGTCACCGCGCGTTGCGCCACTCGGGAAAGCGCCGGTCCCAGTGCCGGCAGCAACAGCGGGTCTGGTGTGCCGCGCGAGAGGTCGATACGGGCCGGTCCGACCGGGCCGATCATGGACTGGCTGCGGGCCGGTAGCCATTTGGGCGCAGCATCCTGCACGAAGGTGCCTCCTCGACCACGCGAAACGATGAGACCGACCGCTGACAGGGCCTGCCAGGCATGGCTGATCGTGGCCGGACTCACCCCGAGCTCGACGGCCAGCGCCCGCACGGTGGGTAGACGGTCACCCGGTGCGAGACGGCCGCGTGCGATCAGCCGTCCGACGGCCGCCGCGATTCCTGCCGGGGTGCGCTGCTCAATTTCGTCAATAAAGTTCTGCATTGCTCTTGCTCCTGAATGCGTAGGCCGACAGGATGTTTAATGCGTGCGATACACAGAGAAACACATTTGAAATGTTTACGTCAAATAATAACAATACGAACAGCGCAGTTCGTGAACGGCCAGACAACGGCCAGGGCAGACCGGTTAATTCACCGACAGCCGGTTGAATCCTTGACTAACTGACGCAAGTGGAAGGCACAGCATGAGCACGGACACCGCTAACACCAACAGCACAGACGCCAACACCGACGATAGAAATATCGTCCGAACAGCAATCACCCAGGCCACCTGGACCGGTGATGAAGAATCAATGATCGTCAAGCACGAGGGTTTTGTGCGCACGGCGGCCGCCCAGGGCGTCCAGGTGATTTGCTTTCAGGAGCTTTTTCACGGCCCCTATTTCGGGATCGTGCAAGACGCCAAGTACTACGACTACGCGCAGGCCGTGCCCGGTCCCATCGTCGAACGGTTCCAAAAACTCGCCGCCGAATACGAGATGGTGATTGTTCTGCCGATCTACGAAGAAGATCAGCCCGGCGTGCTCTACAACACCGCCGCCGTCATCGACGCCGATGGCAGCTACCTCGGCAAGTACCGCAAACACCACCTCCCTCACCTGCCGCAGTTCTGGGAAAAGTTCTACTTTCGCCCTGGCAACGTCGATTACCCGGTCTTTGACACCAAATACGGCAAGATCGGCGTCTACATTTGCTACGACCGCCATTTCCCGGAGGGCTGGCGGGCGCTCGGCCTGAATGGCGCCGAGATCGTCTTCAACCCCTCGGCGACCAAGCCCGGTCTGTCCAACCGCCTGTGGGAGCTCGAACAGCCGGCCGCCGCGGTCGCCAACCAGTACTATGTCGGCGCAAACAACCGCATCGGCAATGAAGAAGCCGAGTTCGGTGATGAGGCAGTCACCTTCTACGGCAGCTCCTACTTCGTCGACCCCAAGGGCAACTATGTGGGCGAGATCGCCTCGACCGACACCGAGGAGATTCTGGTGCGCGACCTCGACCTCAGCGTGATCCGCGAGGTGCGCAACTCCTGGCAGTTCTACCGCGACCGTCGGCCCGACTCCTATGGCCCCCTCGTCGCGCCCTAACCGGCACTCAGTAAGCAGCACAGCGGATGCCGCCGGCCATGCCCGGCCGGGCGGCCGGCAGCATCCGCTCCCCTGACACTTTCAGCGAAGAGGATGCCATGAAAACTTTGATTAAGAACGGCACCGTGGTCAACGCCACGGGGCGAGGCCTCGCCGATGTGCTCATCGACGGCGAAAAAATCGCAGCGGTGCTCGCGCCAGGCTCGAACCTGCTCGGCTTCGATGTGGCCGGCAGCGTCGACCGCGTCATCGATGCGCGCGGCAAGTACGTCATTCCCGGCGGCATCGACGCCCACACCCACATGGAGATGCCGTTCGGCGGAACCCAGGCCAGCGACACCTTCGAAACCGGCACCCGGGCCGCCGCCTGGGGCGGCACCACGAGCATCGTGGATTTCGTCGTGCAGTACGCCGGCGAGAACGTGCTCGAACGCTACGCCACCTGGCAGCAGAAGGCCGCCGGCCAGTGCGCCATCGACTACGGCTTTCACCAGATTCTCTCCGATGTACAGGACTCCTCCCTCACCGCGATGGACGAACTCGTCGACGAAGGCGTCTCGAGCTTCAAACTGTTCATGGCGTATAAGGGAGTGTTCCTGAGCGACGACGGCCAGATCGTCAAAGCCATGCAGCGCGCTGCGACCAACGGCAGCATGATCATGATGCACGCCGAAAACGGCAGCGTCATCGACCTGCTCGTGCAGCAGGCGGTCGCAGCCGGCAACACCAGCCCGCTCAACCACGGCCTCACCCGGCCCTGGCAGGCCGAGGAAGAGGCCACCCACCGGGCGATCATGCTCGCCAATCTGACCGGCGCACCGCTATATATCGTGCACGTTTCGGCGAAGCAGGCGGTCGCCCAGATCGCCACAGCACGCGACAACGGCCAGAACGTTTTCGGCGAGACGTGCCCGCAGTACCTCTACCTGTCGCTCGAGGACAACCTCGGCGCAGAGAGCGAAGAGTGGGGCAGTTTCGAAGGCGCCAAGTGGGTCTGCTCAACCCCGCTGCGAGCAAGGGCCGAGGGCCACCAGCACCACATGTGGCAGAGCCTGCGCACCAACGACATCCAGATGGTCTCCACCGACCACTGCCCGTTCTGCATGAAGGGCCAGAAGGACATGGGCCTGACCGACTTCTCCAAGATCCCCAACGGCATCGGCTCGGTCGAACACCGCATGGACTTGTTGTACCAGGGCGTTGTTGACGGAAAAATCTCCCTCGAACGCTGGGTCGAGGTGTGCTCGACCACCCCGGCGCGCATGTTCGGCATGTACGGCCAGAAGGGTGTGATCGCGCCAGGCGCCGACGGCGACGTCGTCATCTACGACCCGAACGGGCACACCTCGATCGGTGTCGCCGTCGACGCTCGCGGCGAGCAAACAGGACGTACTCACCACATGAACATGGACTACTCCGCCTGGGAAGGCTACGAGATCGACGGCCACGTCGACACCGTCATCTCTCGCGGCAAGGTCGTCATCGAAGACAATGCCTATCTTGGCACCAAGGGTGACGGTCGCTTCATCAAGCGCGGCCTGAGCCAGTACCTGATCTAAGGGAGCCGATATGGATTTCGGAGCAGTACTACAGACCAACCCGCCGTCGGCGCGCACCGTGCAACTGGCCAAACTGGCCGAGGCACACGGATTCAGCCACGTCTGGACCTTCGACTCGCACCTGCTCTGGCAGGAGCCCTATGTGATTTACAGCCGCATCCTGGCCGAAACCAGCAAGATCATTATTGGCCCCATGGTGACCAACCCGGCCACCCGCGACTGGACGGTCACGGCATCGACCTACGCGACCCTCAACGAGATGTACGGCAACCGCACCATCTGCGGCATCGGCCGCGGCGACTCGGCCGTGCGTACCACCAACGGTGCACCGACCAACCTGAAAACCCTGCGCGAGTCGATCCACGTCATTCGCGAGCTCGCCAACTCCCGCCCGGTGGAGTACAACGGCGCCATGGTGCAGTTTCCGTGGAGCCGCGGCTCGAGCCTCGAAATGTGGGTCGCCGCCTACGGCCCGCTCGCACTCAAGCTCACCGGGGAGGTGGGCGATGGATTCATTCTGCAGATGGCCGACCTGGACGTGGCTAAATGGATGATTGAGAACGTGCGCACGGCAGCCTCCAACGCCGGTCGCGACCCGATGGCGATCAAATTCTGCGTCGCGGCCCCCGCCTACATCGGCGAGGACTGGGAACACATGCGTGACCAGTGCCGATGGTTCGGCGGCATGGTGGGCAACCACGTGGCCGACATCGTGTCGAAGTACGGCGCAGATTCGGCCGTGCCCAAGGCGCTCACCGACTACATCAAGGACCGCGAAGGCTACGACTATAACCAGCACGGCCAGGCCGGCAACGAGCATGCTGCTTTTGTTCCCGACGAAATCGTCGACCGGTTCTGCCTGCTCGGCACGGCGAAAGACCATATCGAAAAGCTTGAGGCCCTCAAGGAACTCGGCGTCGACCAGTTCGCCGGGTACCTGCAGCACGACAACAAAGAGGAAACGATGCGCATCTACGGCGAAACCGTGATCCCCGCCATGACCGATTCCATTACGGCCACGAAATAGCGAACGGATGACTGTAACCACAGAGCAGACGGCCACGCCCCCGCGCGGCGCGGCACCACTGCGCCGACGAATGGGCCTGCACCCGCGTCTGCGCGGCGGCCTGTTCGGCGTGGCCGGTCTCGTGCTGCTTGCCCTGGTCTGGGAGGTCTACAAAACCTTCGGCCCGGCCGACGGTGTCATCCTCGGCGGAGTCACGGTGCTGCCGCGCACGACCGACCTCGCGATGCCGCACCTCGCGGTCATGTTCGAGCGGCTGTTTGAGCCGGTGACGGGCGCGACATCCGCTCTGCCGCTGTGGCAGGCGGTGCTGGCCGGCGCGCTGTTCACCCTCGGAATCGCGGCCGTCGGCTGGCTCGTCGGGGTGACTGTTGGGCTCGCCCTGGCCCTGCTCATGCAGCGCTTTCGCCTGGCCGAATCGGCGATTCTGCCGTGGATCATCCTGAGCCAGACCGTGCCGCTCATCGCAATTGCCCCACTCGTGCGGCGCTGGGGCGCGCAAATTCAGTTCGGCGAGTTCACCTGGGAGAGCTGGATGTCGGTGGCCCTGATCGCCTCCTACCTCGCGTTCTTCCCGGTGTCGATCGGAGCCCTGCGCGGCCTCGGCTCGCCCGATTCCAACCATGTTGACCTGATGCACTGCTACGCGGTCGGCTGGTGGAAGACGCTCTGGCGGCTTCGGCTGCCGGCGAGCGTCGGCTACCTGCTGCCGGCCCTGCGCCTCGCCGCGGTCAGCGCGGTCGTCGGCAGCGTCGTGGCCGAGGTGTCGATCGGGTTGCGCGGCGGCATCGGGCGGCTCATCGTCGAATACGCCGGAGCGTCCGGAGGCGATCCCGGTAAGCCATGGGCACCCATATTCGGATCGATCCTGGTCGGCCTCGTCGCCGCCGGTTTCGTGGGCCTGATCGGCCTGTTCCTTCGACGCTTTCGCAGGGGAGAGGTTTCACAATGACTAACAACAGCATGACCGACAGCAGCAGCAACACCACGAGCAACCCGGCCGTCAATGTGCGCGGTGTCAGCCGCATCTTCTCCGTCCGCAAGGGCGCGGGCGTCACCGCGCTCGAGGACGTTAGCCTCACGGTCGCCCCTGGCGAGTTCGTCTCCCTGATCGGCCCGAGCGGATGCGGCAAGAGCACGCTTCTGCGCCTCATTGCCGACCTCGACACTCCAACGAGCGGCAGCATCGAAGTATTCGGCAAGCCGGCCAGGCAGGCCCGCGTCGACCAGGACTACGGCATCGCGTTTCAGCAGGCCGGCCTGCTGCCCTGGCGTACCGTGGCCGGCAACATCGAGCTGCCGCTCGAACTGCACGGGATGGGTAAGGGGGCCAGACGCCGGCGCGCGGCCGAACTGATCGCCCTCGTCGGGCTCTCCGACTTTGCCGCAAATTACCCCGACCAACTCTCCGGCGGCATGCAGCAGCGCGTTGCGATCGCTCGCTCGCTCGCCGAAAGCCCCAGCCTGCTGCTCATGGACGAACCGTTCGGCGCCCTCGACGAGATGACCCGGGAGCGCATGCAAAATGAACTCGTACGCATCTGCGCCGAGACGCAGGCGGCCGTGGTCTTCGTAACCCACTCCATTCCCGAGGCGGTGTTTCTGTCGAACCGGGTGGTGGTGATGTCCCCGCGACCGGGTCGCATCCGCTCGATCGTCGACGTGACCCTCGGCGACATGGCGGGCCGCGGCGAGGACCTGCGCGAAGACGAAGGCTTCTTCCACTCCCTCAGCCAGGTGCGCGACCTGCTGCACGGCGACGAGGCAGCCGGTGTCGGCACTCCTGGGGCGGGCGTTCGCGGGGTCGAAACGCGATGACTACCACCCGTCCTGGCGCCGCCCCCCGCACCGCCGCACAGACTGTGCTCGCTCCGATCGTGTTCGGGGCGGCCGTGATTCTGCTCTGGCAGGGGCTGGTCACCGGGCTCGCGATCAAGGCGTTCATACTGCCGGCGCCCTTTGCAATCGGTGCCGAATTCGGCGCCAACCTGCAGAATGTCGCCAACGGCATGGCCGTCACCGGCGGGAACGCCCTGATCGGTCTGATCCTGGGCGGCGTACTCGGCATCGCCCTGGCGATCCTGTCGGCACTCGCCCGTCTGTTTGATGAGATGGCGGCGCCGATCGTGGCGGCGCTCTCGGTCGTGCCGATCGTGGCACTCGCTCCGGTGCTCTACACAATGTTCGGCGCTGGAGCCGAGACCGCCCGGCAGCTTGTCGCGGCACTCGCCGTGTTCGTTCCGGTCTACTTCAATACGCTCAAAGGTTTGCGCCAGGTGCGCCCGGTGCACCGCGATCTCATGCGCTCCTACGCGGTGACCAGCTGGCAGGCGACCCGCGTGGTCACCCTGCCCACCGCGCTGCCGTTCGTCTTCACCGGCCTGCGCATTGCATCGTCGCTCGCCGTGATCAGCGCCCTCATCGCCGAATACTTCGGCGGACCGGTCGGCGGCCTCGGCAAGTCGATCACCTCGGCAGCGTCGAGCAGCAACTACGGCCTGGCCTGGGCGTACGTGCTCGGCTCCATCATTCTCGGACTCGTCTTCTATTGTGCAGCTCTCATCGTGGAGAAGCTCGTTACCCGCCGATCCGGCGGTTAGGTCCACCCCGCACCAGACACAGCAACCAAGGAGGCACCATGAAACACCGCATTAAATGGCTTGGCACGGTCGGAGCAATCACAGCCGTCGGCGCGCTCGTACTCTCCGGCTGCAGCACGGCCGACGACACCCCGACAACGGATGCCGGCAGCGAGCTCACCCCCATCACCCTGCAACTCCAATGGGTCGCCCAGGCCCAGTTCGCCGGATATTATGCGGCCGTCGATCAGGGCTACTACGAAGATGAGGGTCTCGACGTGACCATCGTCGAGGGCGGCCCCGACATCGTTCCGCAAGACGTGCTTGCGGCCGGTGACGTGGACTATGCCATCTCCTGGGTGCCCAAAGTGCTCGGTTCAATCGAGCAGGGCGCCAACATCACCGACGTCGCCCAGATCTTTGAGCGCAGCGCCACCACGCAGATCTCGTTCACTGACAAGAACATCAAAACGGCCGCCGACCTGACCGGAAAAACCGTCGGCAGCTGGGGCTTCGGCAACGAGTGGGAACTCTTCGCCGGCATGCAGAAGGCCGGCGTCGCGCTCGATGACATTTCGCTGATCCAGCAGGCCTTCGACATGAACGCGTTCCTCTCCGGAGACATCGACGCAGCTCAGGCCATGACCTACAACGAGTATGCCCAGGTGCTGGAGACCGAGAACCCCGCCACCGGCGAGCTCTACCAGCCCGATGACCTCAACGTCATCGACTGGAACGACGAAGGCACGGCCATGTTGCAGGACGCCATCTGGGCCAACGCGGACCAGCTGGCCAGCGACTCGGACTACGCCGCCAACACTGTGAAGTTCATCAAGGCGTCGATCAAGGGCTGGATTTTCGCGGCGAACAGCCCAGAAGATGCCGCCGGCATCGTCACGGCCGCCGGTTCCTCGCTCGGCCAGAGCCACCAGCTGTGGATGACCAACGAGGTCAGCAAGTTGATTTTTCCGTCGACCAACGGTGTCGGAATGATCGATGACGCGGCCTGGGCCAACACTGTCGACATCGCCATGAACACCAAGAACGAGACCGGTGCGACCATCATCACAACGGACCCGCCCGCCAGCGCGTACTCGAATGAGTACGTGACGAAGGCGCTCGACGATCTGAAAGCCGACGGTGTCGACGTCATGGGCACCGACTGGACCCCGATCGAAGTCACCCTCAACGCGGGCGGCAACTAACACCTGCACTGACCCGTCTCGCCCGGCCGGGCGGCTCCGCGTGAGCCGCCCGGCCCCACTAATTCTTTGATTTGCCAACCGCGACACCAACACAGAAAGCCAGCGATATACGTGACCGATACCAGCACACACACCGTTTCCCCCACCTCCGCGGAGGGGGCGTCGAGCCTCAACTCGCGCACGAGCGAGCTTGACCGGGCACACGTCTTTCATTCCTGGTCGGCGCAGGCGGCGCTGAAGCCGCTCGTCGTCGCCGGGGGCCTTGGCTGCAGGGTCTGGGACCATGACGGACGTCGCTATCTTGATTTTTCGAGCCAGCTGGTGAACCTGAATATCGGCCACCAACATCCGGCTGTCGTGCAGGCCATCACTGAGCAGGCCGCGCTGCTGACGACCATTTCGCCGGCCACGGCAAATCTGACCCGCGGCGAAGCCGCCAAGCGCATCACCGACCGCGCTCCGGCCGGTTTCAACAAGGTCTTCTTCACCAACGGGGGAGCGGATGCGAATGAGAACGCCATGCGTATGGCCCGCCTGCACACCGGTCGCGACAAGGTGCTCTCGCTCTACAAGTCGTACCACGGCAACACCGGCTCGGCCGTGGTCGCCACCGGCGATTGGCGGCGCCTTCCCAACGAGTACGCACGCGGTCACGTGCACTTCTTCGGCCCGTTCCTCTACCGCAGCGAGTTCTGGGCGAGCAGCGAGGCCGAGGAATGTGCCCGCGCACTGCACCACCTCGAACGCGTCATCCAGGGCGAGGGAACCACGTCCGTCGCCGCGATTCTGCTCGAGTCGATTCCCGGTACCGCCGGCATCATGATGCCGCCGGCCGGCTACCTGCCCGGCGTGCGCGCACTGTGCGACAAGTACGGCATCATGCTCATTCTCGACGAGGTCATGTGTGGCTTTGGTCGCACCGGAAACTGGTTCGCGTTTCAGGGCTACGACGTCGTGCCCGACCTGATCAGCTTTGCGAAGGGCGTCAACTCCGGCTATGTGCCGGCCGGCGGTGTCATCATTTCGGACGCCATTGCGGCGACCTTCGATGAGACGGTCTTCCCCGGCGGACTGACCTACAGCGGGCATCCGCTTGCCATGGCTTCCATCGTCGGCACGCTCGATGCGATGGAAGACGAGGGCATCGTTGAGAATGCGGCCCGGATCGGCCGTGATGTGCTCGCGCCCGGACTGGCCGCTTTGCAGGCCAGCCACCCGATCATCGGCGACGTACGCGGTGTCGGCGTGTTCTGGGCGGTCGAACTCGTCGCCGACCGGACCACCCGCGAGCCGGTGAGCGCCGCCGTCATGGCCCGCGTGAAGGCTGAACTCCTCGGGCGCGGACTGCTGCCGTTTCTCGTCGAGAACCGAATCCACGTTGTGCCCCCGTGCATCGTCACCGATGCCGAGGTGGCCGAGGCGCTCGCCATCTACGACGAGGTGCTCAGCCTCGATCTGCTTTCCTAACCGTTTCAACCCTTAAGGACGTTTCATCATGACCGACATTCCCACCATCCAGCACTACGTTGACGGCGCCGCCGCTGCCGGCACCTCCACCCGCACCGCTCCGGTTTACAACCCGGCCACCGGCAACGTCGCCAAAAACGTACTGCTGGCCAGCACAGCCGACCTCGACGCTGCCGTCGCTGTCGCCCAGGCCGCTTACCCGGCCTGGCGCGATATGAGCCAGGCTCGGCGCCAGAGCATCATGTACAACTTCCGAGAGCTGCTCAACGCGCGCAAGGGCGACCTGGCCGAGATTCTCACCGCCGAACACGGTAAGGTCACTTCCGATGCGCTCGGTGAGATCATTCGCGGCCTCGAGGTCGTCGAATTCGCGCTTGGCATGCCGCACCTCTCCAAGGGTGAGTATTCCGAGAACGTCTCGACCGGTGTCGACGTCTACACGCTGCGCCAGTCGCTCGGTGTCGTCGGCATCATCAGCCCGTTCAACTTTCCGGCGATGGTGCCGCTGTGGTACTTCCCGATCGCGATCGCGGCCGGAAATACCGTGGTGCTCAAGCCGAGTGAGAAAGACCCGAGTGCTTCGAACTGGCTCGCCGAGCTGTTCACCGAGGCCGGACTCCCCGCCGGTGTGCTCAACGTCGTGCACGGTGACAAGGAAGCCGTCGACGCGCTGCTCGTGAACCCCGACGTGCAGGCGATTTCCTTCGTCGGTTCCACCCCGATCGCCCGCTACATCTACGAGACCGCTTCCAAGCACGGCAAGCGCGTGCAGTCCCTCGGCGGCGCGAAGAACCACATGCTCGTACTGCCGGACGCCGACCTCGACCTGACCGCGGATGCCGCCGTCAACGCCGGATTCGGATCCGCCGGTGAGCGGTGCATGGCCATCAGCGTTGTCGTCGCGGTGGAACCCGTCGCCGACGAGCTCATCGCCAAGATCGCCGAACGCGTTAAGGGCCTCACGGTCGGCGACGGCACCCGTGGCTGCGACATGGGTCCGCTGATCACCAAGGTGCACCGCGACAAGGTGGCCGGCTACATCGACATCGCCCAGGCCGACGGTGCCGACGTCGTCATCGACGGTCGCGGAGTGACGGTGGACGGCGACCCGAACGGCTTCTGGCTCGGCCCGACCCTGTTCGACAAGGTCAGCACCGACTCGGACGTGTACCTCGACGAGATCTTCGGACCGGTGCTGTCGATCGTGCGCGTGAACACCTACACGGAGGGCCTCGACCTCATCAACGCGAGCCAGTACGGCAACGGGACCGCGATCTTCACCAACGATGGCGGCGCTGCTCGCCGATTCCAGAACGAGGTGCAGGTCGGCATGGTCGGCATTAACGTGCCGATCCCGGTACCGGTCGCGTACCACTCGTTCGGCGGCTGGAAGAACTCGCTGTTCGGCGATGCCAAGGCGTACGGCCCCGCGGGAGTCAACTTCTTCACCCGCGAAAAGGCCGTGACCAGCCGGTGGCTCGACCCGAGCCACGGAGGCATCAACCTCGGTTTCCCCCAAAACGAGTAGCCCCCG